>Ga0209188_1003520_pt1 | contig 10753 bp, 7 predicted proteins | sample C_130625_EF_Meta_FD_187307 | JGI IMG/M metagenome (GOLD analysis project Ga0209188, IMG submission 187307) | Freshwater microbial communities from Lake Croche, Canada to study carbon cycling - C_130625_EF_MetaG (SPAdes) (version 2) | ecosystem: Environmental > Aquatic > Freshwater > Lake | place...
TTGATGAATTAGTAACCTTATCCAATATAGAAGCTCAACGAGGTAATCGTCTCGAAGCTAATATTCATCAAGAAAAAGCCAAAGAATATGTTTCAAATCAGAACCGAGGAAGGCTAGTTACTATTGAGCGTAATATTGGTACGAATTGTTTACGCTTAGGTGATATAGATTGTGCAAAAAAATCAGCCGCTATAGTTCAATCAGCACTGGCTAATTTATCTAATGCGAAAAATGTAAGACAAGAATATATCCTAGTGTGGGAGTCTAATTATGAATGGTCACGAGCACAAATCTTTAGCTTTGAGGGTAAATTCATCGAGGCAGAACGGGGTCTTCGTAAAGCACTTAGGTTGAATGCTGACCTCCTTGCGATGATCAAAGATTCTGGTAAGGATGCCATCAATAATGAAGTAAGGGTCGTTCAAGATGCCACTAGTAGCTCCAAGAATATGTACATGCAACGCGTCACCATGATGGTTGAAATGTCCTCCGCATTTTTGGGGCAACGAAGATTAATTGATGCGGAATATTGGTCTAGGGAAGCAGTACTTTTGGGCATTAATCAATTTGGCGTCGACTCTGCATACACTACAAGTGCACTTCTTTCTCTAACTCGCGTCATTGCTGAGCAAGGAAGATCCCCTGAGGCACTTTTATTGGCTAAATCTACTTTAAGCGCAGCACAAAAATCCACAAATTTTCAAGGCTCTACACTTATTGCTGAGAGTAGAAGAGCTTTAGGTGATGCTTTAGTAACTGAAAAAAAATATAGTGAAGCTGAGAAAGTTTTTAACGATTTAGCTCAAGGTGTCAATACAGATCCTGAAATTGCTGCTCGCTATCAAACAGCTGATTTAAATTGGGCTTTAGCTTTAATAAAAACTAACAAAGGTGCTGAAGCTGAAGCAATGATGGCTCCTTTTTTTGAAAAATCACAACAAAGGCTTGAAAAAACCTCTCCTCGCCTAGCTTTAATTCGAGCTTTTTATGCCTCTGCGTTACAGTCTGCGGGAAAAACATCGCAAGCTAATACGGAATTTAAGAACTCTATTCCCATATTATTAGATCAAGCAAAGAATGATACGGAAAACGCTACTGAAAGTATTCGGCAATCACAGCGATTAAATTTTGTTTTAGAAGAGTATCTAGATGTTTTAGCGGCTCAGTTCAAAGTAAATCCAAGTGAAGACATCATCAAAGAATCTTTTCAAATGGCTGATTTAGCAAGAGGTAGTGGCGTGCAAAGGGCCTTAACAGCTAGCGCTGCCAGAGCTAATATTACTGATCCCCAATTAGCAAATTTGGCTAGAAAAGAACAAGATTTACAACAAAGAATCAATACTTTGACCGAGTTATTAACCGGTTTATTGTCTGCTCCTCCGGCGCAACAATTACCTACTGCTCAAGCAAAGATTCGTGCAGATATTGTTAGCTTTAAGTCAGAGCGTGATGGCATCAGAAAAGATATTGCGAAAAAATTTCCAGATTATGCTGAACTAGTTTCTCCTCAACCAGCATCAATCGATCGCGTCCAAAAAATGTTGAAGTCAGATGAAGTTCTCATTTCTTGGTATTTTGCTGACAAAATTGCCTATGTTTGGGCTATACCTAAAGATGCGCCACCTAAATTTGCGCAATTAACTATCACGCGTGAGCAAATGGCTAAGAATGTTGCTGATCTTAGAAAAGCTCTAGATCCCGGGGTCTCAACTATTGATGAAATTCCAGCCTATGATGTTCCTCTAGCCTATAAACTCTACGAACAAATATTAGCACCTGTTGCTAGTGCTTTCCAAAATAAAAAAATTATGCTCACTGTCCCTCACGCTGAGTTAGGCCAATTACCACTTTCTCTATTAGTAACTAAACCAACTACTCAACCGGCAAAAGGTGGAGCAGTTCCCTTTGTGAGTTACAAATCTGTGCCATGGTTAACAAGAGACATTGCAGTATCGCAACTACCATCAGTCACTTCCCTAACGTCCCTAAGAGCTTTACCTGCTGGTAACTCCAATAGAAAGAATTTCATTGGTTTTGGAGATCCTTACTTTAGTGCCAAACAAGAAACTGCTGCAGGAAAACAAACGATAACTACTCAATTAGCAACACGAGGAGTCCCTCTGAACTTAAGAAGTGCGCCCAAAACAGCAGGGGTTAGTTCTGCAGAATTAGCCCTTCTCCCGCGCCTTCCGGATACAAGGAATGAAATCGAAGATATCGCAAAAGTCGTTGGAGCATCAAATGATGATATTTACCTGAACAAAAAAGCAAGTGTTAAGCAAGTGATGAATACTGATTTATCAAATCGTAAAGTGGTTATGTTCGCAACTCATGGTCTAGTGCCAGGCGAACTAGATGGTCTTACACAACCAGCCCTTGCCTTATCTTCACCTGAAGTAACTGGTGATAAAGATGATGGCTTACTCACAATGGATAAAGTACTTACATTAAAATTAGATGCTGATTGGGTTGTTTTGTCCGCCTGTAATACAGCTACGGGAGAAGGCGCAGGATCTGAGGCTGTTTCTGGTTTAGGGCGAGCTTTTTTCTATGCGGGTGCGAGGGCATTATTAGTATCGAACTGGCCAGTAGATTCGGTGGCATCTAGAAACATGATGACTGATCTTTTTACTCGTCAACAACAAAGTAAAGATGCGAGCAAAGCGGAGTTACTCAGACAAGCAATGCTGAATCAAATTGATCAAGGTGGTATGAAAGAGGGTAGTACATTAAAATATGCTTATGCACACCCATTATTTTGGGCACCATTTATAGTCGTTGGAGATTAACAAAGGAGTTTGAGCATGAAAGTTCTAAGATCATTGTCGTTCGTTGTTATTTGTGGTTCGTTAAGTACCTTAAACTTAAATGCAGCACCTCTTGTTACTGCTCAAGAGGCTGCTCTGCCTTCGGCTTCTGGAACTCTTGCGACAAGAGGAATTTCCAGAGGGCCAGCGGTGAAATTGAATTCACCTGAAGTAGATACCCCCATTCAATCACCTTTTGATCTTAAATTTACTTTCGAAGCTAGGGGAGAATCCAAGATTGATCCAAGCTCAGTCAAAGTCGTTTATATGAAAACTCCCATCGTAGATTTAACACCTCGCCTTAAAAATGCAATAACTTCCAATGGTATTGATTTTCAAAAAGCCGATATGCCGGTGGGAACTCATGTGCTTAAAGTAACTGTAAAGGATACTGAAGGACGAGAAACAAATACCATTATTAATTTACAGATTAATAAGTGATGAATTGCCCCTACTGTTTATCTGAGATTGCAGATGAGGCCGTGGTTTGTAAGGTTTGTACAAAAGATGTTTATCTTTTTAAGCCGATGATGGCTCGCATCGCTGAGCTTGAATCAAAACTATTAGAGTCTTCATCATCTGAAAACCATGTAAAACGTATTGAAACTCTCGAGGCTCAATTAGCGGAACACGTAGGAAAAAAATATAGTAATCGCGGTTTGAAAGCGATTTTCTTTGATGCCATTATTTATATCTTATTACCATTAGCAGTTTTATTAGCATCTCATTATCTGATTACGATTGTTTATGACACGAAAATGCTTTATCTCAGGATTATTTCCATGTTGGTGCCTTTACCATTCGGGTATTTTTTATTTAAGTCAATCAAACGCCAGATTTTTCCTTGGGTATTGAGTGTGGTTTTACTTGCTGTAACTACAGTTATTGGCATGAGTTGGATAACAAGTCTTGTAGATCACTCACCGATTCTGCCTCAAAATATTTTTGAATGGCGAGAAATGCTCGAATATGCAGCAAGTATTAGTTTTAGCTTTCTAACTGGCATGCTACTCGGAAAAATTGCCTACTCGAATAAACATCTAAGTAAGTCATCCAATCTTAGCCCCTTCACGAAATTAGTCTTAAATATACTTGGTGAAGAAAAACTATCTCCCGACGGTATTCATGAGTTAATGAAGAAAATAAATGAATACATTGGAACCATTATTGCACTTGGTACAACGGCTATTTCAATCTATACAGGCCTAAAGAATGTTCTATAAGCTTTAAAAAATTTATGCATTCAAACCTTAAAACTATTAGATATATTTTATCTTTTGTGCTTTTAGTTTTCTCGACTATTTCCTTTGCTGATAAATCCCAAGAAGTAGGAATGGTTTTACTCCATGGTAAATGGGGAATGCCTCCAGGGCCATTGGCGGATAAATTCAAAGATGAGGGTTATCAGGTCATAAGTCCAAGTATGCCTTGGAGTAGGGCTAGAAATTATGATGCTACTTATGAGCAAAATATTGAAGACATTCATCAAATCATCCAAAAGTTACGCAATGATGGATCTAAACTAGTTATTCTTGGGGGCCTAAGTTTTGGCGCTAATGCTGTACTTGCCTATCTTTCTAAATATCAAGACGTTGATGGGGTCATGCTTTTTTCTCCGGGTCATCAACCAGAACGGTTTTATGCACGCGGTCTAACTAGTATATCGGTAGATCAAGCAAGAAACTTACTTCAATCTGGACAGGGAAATATGGGGTTTACATTTACTGATTTCAATCAAGGAAGAAATCGTGATATGTCCTCAACTGTATCCATTTACCTTTCTTACTTTGATCCAAATGGCTTAGCTAATATGCCTAAAAGTGCAAGTTTAGTATCTAAATCAATACCCGTATTATGTGTAATGTCTAGTGCAGAGAAGTCTTTGGGTAAAGACTATTTTTTTTCTAAATTACCTAGCCATCCTTTAAGTAAATATATTGAAACACCTGCCTCACACATGCAAGCCCCTGAGGTCACTTATGATGACGCATCAACATTCGTGAAAAACGTCATCAATAATTAATTTCCAAGCGTTTATTTGAATTAACTTTTATAGTAGTTGCCTATCAAAAAATATAGCTTCCGAACACGGCTCTTTTGATTGATTGACCCAGGCATGATTAGTATTACATTGAATAAAATATCGTCAGCAAGTAATTCAACTACAGTGCCGTCTGCACCATAACAGTTAAAGCGTAATTCCTTATTGATAAGTTTTAAATATATTGTTTAAACCAATCAATTGTTTCTTTGTACGTAATCTGACAAGTAACGGGATTCCTGAACTCATAACTATCGTAATGCCCACTTGCGGGTAGCTTGACTAACTTTTTAGGCTCACCACATTTTTCATAACACCCTATTTGCTGACTTGGGGGAACTAGATTATCAAACTCAGCATAAATAAATAGCGCTGGTCTAGGACTAATTTGATTAACTACCCACTCTGGTCGATATCGCATAGTAGCTTCAGCACTCTCTAAGTCTCGCTCCTCGCTCTGAAAGACATGACCTTTTTCTTTATGCATTTCTCTCTGTCTTGCTGAATCAGGGTCACGCAACATAATATCCCCGTGAAAAACAAGTTTGGGCTCACCGGTTCGAACTCTTCGCTTTGCATCTTCTTCAACCAATTTTTTAAACTCTAACCATTCCCATGGTCTTCGAATACTTTGCATCCAAGTTTGGCCGTTCATCACTCCAACACTTGTTACTAATACTTTTACGCGATCATCATGGGCTGTCACCCATACACCATTTGCACCTCCAAAACTTGTACCAAACAATCCAATTCTTGTTGGATCAACTCCAGAAACGCCCTGTAAATAAGAGATTGCGTCATAACAATTTTGTGCTTGCTCTAAAGCTCTATGTCGATTTCTTTTACCCTCGCTATTGCCAAATCCCTGATAATCAAAACCCAGTACGAACCAACCTTCTTTACATAATTCAATCATCATATGAGTGCAGTCTGCTTGGGTGTTACCGCTATAGCCAGCAATAACTAAAATTGCTGGACGAACTGGGTCACCCTCTTGCCAATCTGCAGGTTTATATAAATACCCCGCTAAACGATTTCCGTCACTGTAAAAATTTACTGTTTGATAATCCATCTTTCACCCTTTTTTAATCTGGTGTAATACCAGCCTGTTGTATTACTTTTGACCATTGTGTAACTTCATTTGTAATCGATTTTTTAAATTGTTCTGGTGAACTAGCAATTACCTCACCACCGTCTTTTTGTATTTTTTCCATAATTTCTGGGGACCGAAGAGCCTTTGAAATCTGTTCATTTAAAATCTGAATAACAGATGATGGTGTACCTTTTGGTGCAAATACACCAACCCAACTATTAAATTCATATCCAGGGACAAACTCATTAACACTTGGAATATCGGGATACATCGGTAATCTTTTTGGGCTGGTCACTGCCAAAACCTTAATCCGATTTGAAGTCATCTGTCCTGCAGCGGATAAGACAGATAAAACACTTAAATCAACTTCACCAGACATTAACGCGGTTAAAGCTGGTCCACCACCTTTGTATGGAATATGCGCAAACTTTGTCCCGGTTTGGAATGCTAATAATTCAACAGCCAAGTGCGTTATACCTCCAGCACCTGATGTGGAATATTTAATGATCCCCGGATTCTTTTTTGCATAATCGATTAACTCCTTCATATTTTTTACGGGTACATTTGCATTGACTGCAATCATGCTGGGGGACGATGCCATCATACTAATTGGTATGAAGTCTTTTTCTGGGTCATAACCCAACTTTGAATAAAGAGAAATATTGGCTACCAATGGAATTGTATTGGCTAATAAGGTATAACCATCTGGTGAAGACTTTGCTACATATTCATTGCCAATATTAGTTGATGCTCCGGGCTTATTTTCTAAAATAACACTCTGGCCAAGTCCTTCAGAAAATTTTCCTGAAATCATTCTCATTACACTGTCAACATTACCCCCAGGAGCAACAGGAATAATTACTCTAACAGGCTTTACTGGATATTGAACGTTTTGCGCATATACAGTTGAGGAAAATAGCCATAGGAAAAATAAACATCTAGCACTTACTGTCATGACATGTCTCTTTATTATTAATTATTTAAAGTAGCATACTTATCTAAATAGTATCTGTCAATTAATTGTTATTATTGATAATAATTTCAAGGCTTTACATACTTTAAACAAATTTTTATTAAACTCACGAAATGTACGTTAAACCTTTTAAAACCCTACGCACTCTGTTGTATATTGTTATCTTTTTATTGGCAAATAATTGCTTTGCTGCATCTTTTTTCTTTCCTGATATTAATCCTACTTTTTATCCTAGAGAGGCTCCGGCTTTTCTAGTTGATGGTTCTGGCAACGATGGCTACATCTCAATCACATCAGAAGTAATACCCGTATCAAGCTGCGTTTCACTTGCTAATAAAAATTTCTGGGGTAGTGAAAAAACTCAATTACTCATTTCAGTTACGCGCAGTGGCTTCTTTGGGCAAACTGAAGAAATAGAAATTCCAATTGCGACTTTCGATGGTCGTGATAAAGGTAATCAATGCGCTTCGCTAAGTACGATTCCTCTTAAAATTGTCTCTAACTCCCTACTAAGCCCTTTTTCGAAATTAAACCCCGGAAATATTTCGCTAGTAGTCAACGTAAAAACTGCGACTGATACCAATAATGATTTAATCGGTTCAGCTCAATTTTTATTAGGTGCTGCGGCAATTTTCGCAACGGGGGGAGCTGCTGCAACCTCAATTGCGGGTGCTACCTCTGCTCTGTCAAATCCTGTTCTAAATGATGCGCAAAAAAGGACACAAGAGATGTTAAAGGGTAGTCTCAATGGTAAAGTTCCGATGACTTTTGGCTGGCCTGAGTTGCGCAACGGTATTGAGAAGATAGAGATTCCTATTTTTCGGGCTGAGGGTTCATTGGGTAATACGCCAGATAAAAAAATTCAGTCGATCCAAATCGATCCTAAAGCAGATAAGACCCAATTACTTACAGTTAATCTATCTTTTAACTATACCAAGTCTATATTTGATCCTTCAGCTTCTGGCATCAATGATTTCCCTAACCGAGAAGGACTTTCATCTACCAATGTATTAAACCATTCAACTTTACGTGGTAACCAAAATTTCTTGCAATTGCTCAATGACAAGGCCCCAAGTCTTTTACAAATGTTAAGTTCTGCAGAGGGTAATACCTTAACCAATACGTGTAGTATTGGTTTTGAAAAATTAAAAAATTCAGGGCTGAACAATTTAGATACTGCAATTGTGATGAAGTCGTTTTTAGACGAGGCGAAGAAAGGAAGTGATTGGTATTCAAAACCCAATGTTGTTAAAGCATGCTTTTCTCAAGCGCCTAATGTGCAAGCCTTTTTGCCTGTTGTTTATGGTGATGGTGAGCCAAAATTCATTATCGGTGACGTTCAAGATGGCTTTGGTAATCCCTATCTAAATTGGAAGGATGCTATAGGACCGGTACTCAATAATTTCAGAAATGCCCTATTGTCTAAAGAGGATCGCTTTAATGCTATTGCCCAGTTTAATGGTGGAGCAGATATAGATATTAGTTTTGCAAACGATGTTGTGCCTTGGAAAAAATCAATAGAGTCCCCCAACACGCTCAGTGGTATTCGTCTTTTATCAGAAAAAAATATTCAACATATGGGTTGCTTCATCTACAAAGATGTCGCTAATTTAAACACTAAAAATTTAGCATCTTATGCAATTATGGTTGATGAATATCAATCGCCATGGCTCGCGTTCATTCAACTATCTGCAGATGATAAAACAAAGATTAATAAAATCAGAGTTTCACAATTAAGTAACGATTGGAAAGCTTATTTCAAACGCATTCAGTTTCCAGGTGGTGAATGCGATGGGATTCTGAGTAAATTTTAATGAGAAACATCCTCAATAAAATGTCCGCCAAGTGACTGATGTAAATCAACGCGATTACGGAGTCTATCAGCAGAAATCTTAATCAAATTACTTTTTGTGTTTGCAAGTATGATCTCTTGTTGCAATACTTGAAACTGATCCGATTTTCCAACACGATATTTTTGTTGCTCATAATCTACTGATTTAGCCATATGATTCGTTTGAGAAGCTAAAGCACTTTGACGATTTTTGAGTTTTAAATCATTATCAAGTGTGGCTTCAACTTCACTTAGAGCATTGAGTGAAGTCTTAGCATATTGCCCAAGAACTTCTTCTTGCTTAGCAGTCTTAATATCCTGATTTGCTTTTAATTGTCCCCCCATAAATAATGGCACGAAAATAGATCCAGTCAAACTATTGATAGGATTACTAATTCCTGAAGAAAGCGTAATCGCTGAATCTTGAATATAACCTACTCCACCTGTTATCTTTAAAGATGGTAAGCGAGCTTTTTTTGCTTCTTCAACATCATAAAATGCCGAATTATATCTCTCTTGAGCTGCTAGCACATCTGGTCTTCTTGCGATAATCTCAGAAGGAATTCCGGCTGGAATCTCAGTGATTGGATTTGGGAAGGTGTTACTCGCGTCGATTTGTGCTGCTGGATATCTACCTAATAAAATTTCCATTGCACGTTTTGCTTGGTTGAGTTGATATTGATAGGTAATTAATTGATTTTGATACATATCTATAGATGCAGCATTCATACTGACATCTTGACCTGAATTTCTACCAACCTTTTCGCCTTGAACTAAATATTGATTTTGCTTTTTTGCATAATCTAATAAACTTTCGCTGAGAGCAATTTGTTGCTTTGCTTCTGTAATTGCTATCCAAGATTTAATGACATTCGCAGCAACAATTTGTTGCGCATAGAAACGGTCTAGTTCCGAAGCTTCTAAGCGTGACTGGCTTGCACCCGAAGCTGATGCTATTCTGCCCCATACGTCAAGTTCCCAATTGGCTATTAACCCAGCTCCAGAAATACCAGAAGTTGCTGTAGGAATTGTTGATGTGCCTATCTGTCCACCAATGCCCACATTGGGTAACCTTGTTCCTGACACGGCAGATAAAACGCCCCTTGCCTGATCTACTCTTGTTCGCGCCATTCGGACATCTAAATTATTGACGAGGGCATCCTGAATTAACTTTTTAAGTTGAGCGTCTAAAGGAAAGCCTAAAGTGAGTTCATCAAACTTTCCCGCAGAAAAATCACTACTCCATTGCGGAAGAACATCCGTTTTTCCAAGCGCTAACGATAATACGTCTGACTGCCTTGGCGGAGAACTTGCACATGCAACTAATAATCCACTAGCCACAATCGAAACGATGAAGCTTCTATAGTTACTCATAGTCATTCCTAAGGTAACTTAAATACCAAGTTATTCAGGATTGCATGTAGACGAATCACTAACATCCTAACAATGTGAAGCGGCTTTAGGTGCTCCGTATAAATTCCGCCCATACCTCTAGCACCCATTGGCATTGTTGGTATTGGTTCGCCATCCATCTCTATCGGTGTAATTTTGACCGCATACTTCAGAGGTAATGGTGCATGTAACATTTCTGCAGGGGCAGTTGGGACCGTGCCTGATTGCGCAATCTGACCTTGGCTAGATGCCCAAATGATAGAGTCCACCTTGCCGTAGATAATTTTTCCGGGAAGAGCTTTTAATGTCAACTCAACATCATTTCCTGGCTCCACATAACGTAGCTCATTTTGATCAAAGAATGCAATGATACGTTGGTCATACCAGACAAAACTCATCAGTGGTCGCAGTGGCATCGATACTGCATAGTTTCCCGGTCTTACTGTAACGGCTACAGGATAGCCATCCGCAGGCGCTCGGACGGTACATGATTCAAGATCGTACCTAGCACTGTCTAATTGAGATTTAATTTGTGCAACGCTAGCGTTATCTTCCCCGACAACTGCATTTAACTTCAATTTTGCTGTATTTTCAGATGATTTTGTTGAATCAAAGG
>Ga0209188_1003522_pt1 | contig 10752 bp, 13 predicted proteins | sample C_130625_EF_Meta_FD_187307 | JGI IMG/M metagenome (GOLD analysis project Ga0209188, IMG submission 187307) | Freshwater microbial communities from Lake Croche, Canada to study carbon cycling - C_130625_EF_MetaG (SPAdes) (version 2) | ecosystem: Environmental > Aquatic > Freshwater > Lake...
TTTCATCGGAGCACACGCCTGAAGTCACCCGGCAAGGGGATACGGTCTTCACCACCCCTAGGAGGATCATCGTGGTGCTTTTGGGCTCAGACAACCGGGAGCAGCGCGGCCTGGCACTCATTCAGCGGGGGTGGGCACTCTACAACGACTGGGCGGCCAAGGGACGCCAGGCGAAGAGTTCTAACTCCCTGTGAGGTCACCGATGGCAAAAAAACGTATAGGTGTCCTGACAAGTGGCGGCGACTGTCCCGGGCTCAATGCAGTGCTCCGCGGCATTTTCTGCTCTTCAGAAGAGCTTGGATGGGAGGTCGTGGGATTTCGCGACGGATTCGAGGGGATGCTTGCTGAAGGAGGCGATGTCATGCCTCTGTCCCGGGAGAACACCGCAGGCATCATGCAGGTCGGTGGCACAATTCTGGGCACCACCAACAAGGGGCACTTCACCTCAAAGGTAGCTGGCGGTGACAAGGCCAGGATCCCCGATGAGGTGGTCGCCAAGGCCTCCAAAACATGCAGAGACCTCGATCTCTCCGCAATCATTGCAATCGGCGGTGATGGCTCCATGAGCACGGCGCTTCAGCTCTACCGCGCGGGTTTCCCGATGATTGGTGTGCCCAAGACCATCGACAACGATCTGGAGGCGACGGCGATGACATTCGGCTTCGATTCCGCCGTCGCGTGCGTGACGGATGCGCTGGATCGTCTCCATACCACGGCGGCCAGTCACAAGCGGGTGATTGTCGTTCAGGTCATGGGACGGCATGCGGGATGGATTGCACTTTGGGGAGGCATTGCAGGTGCTGCCGACGTCATCCTGATCCCTGAAATCCCCTTTCATCTCGAAAAAGTTGCCGAGGTGGTCCAGCGCCGTGACGCTGCCGGTTTCAAGAGCACAATGATCGTTGTTGCCGAGGGTGCGAAGACCTATCACGGACAGCAATTCAGGAAACAATCTGCCAGCGGGGAGTGGCGCCTTGGCGGGGTCGGCGAGATGATCGGTCGGGAAATTGAGGCCCGCACGGGCAAAGAGACAAGGGTCTGTGTTCTGGGACATCTTCAACGCGGTGGTGATCCGACGACCCTGGACCGCATCCTTGGCATCCGTTTCGGCGTGAAGGCGGTTCAGTTGGCAGAGCAGGAGAAGTTCGGAACGATGGTGAGCTATCAGAACTATGAGGTTCACGACGTGCCGATTGCCGATGCCGTGCACCGCTTGAAGAAGGTTCCTCCTGCAAGTCAACTCGTCGAGACCGCACGCGCGGTGGGAATCGGTTTTGGAGACTAGCATGGAAGCCCGAGAGCTGAGGGAGGCGATCCGTTCGATTCCCGACTTCCCGAAGCCGGGAATCCTTTTCAGAGACATTTCCCCGCTGCTCGAGGAAGCCACTCTCTTCGCCCGCACCATTGATCTGCTTGCGGCTTCCTGCGCTGATCTCTCCCCGGACAAGATCGTGGGTCTCGATGCCCGCGGATTCATTTTCGGAGCGGCCCTTGCCTACAAGCTCGGGGTCGGTTTCGTCCCTGTACGTAAGAAAGGAAAACTCCCGGCCAAGACCATCTCCCACTCATACAGGCTTGAGTATGGCGTTGCCGAATTTGAGATCCACTGCGACAGCATCAGGAGAGACACCTCGGTGGTTCTCGTCGATGATCTTCTTGCAACGGGTGGGACCGCGAATGCAGCGCTTCATCTCCTCGGAGAACTCGGGGCCGTTGTCTTGAGATCCCTCTTTGTGATTGAACTGGCTCCGCTGGGCGGCAGAGAGGCACTGGCACCCGCGGATGTCCGTTCCTTGGTCTGCTACCGGTCGTAGGAAGATTTTACGGAGGGGTTCCGTTACGTCCCCTTCGTCCCAGAAAGTTCCAGACAAGCCAGGCAATGAGTGTCGCGATAAGCATGGCCGTCACCACGTCGGAGAGGTGATGCGCTCCCAGCAGGATTCTGGATGCGGCGATGGAGATGGCCGCGACCATGAGGGGAACGCCGCAGGACGGTGCGGCGAAGAGAAAAACCCCAGCAAAACCAAAGGCTGTGGCCGTGTGGCCCGAAGGGAAGCTGTTGAAATCGGCTTCACCGATCAGCCACTTGGCGTCATGGCGCGGTCCGTACCAACCCTGCTCCGCAGCGGCCCGCGGGCGGGTCCTGCCCGTGGTGAGGCGTGACAGGTTGATCGTCATGCCGGCAAGCGTTGAGGCGATCATTGCGCAAAGGATGATGCGCTTCCAGCGGGTGTTCCGAAGAAGGTGGGTCACCACATACCCGAAACCCCCGAGCAACATCAGTTCGGGCCAGTCCCCGTAAAGACTCAGAAAAGAGACCCATCCGACACGACACCAATGTCCGCCATTGAGTTGACGGACAAATGCATCCGTTACGCCATCCAATGCAAAGGAAACAGCCACAAGCATCGTCGCAACCGCCAGAAAAATCGCCGCAAAAAAAAGCAGCGGGCGGCGGGTGGCGGTATTTTGAGAGTTTGGCATCGGCCAGCAGTTCGTTCGACCGGTGCGATTTGGTCAAGCCAGAAGGAAAATAGAGGACGGTTTGACTTGCCCGCCGTCGGATTACGGTTACGGAAAGAGGATGTCCCAACGATCTTTTTTCGCCCTCTGCGGGTTGATGCTCTCTCTCACCGGATGCGCATTCGACCAACCGGAGGCTCGCGTCACCGCCACCTCCCTTCCCCCCCCTGTCGTTGCGCCAGCAGTTCCATCGCCCCTATGGCCTGCGGGAGCGCCCGCCATCCATGCCGCCTCGGCAATCCTGATCGATGCACGCACGGGCCGGACGATTTACCAGAAAAACGCCGACGCTCCCCGCCAGGTGGCGAGCACGCAGAAACTCGTGACCGCCCTCATCGTCGCGGAACAGGATCCGCTTGATGTACCTGTGAGGATCGCCCAAGAGGATACGACGGTGGAGCCGACCAAGCTGGGGATCCGATCCGGTGAAACCTACACGCGCCGGCAACTTCTCCGCGCCATGCTGGTCAAGAGTACCAATGACTGTGCCGCCGCCCTGGCACGACTGCATGCCGGAAGCATCAGGGCATTCGCCGGTGAAATGGATAACCTCGCAAGCCGCTGTGGGGCAACCTGCTCGCACTTTGTGAATCCCCACGGCTTGCCCGCCCCACAGCACTCGACCGCGCGTGACATGGCCCGCATCGCCTTCAGAGCCTACCGCAACCCGGACCTGCGCGAGGCCATGGCCCTTCGCTCCTATTGTTTTCATTACGCGAATGGCAAACTCTGTTTCTTGGAGCCCACTAACAGGCTCCTACTACGGTCACCGTTTTTTAATGGGATGAAAACCGGCTACACCGAGTCCGCCGGGAAGTGCCTTATCAGCAGTTACAGTCGGGGCGGCCGGGAACTCATCTTGGTTCAACTCGGGAGCCATGCACCGGTGATCTTTGATGATGCGGAGCGCATGATGACCTGGGCCACGGCCGGTTAGTTAGCTTCCAGTCCCGGAGTCGGAGGGACTACTTCCATTTAATGCTGCAACCAAGCGCAGGAGGCCAAGGCTCTGAGACCTTATTCCCAGTGGCCACGGCCTTAAGTGCGCTGCCAAGATCCTCCCCCGTCAGAGGGAGGCCGTTTTTCGGACTGCTGGCATCGAGTCGGCCCCTGTAGGCAAGCTTCTTGTTCGCGTCAAAAAGGAAAAAATCGGGAGTGCAGGCAGCCGTGTAGGAGCGGGCAACTTCCTGCGTCGCGTCAAAAAGAACGGGAAACGGGATCCCATCCTCCTCCACCATGAGGCGGAGTTTTTCGGGCGCGTCCGCGGGATAGGCTACCGGATCGTTGGCGCTGATTGCCAACGTGGCAATCCCAAGTGGGCGGTAGTGTTCAGCCAACTCAAGCAACTTTGCCTTGATATGAACAACGTAGGGGCAATGCCCGCAGAGAAACACGACCAGCGTGCCCTTGGAGCCAGCTAACTCGGAAAAGGTGAGTGATTTGCCGGTGGAGACATCAGGAAGCGAGAATGCAGGGGCCGGGGTGCCGGCGGGCATCGTGTCGGGGAAGTCTGCTGAAGAAGTGGCCATGGTTCGCATTGTGGGCCAAATGGCGCGCCGACTGCAATGATCAAGGAGGGAACAATCCTCGTGACCACACCGCATGACGAAGCGTATGATTAGAAACCCCATGAAAGAGAGAACGACCGCCTCTGCTTCCAAAGCACGCCGATCCCCTAAGTCTTTTCGGATCGGATCGGTGACGCTTGGTGGAAAAGAGCCGCTATTTATCCTGGGGCCTTGTGTTATTGAGGGGGAGAAACCGCTGCTTCGGGCCGCCCGTACGATCAAGGGGATCTGCGACGATCTTGGCGTCCAATTCGTTTTCAAGGCCTCCTATGACAAGGCCAACCGCACCTCGGGCACTTCCTACCGCGGGGTCGGGGTTCTCGATGGCTGCCGGATGCTGGCCGAGGCCGGCGCATCGGTCGGTGTTCCCGTGACCACCGATATCCATTCGCCCGAAGAAGCTTCCCTTGCGGCTGAGTTCATCGATCTGCTGCAGATCCCTGCATTTCTTTGCCGGCAGACGGATCTTGTGGAGGCTGCCGCGGCGACCGGCAGGGCCGTGAATGTCAAAAAAGGACAATTTCTGGCACCTTGGGATCTTGCGCCGATCGCTGCAAAACTCCGCTCCGGTGGATGCGAGAGGTTTTGCTTCACGGAGCGGGGCACCACGTTCGGATATAATAACCTCGTCGCCGACATGAGGTCCCTTCCCTGGATCCGCGAGCAGGGGTATCCTGTCATTTTTGACGCCACGCACTCGGTGCAGCGTCCCGGCGGCGGAGGAGACCGCACGACGGGTGACGGGCATCTGGCCCCGGTCTTGGCCCGGGCCGCCATGGCCGCCGGAGTTGACGGGATTTTCCTTGAGACGCATGAGAACCCCATGAAGTCCCCATCCGATGGTCCGAATCAGATTCCGCACAGGAATCTGGAGGCACTGCTCAAATCCCTGCTTGCGATACGCCGTGCGATTTCCTGACCTTTTGAAATTGGCACTTCTTGCGGTGGTTTTCTCCACGCGTTGCGTGACGGGAGAACCTGCCCAATTGCCGATACCCGGCACCAATACTGCCCAGCAGAAGATCGATCTTCCGGTGCCGATCGGTGAACCGGTCAAGGGGATCAAGATTCCGCAATATGACGGGGAGGGGAACCTGACGATGAGCCTCAGCGCGGACACGGCGCGTAAGCTTGATGAACGCCAAGTCGAACTCAACAAACTCAAGGTTCAGTTCAGTGACAAGGAGGACAAGGAGATCGTGGTCGAAATTCCCCACAGCATCCTTGATCTCGAGACGAAGATCCTGATCGCGGATACGGAGACCTCTGTCAGGCGGGAAGATTTTGAAATTGTCGGACAAACCGCCGAGTTCGATACTGTTCTTAGAAAGGGTCGTTTCAAGGGACACGTGCAGGCATCGTTCCGGAACCCCTCTTCACAGCCCGACCTCCCATGAAGCACCTTTTCACCACAGCACTGTGCCTGATTATCCTGGCATCTTTGAATGAAAGGCTTGGAGCTCAGGGATACGGGCCTCTTTCTGGACCCTCCGGGGGCATGGGCGGCTTTGGGCCCTTTGACGGACCGTCAAGCGGGGAGCGCCCTAAAAACAGCCGGACGGTGATTGAAAGCGAAGCCGGCGCAAGCTTTGACAACGCCAGCAATTCCGCCGAATTCACGGGCCACGTCGTTGTTCATGATCCGCAGTTTGAACTTACCTGCGAAACCCTGCACGTCGTCATGAAACCCGACCGAAGGGGCATGGAAAAGGTGATTGCGACGGGAAACGTGGTCATCACCCAGGAGAAAAAAAACGACCGTGGCGACCTTGTAAAATCGGTCGGAAAATGCGGCAAGGCGACCTACGAACCCGCAACCGGGGATGTGACGCTCGAGGAATGGCCCCAGATCCAGCAGGGAATCAACAACCAGATGGCCGTTGAAAAATCAACCGTCATGATCCTCAATGCCAAGGGCCGTTCCCGCACGATCGGCGCCAGTCGTACCATGATCGTGGATCAAGGCGAAAAGGCTGTGACCCCCTGATCAGTAACCTTTGTTCATGAGTAACGAATCACAACCTCCGGCGGACAACGAAGACGCGATCCTGCGAACCGACAGACTTGTCAAAGTCTACGGAGGCCGCTCTGTGGTCAACGGTGTTGATATCCACGTGCGCCGAGGCGAGATCGTCGGTCTTCTGGGCCCCAACGGGGCCGGCAAGACGACGACTTTCTACATGATCGTTGGCCTTGTCCGACCAGACGGGGGGCGCACCTTCTTCCACGGGCGCGATGTCACCCATGAACCGATGTACAAGAGGGCCCGCTTGGGCATGGGATACCTGCCTCAGGAGGAATCCATTTTTCGGAAAATGACGGTCCGACAAAACATCATGGCCATCCTCGAGACAACGGAACTTTCCAAGAAGGATCGCGAAGAGCGTTGTGACGAGTTGCTGGAGCGCTTCGGCATTGCCCATCTCGCCAAAAACGAGGCGCTGACACTTTCCGGAGGAGAAAAACGCCGGCTCACGATCGCCCGTTCCTTGGTCACTGATCCCAAACTCCTGATGCTGGATGAACCCTTCAGCGGTGTGGACCCCATCGCGGTGTACGACGTCCAGCAGATCATTTCAGACCTTCGGGACATGGGGTTGGCCATCATCATCACGGACCACAACGTTCGCGAGACGCTGGCGATCACCGACCGGGCCTACCTGATCTTCGAGGGAAGGGTCGAAAGCCAGGGAGACAAGGATTTCCTGCTTCACGATCCCATCAGCAGGAAACTCTACCTCGGAGAGTCATTCACCATGTAGTGCCCATGCCCCGTTCCAAGACACCCGCTACCCCCAAGGAAAAGATCCTCACTGTGGGGAAATTCTTTGCCGCTCACGGAACCGCGCTGGGGTTGGAGTTGATGGGGGATTCCTTCGGGATGGAACGCCCGATCGAGGAGCCCACGATCAACAGGCCGGGATTGGCTCTCGCCGGTTTTTTCCGATACTTCGCCTCGAAGCGCATCCAGGTGGCCGGGCATGCGGAACTCAGCTATCTGCGCAGCCTTTCCGCTGCCGAGCGGGCGGCCAGGATCGAGGCTCTTTTCCAGCAGGGTATCCCGTGTCTCGTCATCGCCCGGGGCCTGCCACTTCCCACCGGATTACTGGAGTTGGCCAATAAGGCGGAAACGCCCGTCTTCCGCACCCCGCTTGTCACCATGAAGTTCATCAACTCGGCAACAATAGCTTTGGAGGATGAATTTGCGCCGGTCGCCTCGGAGCACGGCAGCATGGTGGACATCATGGGCATCGGGGTGCTCATCAGGGGCAAAAGCGGTATCGGCAAGAGCGAGTGCGTGCTCGGTCTCATCGAGCGGGGGTACAGCCTTGTCAGCGACGACATTACCCGCCTACGTAACCTTGAGGGGCGTGATCTTATCGGTAACAGCAAGGAACTCACCCGTTTTCACATGGAGGTCAGGGGTATCGGAATCATCAATGTTGCGGCAGTATTCGGCGCCGGGTCGGTCCGTCCTGAAAAACAACTCGATCTTGTGGTGACGCTAAAGGACTGGCACGACGTCGAGGACATTGATAGGCTCGGAATGGATCGTGTTTCGTACGAAATCCTCGGAATTCCCATACCTCACGTGACCATACCCGTCAGACCTGGGCGAGATCTTGCAAGACTCGTAGAAGTCGCTGCTCTTGATCAAAAACTCAAGTCGATGGGACACGACACGGCGCGCGAATTCAACGAACGCCTGTTGCGTGCCATGAATCCTCCCCGGAACGGCAAAAAACCATGAGTAAAACTGACCCGTCCAAAGCATCCAAAGAACTCACGATCGAAAACCGCAACGGACTCCACGCCCGTCCTGCGGCCCTTTTCGTGAAAACATCCAGCCGCTTCACCGCAGAGGTATGGGTCGAGAAAGATGGTGAGCGGGTCAATGGAAAGAGCATCATGGGTCTCATGATGCTGGCCGCGGGAAAGGGTTCGATTCTTACGGTGACCGCGGAGGGGGACGATGCCGCCCTTGTGATTCATGAGATCGAGCAGTTGATAAACACCCGTTTCGGCGAGGAATAAGTCCCTCTGGCGCTTGTCCGCCCGTTCGATTCTCGACTTCCGGATGCTGCGGAACTAATTTTTACAGCAGTGAGCTACCGCGTCTTCGCACGAAAATACCGGCCCCAGAAATTCGAGGAGGTCGTAGGGCAGGAGCACATCACCCGGACGCTTCAGAATGCGATCAAGGGCAACCGTCTGGCGCAGGCCTATCTATTTGTGGGGCCTCGTGGCGTGGGGAAAACCTCCTCGGCACGGATCCTGGCGAAGGCCTTGAACTGCCTCTCCGCAAAGGATGGCCCAACCGACAACCCCTGCGGCACCTGCGACGCCTGCGTCGAGATTGCTGAGGGGCGGAGCCTTGATGTCATGGAGATTGACGGTGCCAGCAACAACGGCGTCGACAGCATCCGCACGCTGCGGGAGAACGCGGCTTACGCACCGGCCCGGGGTCCCTACAAGGTGTACCTGATCGACGAGGTCCACATGCTCAGCGCCGGGGCTTTCAACGCCCTGCTCAAGACACTGGAGGAGCCGCCCGAACACGTGAAGTTTCTCTTTGCCACGACCGAGGCGCAGAAGGTTCCCGCAACGATCTTGAGTCGCTGTCAGCGTTTTGATCTGCGCAGGCTGACAACCGAACAAATCGCCGCCCACCTCCTTTACATCGCAACAAACGAGTTGATTACCCTAGATCCTGCGGCGGCCGATGCCATTGCGCGGGGGGCCGACGGGGCGATGCGCGACGCCGAATCAATGCTCGATCAGGCGGTCTCCTTCTGCGGGAGTTCCATCAGCGCAGCCGATGTTCACAGTGTTTTCGGCTTCACTCCCCGCGAGACCGTTCTCGACCTTGGACTCGCCTTGGTGAACCGCGATACCCCCGCTGCGCTGGCGCTGATCAAATCACAGGCTGAAGCGGGCAAGGACCTCTCCCGCTTGCTTGCCGATCTGGTGGGACTTCTCCGGGACGTCCTCATTGCAAAGGTCCATCCCCCGGAACGCTCCAACGAGGAAACGAAATTGGGCGATTCGATTTCCCAGGAAAAGCTACTCTCTCTCCTCGACCATTTCGGTGAGGCGGAAGGGCGTCTCCGATGGGCCACTGATAAAAAGCTCCAGCTTGATGTCGCCTTGATCAAGGCAGCGCATCTTCTTGAGGAGGCCAGCCTCTCCGACGTACTTGATGTCCTTGCATCCCTGCGCGGCGGATCCACTCTTCCTGAGCAACGTGCAATGGTCGTGCCAAAGCTCACTACTACTCAGCCGGTAGCGAAGATTAAAAGCCCCGCTCAAACAACCGCAACCCGTGGAGAAGATTCTCCCAAGACCTCCACTGCGACCGTTTCACATTCCGTTGCGGACTCCACCGTTCCGACACAGGATAATCCTGCCCCCATTTCCGTTCCAACAACCGACCTTCGTTCCACGGCATCGATTGACAACCCATGGGATGCGGTAGCGTTGTCCTTGGCAGCGGACTCGCCGCTCAAATTTGGTTGGCTTGAGGATGGTCGGTTTGTGGAGCTGAATGGGACTACGGTCGCGGTGGAATTTCCACCATCGATTCAGTCGCAGACAGAGACGCTTTTCTGGCCACAAGCGGTCAAAAAAATCGAGGAGCAGCTTTCCGCAAAACTTGGCAAAAAGATCACTCTCCAGTGCCAGTTCACCGGTGAGGAGCCCCCAATGCAGCCCGAACCTGAACCATTGTCTGTTACACGCCCCGTTCCGTCGCCTGACCCAAAGCCAAAGTCTCAGGATGCCGCAACAACGAATTCCTCGAACCCCGTCGAGTCATCCCCAGCCATCACCGCTTCGGAAATGGAAAATTTTAAAAATGATCCCCTCATCAGAAAGGCCCTCGAGCTCTTCAAGGCGGAGATCCTGACCAACCCATAAAAACAACGATCCATGAACATTGCGAAGATGATGAGCGCGGCCGCAAGCGCGCAGAAAAAAATGGCCCAGATCCAGGAAGACCTCGCCAAGCGTGAGCTGGAAGCCTCTTCCGGGGGAGGCAAAGTCACTGTCAAGGTAACTGGAGACGGGGAAATCCGCTCCGTCAGGATAGCCCCCGAGGTGGTGAGTGCCGGTGATGTGGAACTGCTCGAGGATCTCGTTCTGAGTGCGGTCCGGCAAGCCACTGGTGACGCCAAGAAACTCGCGGCTGACGAGATGGGCAAGCTGACTGCCGGTCTGGGAATCCCAGGCCTGCCCTTTTAACGTTCGTGGTCAGTTATTGAACCTGAGAACAGAACAAGAAATGCCGTCGCGATGATATTCAGACGCTTTTCCGTCAACTCAATATGTCACTGACAAATCTTTTCACCCCGCTGAATTTGGGGTCGCTGGCCCTGCCAAACAGGATCTTCATGGCCCCACTCACGCGCTGTCGGGCTTCGGAGGGTCATATTCCCAATGATCTGAATGCAGAGTATTACTCCCAGCGTGCAGCAGCAGGCCTGATTATTTCGGAGGCCACATCCGTCTCTTCCCGTGGGTATGGATACCCCAACACGCCGGGGATCCATACCAAGGAACAGGTGGGCGGTTGGAAAAAGGTCACCGAGGCGGTGCATGCCAAGGGGGGCCACATCTACCTGCAACTCTGGCATGTGGGGCGTATCTCGCATCCCGCTTATCA
>Ga0209188_1003528_pt1 | contig 10733 bp, 5 predicted proteins | sample C_130625_EF_Meta_FD_187307 | JGI IMG/M metagenome (GOLD analysis project Ga0209188, IMG submission 187307) | Freshwater microbial communities from Lake Croche, Canada to study carbon cycling - C_130625_EF_MetaG (SPAdes) (version 2) | ecosystem: Environmental > Aquatic > Freshwater > Lake | place...
CCTTTACGGGCACAAGTTTAAACGCTATTGATTATTTTCAACGTTTAAACCTTGACACCATTAATTTTACGGTCTATACCGTGGCGACTTTACCTAGCGCGGTTACCTCTGGGGCTGGAACTAGGGCTTTTGTGTCGGATGCTTTATTACCCGTGTTCGGGTCTATAGTCGTAACAGGCGGAGCAGTTAAAGTACCCGTCTATTCAGACGGAACCAATTGGAGAGTGGGATGACACCAAGAGAAATAGTTCAGATTGATCTTCAGAAAACTGGAGTTGATATTCCTTTGAATAGAGTTATGGCTGGCTTAAATCAGATGACTGAGCGCGGCGCAAAACTTCTTCAGGAGGGTAATACTTTATTTGTCCTTACCATACAAAGCAAAGATGTGGCCGAGTTCCATTTGTTTAACGCGGACAATCCAAATCAATTGGTACAGAATGTAGAAAAGTTTGCTAGATTGGTTAAGCAACTTGGTTTTAAGAAAATGGTAACTGACTTTGATAATCCAAAACTTGCTGGGTTATTTGAAAGATATCAAGGCGAATTCAAAACTAAAGTCACTCAAGAAGGTGATAAGTACATTGCGGAGGTAACGCTATGAGCGGTGCTGTACAAGCTGTTAGCGACGTTGTTCACAATGTAACTGCTCCGATCATTGATCCCGTAGTAGATACGGTATCTCATGTAAGCGACGTTATTGCCAAAGATCCAATATTATCTACAGCTACGGCAATTGCTCTCACCGCTTCTGGAGTGCCCGCTCCTTTGTCTGGTGCTTTAGTTGCTGCTAATGCTGGAGCCTCCCCAGAAAATATAGCTAAGGCTGCGGCACTGGGTTATGTCGGCGGAGAGATAGCTCAGAACGTAGCACCGGAAGTGGCGGCGGCAACAGACAGTAAAGTTTTGGGTCAGATAGCGGGACAAGCCGCTGGCTCCGCTGGAACTGCTGCGCTTACCGGTAAAGATCCAATCCAAGCTGCCACAAATGCTTTGATAACTGGCGGTGTGAATGCTGGCACGACAGAGGTCTTGGGGCAAGTCGATGGTTATGGGGATCTGACTCCGGCCCAGCAGAAAGCTGTTTCTACCGTTGTAGCCGCCGAGTTGCAGGGCAAAGATCCTACCACGGCTTTAATTAACCAAGCTATTAATGCTGGCAAACAAGCAGTACAAGACGAAATAAAGTACGCCAAGTATGAAGATATGGACTTTGGGGTCAATCAAGGTGCTGTAGATAAGGTTAACGCAGAGCAAGCTCAAAATGATTTATACAATGCAATTGGCATAAAGCAAGATACAGTAAAGGATACTGCTCCGGCTACGACGGATGTGGTGGACCAGCTAGTAAATTCTGGAATGCAAGAAACTCCTCCTACGGTTCAGGACATAGCTACTATAGGTGGACAACCCGTAACGACTAGCCCCGGCGAAGAAGCCCCAGCGGACTTAAGTAAATCTGGCGTTAAGATGCCAGACGGCAGTTATAAGACTTGGGCCGAGCTAGATGAACTGGCTGGAGTTCCACCCGGCACGATTTACACCGACGGCGGAACGACAATAACTCAGCAAGAATTACAGGATATCCTGAACGGTACTTACACAAATCCCAAACAAGTTCCAAAACCGGATGCGGGTACGCCTAAACCTCCAACTCCGACTCCGACTCCCGCTCCTAAGCCGACTCCTGTTCCAACTACTCCGACTACTCCTGCTGCATCGCAACAAGCCAGCTTGCAGAGTTTATTGAGTTTAATGGCGCTAAGCCAACCGCAACAACAGCCACAAATACAGCAGCCAGTTCAGGGTGCTGATGTAAAATTGATGGAAGATATATTTGGTACTAACTTTACTACGCCCCGTCCAGAGGGCACAAAGAAATACTCTAGTGGCGGAGAAATTGAAGCGCTACTACACTTATTGAGGAGCTAAAAATGGCAGGACTGCTTGACGATTATGGGTTTAATACAACCAATTCAGAATCTGGTATTGATACCGAGGGCGCTACTTATGGCGGCAATTACTCCAATACCCAAAGTTTGGTTGACAGTGATACAGAGGAAATTCCAAAAGGCGATGCAAATGGAAGTTATGTTAAAAATCCAAGCACTGGAAAATATGAATACAAAACTTGGGCTCAATTAGATGAGAAGGCCGGCGTTCCAACTGGTTCTACTTATGGTGACAGTGGGGCTGTAGATTTGGGAAACTGGTGGGACAAGTTGGGTTCCTCACTACAAAACACTTTTAAAAACCCAGACGGCAGCTATAACATTGGGAAAATCCTAACCGCTGGCGGCGGAGCGTTAGGTGGATTGGCTGGTCTTATGGGGGCTAATAAACCCACTACCACTCCGTCTGGCTATCAGGGTGGTATTCCACAATTAACTGCTGTGCGTACCGCACTTCCGCAACCGGCTCGTACGCCTTACACGGGTCAGCCAGCTATGGGCCGTAGGTATTTCACAGATACACAATACGTGGCTCCTGCTCAGGCCGCAGCTACTCGGGCTTCCCTAGCAACACAACTAGCTCCCATGTTGGAGCAACCGTTACGGGCTGCACAAGGAGGGCTTATGGCCGCAAAAGGAACTTATCTACGTGGGTCTACCGATGGTATGGCTGACGAACTCAACACTTCTATCGAGGGTAAGCAACCCGCCAAGTTAAGCCACGGGGAATTTGTGGTGCCCGCAGACGTGGTGTCTCACTTGGGTAACGGCAACTCTGACGCTGGTGCAAAGAAGCTGTATCAGATGATGGACCGTATCCGCGTGGCTCGTACCGGAACGAAGAAGCAGGGTAAAGAAATCAACCCAGATAACTTCATGCCCGGCGGTAAAGTTGGATATGCTGAAGGCGGAATAGCAACATTTGCAGATGGTGGATTGACCTCTAACGTACCATCAGGAACTGCTTTAGCTGGCGGTCTTACGGGTTCGGAATCCAACCTTTCTAATTGGGCTGGTCCGTATGTAACAAATATGCTGGGTCAGGGTCAAGCCATAGCTAACCAGCCGTACCAAGCCTACACAGGTCAACTGACAGCAGGGACTTCTCCGCTTCAGCAGCAAGCGTTCCAAGGCGCTCAGGGCTTAGCCACTCCTACTAACATGGGCGGGTTTACTCCTCAGTCTTTTACGGGTGAGGGTACGGCACAGCAGTACATGAATCCTTATCTACAAGCGGCTCTGGATCCACAGTTAGCTGAAGCTCGTAGGCAGTCTCAGATCACGCAGACGCAAAACGCGGCTAAGTTAACTGGCGCAGGTGCTTACGGCGGTGGACGACAGGCTATTATGGATGCCGAGACACAGAGGAATCTCGCAACTAATCTCGCAAATATCACGGGTCAAGGTTACGCTAATGCCTACGATAAAGCCATGCAGCAGTTCAACACAGAACAGCAAGCCGCTCAACAAGCACAGAATCTTACAAACCAATACGGTCTTAACGTGCTCGGCCAACAAGCCGGTTTGGGTCAAGCTCAACGAGGCATTGAATCCGAAGCCGTTGCCGCAGACAAAGCTCAGTTTGAAGAAGAAAGACTTAATCCTTACAAGATGGTTCAGTTCCAGCAATCGCTGCTCAGCGGGCTACCTTTGGCGGCACAGACTTACAATACGGCTCAGCCTAGCTGGCTACAGAGTTTGGCTCAGGGCGCTACTTTTGGAGCCAATGGTTTGGACGCCATACTTAAAACACTTGGACTTTCATCTGGTCAAACAAGCACAACATCCGCTGGAAAGACTTAAGGATATATTATGCAAACTACAGTTAACGACATTGCATCTTTGTTCATGGGGAACCCCGGTGCGCTTCAGAACAGGATCCAAAAAGAGCAACAGGCCAAGCCGGGGATTCCTCCTGACTTGAAAGAACTGCTCGCCCTCCAGCAGATCCAAGAACAGCTTCAGGCGTCTCAGCAGCAACAGGCTTTACAGAACCCACAGAACCAGCCTACCGTAGCTCAGAGCCTACAGCAAGCAGCTAAACAGGCGTTGATGGCTCGTCAGGTCCAAGCCCAGCAGATGCAGATGGCTAAAGAGGGACAGATGGGTTTACCCCAAGGACTACCCCAACCGCAGCGCCAACCAGAGATGGGATTAGACCAGATCCAATCTAACTTGGGCGAGTACTACGGCGGTGGTATCGTTGCGTTTAGCGGAAAAGATGGTAGTGAAGTTAAAGATGAAACTGCTACAGAGCTAGAAAGATTGATGAGTCCCGTACCAGATACGAATCCCGCCCCAACAGAAAAAGACATTCTTGCCTACATGGCTAGAAAGGGTGAGAAGATCAACCTACCCAAGCCGCCTCAACCTGCGACAAGTGGACTTCCAGAAATACTGCAAAAGCCATTAGAAGCTCCTGCGGAAACAGACTTGCAGCGTCAAATTAATGAAAGACGTATGCAGAGAATGAATGTGCGACCGGAGGACGTAAGAGCCTCTGGCATTGAATCATTTAAAAAAGCCGTTCCAGAGCGGAGTTTTGCTGAAGAAGAGCAATTAATTAAAGAGCTTGAGGCTCGTCGTGCAAACATCGGCAAGGGAACTAATCCTTTGATGGACTTGCTAGAGGGTATCGCCACAACCGCTCCGGGTCGTGGAGGGATTCTCTCTCAAGGCGCAGAGGGTGTGCGTAACGCTCGTGCTATGCAAACTCAAAGAGAACAGCAGAACATGGACATGCTCAAGGAAATCCTTGGTCAGAAGAAAGCAATCAGCACAGGAAAACGTGCGGATGCTTTGGAGCTTTACAACGTTGGAGACAAAGCGTTCCAACAGGCTTACAAAGAATCGCTTGAGGCGGAGTCGGGCCTTGGAGTTACTGAATCCCAGAAACAGGCAAACGCTTTTGCAATCGCCAAAAATGCTCGCAGCGAAGCTATGGATCTTTGGAAAAATGAGCAAACCCAAAAGAGACATGCTCAAGATCTTGCGGCCCGCAAAGAAATCGCCATGATGAAAGACAAAGAGAAGTCTGAAATAGAAAAGGTGATTGAGTCTTTGCAAGCCAAGAACCCCGATATGCCTTATCACGAGGCTTACGAAAAAGCCAAGAAGTACAACTACCCGGCGGCTCAAATTAATGCTCAAACACAACTTGAGAGATTGCAATTAAATAAATTAAAATTAATGCAAAGTAACGATGATTATAAAGAGGCATTTAGGGTTGCAACCGATCCAAGTTCAAAACCCGCAGATATTCAAAGGGCGGAGCAAATCATGAAAAATATTGAAGAGCGTTTTGATAGAACAAGCGAATCTTCTGCAAATTCTCCGACCAAAGTTACCTCTCCGTCACCAACTTCACCCGCCCCAAGAAGTGCCGTCATGGACGCGGCAGATAAAATCATAGCCGGTAGCAAATAAATATGGCAACCGCTGAACAATACGCGCAATGGATTGTTGACAACCAAGACAAGCGTGGAACGCCAGACTTCGATACGGTAGTCCAAGCGTATCAAGCCGCCCGTTCTATGCCGGTTAGTGCGCCCTCTAAAGATATTTCCGTTGGCGAAGCGGCCACTAACGTTGGCGGAGCTTTGATTGGTGGAATTGGAAAGACCATTCAACTTCCCGGTCAACTGTATGGTTTGGCTACGGGAGACTTCTCTGAAACCGGATCTCTTGGTCTTGGAAAAAAGATCGAGAAGTTTGGTGAGGAGATGAAATCTGAGGGCTTTAAAGCTCGCAAGCAAGAACGCGCTGCAAAAATTGCAGAGGCAGAAAAAGAAGGTCAAGCATCGGCTTTGGGAACGGCGTTTGGTGAGACGGTTAAAGACCCGGCTCTGTTGGTTGATTTCCTTGCGGAGACGGTACCCCAATTATTAGTTCCATTTGGAATTGGTAGAGCTACTACTGCTGCCGCTGGAGCACGTCAACTGGCTAAAGGTGCAGCCGCCGCAGAAGCCGCCAAGGTTGCCGGTCGAGTGGGAACTTCTGCCGCCGTAGGTACTGGTGCGATACAGCAGGGCGCAGACGTAGGCGCAGGTAGTTATGAGGCCATCTATAAAGAGCTGCTTAGTAAAGGTGTATCAGAAGCGGACGCCAAAGAATCCGCATTGAATCTAGCCCGCGCCGCCGGAGCAAGTGGCGCTCTGATATCTTTGTTGGCACAAAAACTTCCCGGCGCAAGACGACTTGAGGAAGCTATGGCGGGCGTGCCGTCTAAGGCTGGTCGTATACGTGGTGCTTTTGGTACTGCTGCTGGTGAAACGCTTGGTGAGATACCCGAAGAAGTCGGCGGCAAGTTTACTCAAAACATTGCAATGCGAGAAGTCAAGCCTGAGCAGGAGCTTACTGCCGGATTAGGTGAGACTGCTGCTATGGCGGCTATCGGCGGAGCGGGTTTGGGTGGTGCTGCTGGACTGGCTAGAGGTAGAGCTAAGCCAGAGGCCCCTCCAGAGCCTCCTAAAGAACCATCTAGTAGTCCAGTTGTAAATACTCAAGTGGTAAATGTTGATGGCAAAGAGGCAACACAAACTACAAGACGAGATGGAAGTGTTGAAGTTGACGGAGTGCAGATTGTTCCACCAACTACAATGGAGCCAGAACGTGAGACAACGCAAACTACACCAACCACAAAAGGAGAGGAAGATGTTGCAAGACCTAACGAACCGACAAGTGGAACAGGCGTTCCAGTACCTGTACGAGCAGCCGATGAGCTTCCCACCACCGAAGGAATTGAGGGAACTGAACAACGCGGAATGGCTGGTGCTGGACCAACTCCTACAGAACCTACTGGCGGAGCGGGAGTACAGCCAACTCCAGTAGCGGCTATAAAGCCAGAAGACAGAACAGCCGAAATGGCGTTCCCCAATATTGAGAAATTTTCAAACATTCAACCGGCCACAACTGAGGAGCCAGAGACTTTTGGCAAGGGACCGGAGTACATTAGTCAGAAGCTGTCCGAGGCCAAATCCAAGGGAGAGCTATCCAACGAAGCGGTGGATTTTGCGGAATGGTTTATTAAACGCAATCCCAAACTGGTAGATAGTTTAGAGGTTTCCGTTAAAGATCCGACACAAGCTGGTGTCGCGGGATCCTACTTGCCCATAACTAGGATTATGGAATTGGTGAAGAACAGCAATAGCAACGATACGGCTGTTCATGAAATCCTGCACCATCTTGAGCGAGCCATGCCGCCAGATGCACAATCATCTATCAAGTCAGCTTGGCTAGGCGAAATAAAAAGCGCAGAAAAAAAAGCCTATACACAAGAAGAGAAAGACTTCTTTGGCCTATTGAACAAATTCCACTTCAGCGGCAAGGGAAAAAAATCTGACTTTAATTCAGCCGTTCAGATGATTAAAAACGGTGATGTTCCGTACGAATATTATCAATACGTAAATCCTTCTGAGTTTTGGACCGTCAATGGCACAGAGATCATGAAGGGAAGATTTAAAGCTATGCAGGGCGGATCGCTTGCTAGACTGAAAAACTGGACACAAGAACTGTCTAAGAAGATAAATGCCAAGTTTGGGAGCGATGCAAGCGGAGACATCATCAGCGCACTAGACAGCTTAAGCAAAGGCGATGGCAAGTTCCAAAGCAACAAAATGCTTTATAGGTCGGGGGAGTACGCACCCACCAGAAAAAACATCTATGGGGAAATTAATCCGGCGACTTGGATTACTCCCAATGAAACAAAATTGGATTACTTTGTATACAACTTACAAGATAAACTTATTGATACAAAGAGAGTCATTCAATCCATTGAGTCTTCATCAAAGAAGATTGATGAAAAGTGGAACCCATATTTAAAAGAAGAATTGTTTCATGGTCGTACCGCAACAAAAACAAAACAATTTCTTGACAAGGAAGTTCTTCCTCTGTTGAAGTTCTTGCAATCAAAAGATATTTCTATATTGGATTTTGATGAATATCTGCATAACAGACATGCAGAAGAACGAAATATACAAAACGCTAAAGTAAATCCCAACATGCCAGATGGTGGCTCTGGAATTTATACAGAAGATGCACAAAAATATTTATCTAATTTAGAAAAAAAGCAACCACAGCTTAAGAAAAATTTGGATCAAGCAGCGAAAATGCTTGATTCGATTACGTCTAGAACCGAAGCTCTCCTTGTGGGCACTGGTCTAGAAAGTAAAGAAACAATAAAGGGCTGGAGAAAAACTTATAAGTATTATGTTCCCTTAAAAAGGGAGGACATTGATTATGGATCTGGGGCATCGGGCACCGGAGCAGGTCAAGGATTTAGCGTAAAGGGCCCGGCTAGTAAACGGGCAATGGGATCACAGGCAAATGTGGTTGACATTCTTGCGAACGCTGTCATGCAAAGAGAGCGGACAATTACTAGGGCAGAAAAAAATCGCGTGGCAACTGCCCTTTATGGCTTGGCCGTTCAGAATCCCAACTCAGATTTTTGGCTGGCGATAGATCCAGAGGGATCAAAAGACACCAAGCAAGCAGAAGAAAACTTGCAGTCTATGGGCATTAATCCAGTTGATGCTAAAAATATCATGAAGGAACCCGTCTACAAATATGTAGACCCAAATACTGGCAGGGTTGTTGAGAAAGCCAATACATTAATTTCAAGCAATCAGAATGTATTAGTGGCAAGAATTGATGGGGAAGACAAATTTGTTTTCTTTAATCCAAGGAATGAAAGATCCATGCGCATGGTTGCCGCATTGAAAAACTTGGATGCGGATCAACTTGGCCGCGTGCTAGGATTTTTCTCTAAATTTACTAGATATTTTGCAAGTGTCAATACACAATACAACCCAATCTTTGGATCCTATAACTTTATCAGAGATGCTGAATCTGCGACCCTGCAACTTTCAACAACAGAGATTGCGGGAAAAGAAAAAGAAGTTTTGGGAAATGCATTGCCAGCGTTGAAGGGAATCTACTCCGCACTTAGGGCGCAAAGATCTGGCAAAGAAGCATCTGGAGAGTGGGAGTCTCTATGGAAAGACTTTACAGAACAAGGTGGTCAGACAGGATTTAGAGATCACTTTAGCAAATCAGAGGAACGGAATAAAGCTCTTCAAGAAGAAATTAAAAAGATTTCAGAGGGAAAAGTTAAAAAAGCTGGTAGAGCAATATTTGATTGGCTATCAGACTACAATGAAACGATGGAGAACGCCATTCGTTTATCGGCATATAAAGCCGCTATTGACAATGACTTATCAAAAGAAAAGGCTGCAAGCATTGCTAAAAACATATCGGTTAACTTTAACCGAAAGGGGCAGGTTGGAGTTCAGGCTAATGCGCTTTACGCCTTCTTTAATGCTGCGGTACAGGGCACCGCAAGATTGATTGAGACGCTTCGCGGTCCCTTTGGTAAAAAGATTATCGGAGGCGGTTTGCTTCTCGGATCAATGCAAGCGATGCTGCTTGCGTTGGCTGGATTTGATGACGATGAGCCACCAGACTTTATCAAAGAGAAGAACTTGGTGATCCCACTCTTCGGAACCGATGGTAAGTACATTGCCATTCCATTTCCCCTTGGATATAACGTTATTCCCAACACAAGTCGCATCTTGACGGAGTGGGCCATGTCTGGATTTAAAAAGACGGGCAAGAGATTGGAAGAAATTCTAGGATCTTATATGGATGCTTTCAATCCTATTGGTAATGCCGGATGGTCTGTCCAAACAATATCCCCAACCTTCGCAGATCCTATCGTGGCCTTGTCGGAGAACAAAGACTGGACCGGCAAGACGATTGCCAAAAAAGATTTGAATAGTCTAGACCCAACACCCGGCTATACAAGAGCTAAAGATACAGCTAGTTTCTTGGGGAAGCAATTATCTGAGTTCTTGAACTGGTCTACCGGTGGAACTAAATATGCGCCCGGTTTGCTCAGCCCAACTCCAGATCAGATTGACTACTTGATTGGTCAAGCAACCGGAGGTGTGGGTAGAGAACTGTTAAAGGCTCAGCAAACCGTATCGAGTTTAATAACTGGTGAAGAGCTACCCGAACACAAAATTCCTTTAGCTGGCAAGTTCTATGGCAACGTCAAGTCAGGCGCAAGTCAGGCCAATAAGTTCTACGAGAATGTTAAAGAGATCAACATTCATGAGAATGAAGTCAAGGGCAGAAGAGAAAATAGGGAAAACGTTTCCGAGTATTTAAGAGAACACCCAGAGGCCAGATTAGCAGATCGGGCTCATGAGGCTCAGAGAAACATTTCAAATTTAAAGAAGCGCAAGCAAGCCCTGATTGAGAAAGATGCGTCTAAAGAAGCCATAGCCGCAATTGACAATCAAGTTACCATGCAGATGAAGCGCTTCAACGAGGCTGTTGAGCGGGCTCAGAGGTAAAACATCCGCTCAAGCTGAAGATTCAGGGCGGATAACTCATCGAGCTTCTTGACGGACCAGATTCTTTTTTGGCCGTGAATCCCGTTGAAGGATCCTCTGTGGCAGTCCGCACAGAGACTAAGACTTGTAAACCATTGGCCCTGATCTAACTCATGGCACTCCGTAGGAGGAGGCGAGTCACAGACGATACACGGTAGATCCTTTACCGCCTGTATGTGTCTGCGCTCTACCTCTCGGATGGCTTTTTTGTTTTTACTCTGCAAATCTATACTTCAGTTTACGGTAGAACAGGCGTGTGTTAGCCTTGAGTACGTACCAGTTGATCAGTGCGTTACTCTTCACTTGGTTAAAGAACGCGGATGCTGAATCCTGTAACTCTTCCCGGTGGGACTTAAAGGTTGTGTGCATAAATTGGCTCATGTCGTCC
>Ga0209188_1003532_pt1 | contig 10730 bp, 11 predicted proteins | sample C_130625_EF_Meta_FD_187307 | JGI IMG/M metagenome (GOLD analysis project Ga0209188, IMG submission 187307) | Freshwater microbial communities from Lake Croche, Canada to study carbon cycling - C_130625_EF_MetaG (SPAdes) (version 2) | ecosystem: Environmental > Aquatic > Freshwater > Lake...
GATCAAAGTTGATCTATGTCCTCAAGGATCGTTGATTGAAAGAATTCGTTGTGCAGGTTATGGTTTAGGTGGCGTATTAGTAAAGACTGGTTTTGGAACTTTAGCTGAAGAGGGAAAGCAAATTGTTGAAGTCAACGGTGATTCATGGTTGTTAGAGACACCATTGCACGCAGATTTTGCCTTGATTCATGCTCATCAAGCTGATTATTTAGGCAATTTAGCCTATCAATTAACTTCAACCAACTTTAACCCAGCGATGGCAATGGCCGGCAAGTGCGTGATTGCTGAGTCTAATGAAATATTGCCCGTTGGCATGATTTCTCCGGATCATGTAGACACACCAGGTGTGGTTGTAGATCATTTAGTTGCCATTAAACTTTCTCACTAAAAGACGGATAAAGATATGATGAAACCTCAAGAAATTATTGCGCGCCGTGTTGCTCAAGAATTAAGGGATGGCATGTTGGTCAATTTAGGAATTGGTATGCCAACGATGGTAGCCAATTTTTTACCAGAAAACTTAACTGTCTTTTTGCAATCAGAGAATGGCTTAATTGGACTTGATCAACGCCCACCCGAAGGGATGGAAGATGAAGACTTAACTGATGCTGGTGGTGGATTTGTCACAGCAATTCCAGGAGCTGCCAGAATAGACAGTAATATGTCTTTTGGTCTTATCCGTGGCGGTCATTTAGATATGACTGTATTAGGTGGCTTACAAGTTGACGCAAAAGGTTTACTGGCCAATTGGATGATTCCTGGCAAAATGGTACCAGGCATGGGTGGTGCGATGGATTTGGTGACCGGCGCCAAAAAAGTCGTAGTGGCAATGGTCCATACTGCAAAAGGTACACACAAGATTATTCCAAAATGTGAGTGGCCTTTAACCTCAACTAGACCAGTTGATATGATTGTTACTGAAATGGCGGTGATTATTAATACTCCCGAAGGATTGGTATTAACAGAGACAGGCCCAGGTGTATCTGTTGAAGATGTTGTTGCTGCCACAGGAACAACACTTATCATTGCAAATGATGTTAAAAAAATGAATATTGAAGCAACTTCTTAAGGAAAAATGATGGAAATTCAATCTGTTGGAATTATTGGTGCGGGCATTATGGGCAATGGTATAGCCCAAGTTTGTGCGGCTTCTGGATTAGATGTGGTGATGGTAGATATCAATCAAGCAGCGATTGATAAAGGTATGGACAGTATTAGTTCTAGCCTTGAACGTTTAGTTAAAAAAGAAAAACTGACCGCTGAGCAAAAAGCTGCAACATTAGCAAAAATTAAGCCTTCACTCGATTATGCTGATCTGAAAGATTTACATTTAGTAATTGAAGCTGCTACAGAAAATCGTCCCATTAAAGAAAAGATTTTGAAACAACTAGATGAGACTTGCTCGCCATCTACCATTATCGCCACGAACACATCCTCATTATCTGTCACCCAATTGGCCTCAAACGATTCCAATCCAGCACGCGTCATTGGAATGCACTTCTTTAACCCAGTACCCATGATGGCTTTAGTGGAAATCATACGTGGTTTACAAACCAGTGATGAAACGCATCGAGCTATTTATGAGATGTCGAAAAGACTTGGTAAAGAGCCTATTACAGTTAAAAACGCTCCAGGATTTGTGGTAAATCGTATTTTGGTGCCGATGATTAACGAAGCATTTTTTGTGCTGGCTGAAGGGATTGCTACGGCTGAAGATATTGATGCTGGTATGAAGCTCGGATGTAATCAACCAATTGGACCTTTAGCCCTCGCCGACCTCATCGGTTTAGATACGATCCTGGCGATTATGGAAGTTTATTTTACTAACTTTAGTGATTCTAAATATCGTCCATGTCCATTACTCCGTGAAATGGTCGCTGCTGGTCAATTAGGTCGTAAGACTGGTAAAGGCGTTTATCAGTATTAAGATTGAATTTTTTTCTTTGAAGGTCGACTTTGTCGGCCTTTTTTTTATCTCGAATTTACTACCCTAGATGAGTTTGAAATAAAAGGCATAAAATGGATTCTCTATGAAGAAATCATTTATGTCTTCCACTCAATTGGGATATTGGAGTGTGATTACCAGCTACGTGTGTTGGGGCTTTATGCCTTTATATACTCGAGAATTTACAGACATTTCCATGTTGGAATTTTTTGTTCATCGGATTGTTTGGTCTGTAGTTATTCTGGTTTTCATCATGTTAATTCAAGGTAAATTTTTTGATTTACTGAAAGATTTAAAGCTTAAAACTATTGGGTATTACTTCATTAGCGCTATTTTGTTAGCGGCTAACTTTTATATCTTTGTTTGGGGGATTTTGCGCGGAGATATTACGGAGGCAAGTTTAGGCTATTTTATTAATCCATTAGTGAGCGTGGTTTTAGGTTTAGTCATCTTAGGTGAGAGGCTTCGTAAATTACAAGTTTTGGCAATTGTATTTGTGGTTTGTGGAGTTGCAATTTTAGGTTTTGCATATGGCAAATTTCCGTGGTTAGCATTGGCTCTAGGTGGCTGTTTTGGCTTATATGGACTGGTTCGAAAGTTAGGGACTTTAAAGGCTCTAGAGGGATTAACTTTGGAGATGATTCTGTTATTACCCTTTGTACTAATTTTATTTTATTACCTCCACACGCAGGATCAATTAGTCTTTGGTACCCAGGGTTGGTTGATTGACCTTAAGTTAATGACAATCGGCATTATTACTGCTTTACCTATGCTAATTTTTATTTTTGGTGTCCAACGTATCTCGATGACCAGTTTAGGTTTTATTCAATATTTAGGGCCAACTTTGCAGTTTTTAAGTGGCGTATTTATTTTTCATGAAGTGATTGATCAAAATCGATTTATGGGTTACGCAACCGTTTGGGTTGGCCTCATTATTTTTGCAGTAGAGGGACTTTATTCAGCGAAAAAAAATCAGTCTAAACCAGCTGAACCAGTGATGATGGATTAAAAGTTCCTTGTTGGTATTCACGCATTTTGATGAGTGAATAAATCATTTCGTTGATGGGGACGACTGCACCGTGTTTCTTCGCCTTGGCGACAATCGCACCATTTAAGTAATCGATTTCTGTGGCTTTTGATTTACTTAAGTCTTGAGCTGTCGAGGAAATCTGCATTGGCCAATTGTTGGGGACTTTACTCACTAAATCTTTAATATGCTCTTGATCTAAATGAACACCCTCTAATAAAGCAATCTGACAGCATTCCTGCTGGATGAGATCAATAACCTCTGGCATTCCAGGGCTTTTCAAGAGTTCGGAGTAATTGATTTGTGCAATAGCAGATAAACCGTTTAACACACAATTAATGATTAGTTTATGCCACATTTCAACGATGATGGTTTTGGAGACCTTTGTAGGGATTTGCGCCAATTGAAGTAATTGCGATAGAAATTCAAGACGTTGTTCACTTTGTTCAGGAATCGTATTGCCAATAATTAAATTTCCACCACCCAAGTGTTTTACTAGATTGAGGTCAGCCATTGCAATCGCTGCGTATATGAGCGCGGAGTAGCAGGGTTGCTGAATATGTTTTTTTAACAAGGCAGCATTATCCAAGCCATTTTGCAGACTAAGTATTATTGCATTTGATTTTAGGTGGGGCGCTATTTGAGATGCTGTATGAAGGGTGGCTTGCGTCTTTACGGCTATCAGGACATAAGAAGCATTAGAAAGAACTTCATAGTTGCTAGAAGCATTTACCGGAAAATACTCGATACGTTCCCCCCATTGGATACCCACACCATGATTGGTCAAAGATTCAATTTGATTATCGCGGGCAATTAAGGTGACGGGAAAGCCGGCTTTAGAAAATAGGCCACCAAAATAACAGCCAACAGCTCCAGCACCAACGATAGCAATTGTAGGTAAGCTAGTACTCATTTATAACTCAGTCACGATCGGTAAAAATAATTCTTGAAGATCATTCAAAAATTCAAAACCATGAGAAGTTGCTTGTAACTGAGTCAGGTCTTTTTCTAGTAGACCTTTTTCGATAGCCAGTTGTAGTTCCGCTTGGATATCGATTTGTAAAAGGCCTGTACGTTGCTCAAACATACTCATAGGCACACCACTTTTTAGCCGCAGCGCACCGAGCATAAATTCAAATGCAAGTTCATCCCTGGCGATAGTTCGTTGTTCAATGACCGCTTTACCTGAGGAATAAATCGATTCCATATAAGTTTGAGGATGGCGCTCTTTGACTGTGCGAATAATTTTATCTGGGAAGGAAATTTTGCCATGCGCCCCTGCGCCGATACCCAGATAATCGCCAAAGGTCCAGTAATTTAAATTATGAAAACACTCTGATTTGTTTTTCGCATAAGCAGAAATTTCATAGCGATGAAGACCTGCGGCAGCCAATTGAGTAATCAATGCAGATTGCATATCTGCAATCAGATCATCATTCGGTAGTGGGGGTGGGAATTTTGCGAATAAGGTATTTGGTTCAAGAGTAAGTTGATACAAAGATACATGATCTGTTTGAAAACTAAGTGCCGTTTGCAGATCAGAACTTGCTTCTTCTAAAGATTGCATCGGCAAACCATACATCAGATCTAGATTAACTCTCTTAAAAAATTGTTTGGCAATCGTAATTGCTTGATGAGCTTCACTTGCAGAGTGCACTCGACCTAAGTCTTTCAAATGACGTTCATTAAAGCTTTGGATACCTAATGAAATCCGATTGACACCACTCTTGGCATACGCCGAAAATTTTTCCGCTTCAACGGATCCAGGATTTGCCTCGAGCGTGATTTCAATATCACTATCCATACCCACACGCGCCCGCACGTCTGCTAATAATCGATCTAAACCTTTGGGCGACAATAAACTTGGAGTGCCACCACCGATAAAAATAGAATGAATTCTTCTCCCCCAAATCAGAGGTAAAGACTCTTCCAAATCTTTACAAAGAGCATCTAAATAGCGATTTTCATCAAACCCAAGTCCTTGATCACTGATTGCATGAGAATTGAAATCACAATAGGGACATTTTTTTACACACCACGGAAAGTGGATGTATAAAGATAAAGGCGGTAAGGACTCCAAGACGATGTGATTGGTAGGGCGCACAGTATTTGCGGTTTGAATCGGGATAATAGGGTGGTTACTCATGGCGTAATTTTTGCAGAAGTTCATGCATCGCAAGGGCACGATGACTGATGGTGTTTTTTAGTTGAGGATCTAATTCGGCAGCTGTTTGGTGATGTTCTGCTAAATAAAAATAGGGATCATAGCCAAAGCCATGTGTTCCTTTTGGAGTGTCAATAATCTCTCCATACCAAATCCCTGTTGCAATGACAGGTTCTGGATCTGTTGCATGTTGAATATAAACCAAGGCGCAGACATATTTTGCGCGACGATTTGATTCATTTTTTAATAAGTCCAATAAATGTTGATTATTTTGATCATCATTGGCATTTGGTCCAGCAAATCTCGCAGAATGTATTCCAGGTGCACCACGAAGAGCATCTACACAAATCCCAGAGTCATCAGCAAGACTAGGTAGACCACTCAGGGTACTTGCTTGTCTTGCTTTGGCGAGAGCATTTTCGATAAAGGTGGGGTGAGGTTCAGGAGCAGCTGGAATCTGCAGATCTTGTTGGCTGATGACCTCAATCCCAAGAGGAGCAAACAGGGCATTGAATTCCCTGAGTTTTCCGGGATTTAAAGAAGCTAAAACAATTTGTCTTGCAATCGACGTCATTGGGCTAGAGCTTCTTTTTGCAAATGAACCAGTTGCTGGATAGACGCTTGTCCAAGATCGAGAAGTTGGTTGAGCTCCTCCTTGGAAAAGCTTGCACCTTCGGCGGTTCCTTGAATCTCAACGATACCGCCTTTACCCGTCATGACAATATTCATATCTGTATCGCAAGAAGAGTCCTCGTCGTAATCTAAATCTGCCACCACTTGACCCTGATATATGCCAACAGAGATTGCAGCCACATGATCCAAAATAGGGTCTTGCTTGAGAGTGCCGTTTTTTATTAATAGATTAATTGCATCACGAGCCGCAACAAAAGCACCAGTGATTGCTGCCGTGCGTGTTCCGCCATCTGCTTGGAGCACATCACAGTCAAGATGAATTGTGCGCTCACCTAGGAGATTTAGATCGAACACGTTACGTAAAGAACGCCCAATTAAACGTTGGATTTCTTGTGTGCGACCTGATTGTTTACCTTTGGCGGCTTCTCTGTCACTACGAGTATGGGTTGATCGTGGAAGCATACCGTATTCAGCGGTGACCCAGCCCTGACCACTTCCCTTTTGGTGCGGAGGCACACGCTCCAAAATACTGGCATTACAGAGTACCTTTGTACTACCAAAGGCAATTAAGACAGATCCTTCAGCATGTTTTGTATAGCCACGGGTAATAGAAACCTCACGGATTTGAGAAAAAGCACGCTGACTGGGGCGAATGACAGAATTCATGGATCTTGACCTTTCAATTAATTTTTACTATTTTGCCTTTTATTTGGCACAAGCACATCAACACTTTACAATGTAACAATGATATATAGCATGACGGGGTTTGGGGCACATCGTCAGCCCTTAAAAATTGGACAACAAACCATTGCATTAGTTTATGTAGAGCTAAGGTCCATTAATTCGCGTTTTTTGGATTTGGTCTTTAGGACCCCAGATGAAGCTCGTATGGCGGAATCCCAAATTAGGGAACATATTGCTAAACGAATTGCGCGCGGAAAAATTGAGTGCCGGATTCATATTCAACGTGGTGGCGAGGTAGATCAATCCCAAGAAACTAAGGTCGACCTTGATGTATCCAAACATTTTCATTTGCCTGTATTGCAACAATTACAACACTTACAGGGGTATGTTAAACAAGATTTCCCTTTGGCAAACCCATTATCCGTTAAAGATATATTAACTTGGCCTGGGGTTATACGGCAGGATGAGATTGGCTCGGAAGAGTTACAAGAAGTCATTCTGATGGCTACAGATCAGGCTTTAGATGCCTTAATTGCCAGTCGCAAGACTGAGGGTGAAGCCTTAAAGCAAGTGATATTTGAATGCCTAGAAAAAATGACATCGATTGTTGCCACCACTGAAATCAAGTTACCTGAGATTATTCAGGCTTATCAAGATAAGTTGGTCGAGAAATTAGTCGCAGTCTTAGACGGTGTTGATCAGCAAGGTCGATTAATCTCTAAAGAGGAGTTGGTGGAGCGGATCAAGCAAGAAGTCGTGATGTATGGTGTCAGGATAGATGTTGCTGAAGAGATTAATCGCTTAAAGACTCATTTTGATGCTGTCAGGTCTGCTTTAGTAAAGGGTGGTCCTGTTGGTAAGCGACTTGATTTTTTAATGCAAGAACTACAACGCGAAAGTAATACTTTAGGTGCAAAATCAGTATCACAAGAAACAAGTGACGCTTCAATGGAATTGAAGTTACTTGTTGAGCAGATTCGTGAACAGGTACAAAATTTAGAGTAGTAGGAAGGAGATTCGGATGATTTACAGCGGTAGCATGATTCTAGTGGTGGCACCATCAGGTGCAGGTAAATCATCCTTGGTTTCTGCTTTATTGACCACCGATCCAACCCTTGCCTTATCCGTATCCTTTACAACGCGCAGCCCTCGTCCTGGTGAAGAAGAAGGGGTTAACTATCACTTTATCTCAGAGGCAGAGTTTTTATCCCGAAAAGAACAGGGTGATTTTTTGGAATGGGCCTTTGTTCATGGCAATTATTACGGCACCTCACGTTCATGGATTATGGAAAAGATGGAACAAGGTCAAGACGTTATTCTTGAAATTGATTGGCAGGGAGCTCAACAGATTCAGAAAATTGTGCCCCAAGCGATTTGGATTTTTATTTTGCCGCCATCCTTGAAGATACTTGAAGAGCGCCTACGTAATCGTGGACAAGATGATGAGGCAACCATTCAAAGGCGGATTAAAGCTGCGCATGATGAGCTTAGTCACTTATCAGAAGCAAACTATTTAGTAGTGAATGATTTGTTCCAGGCAGCTTTGTTTGAGTTACGTCAAATTATTTCCGCTAGTCGTTTAAGAACGATTCCACAACTCCTCAGACACTCCAACTTAATTGAGAATTTAACCAATTCAGGGAAATAAGCTCATTTTTGAGTTAGAATAAGGACATATGCGATTACATCCTTTGTAATTGAAACAAGAATTGAAAGTTCAAACTATGGCACGTATCACAGTAGAAGATTGTTTAAAAACTATTCCTAACCGTTTTGAAATGGTTTTAGCCGCCACTTATCGTGCGCGTCAATTGGTTCAGGGTCACACACCTCGCGTTGAGTCAAAAGATAAACCGACAGTAACCGCTTTGCGTGAAATTGCTGAAGGTATGACTGACAGAGATATGTTATCTAAAGTACCTTTATAAGGTAATCTATGGTGGCCCGATCACCATCAACGTCTAGTAGCGACCTCATTCCTAGCAAATCAGATGCTAAGGTCATTATTGCTGCAATGCTCGAGAAGACGAGTAGACATTTATTTGGGCCAACTTCAGCACCCGCTTCGCCACCTAAACAGCAAGTAGTTAGCTTATCTGTTCTTACAGAAAAACTCAGCTATTTAAAATCCTCAGAACTTAAGTTAGTTAAAAAAGCATTTCATTTTGCAGATGAGGCACATCTAGGACAGTATCGTCAAAGTGGTGAGCCTTACATTACTCATCCCTTAGCCGTTGCAGAACTGTGTGCTGAATGGCGTTTGGATGTTAATTCCATCATGTCAGCTTTACTACATGATGTGATTGAAGATACTGGGCATACCCATGCTGAGCTCATAGAAACATTTGGTCCTAAGGTCGGAGAGCTAGTTGACGGCCTTACGAAGTTGGATAAGTTGGAGTTTCAGAGTCACGCGCAAGCACAAGCAGAGAGTTTTCGGAAGATGTTTATGGCCATGGCACGAGATATTCGGGTCATTCTCGTCAAGTTAGCTGACCGAACCCACAATATGCGCACTTTAGATGCTGTGCGACAAGACAAGCGAAGACGCATCGCGATTGAGACGAATGAGATCTATGCACCGATTGCGCATCGTCTTGGTTTAAATATGATTTACCGGGAACTTGAGGACTTAAGTTTTAAAAATACTTGGCCTATGCGATATCGCGCCTTGGATAAATCTGTCAAAAAAGTGCGAGGAAATCGTAAAGAAATCGTTAAGAAAATTTTGGAAGACGTGCGGCGTCACTTTGCTAAGGTTGACCTAGAGATTGATGTGAGTGGTCGTGAAAAGAGTTTAGCAAGCATTTATCACAAAATGCGTACAAAACATTTAAGCTTTAACGAGGTTCTTGACGTGTATGGATTTCGCATACTAGTGAAGACGAATGATGAGTGTTATAGAGCGTTAGGGGTATTGCACTCAATGTATAAACCTATGCCTGGAAAAGTAAAAGATTACATTGCTATTCCTAAATTAAATGGTTATCAGTCATTACACACAACTATGGTCGGACCAGTTGGAGTGCCAATTGAGTTTCAAATTAGAACTATTTTGATGGATCAAGTGGCTGATGCTGGAGTTGCTGCACATTGGGTATATAAAGACGGTAAAGAAGAAATGAGTGATGTGCAAAAACGTGCACATCAATGGTTGCAGTCCCTCATTGATCTTGAAGATGCAAGTCATGATCCTCAAGAGTTCTTGGAACACGTCAAGATTGATTTATTCCCTGACTCGGTTTATATCTTTACCCCCAAAGGGCATATTCGTGCATTACCTCGGGGTGCCACCGCATTGGACTTTGCTTATTCGGTACACAGTGACTTGGGTAACAGTTGCGTGGCAGTTCGAGTGAACGGTAATCAGTTGCCCCTTCGAACAGAAATTAAAAATGGCGATATTGTTGAAGTAATTACTTCACCTAACTCCAATCCTAATCCCACCTGGTTAACGTTTATTAAAACCGGTCGCGCACGAGCTGCCATTCGTCACGCATTAAAAACAAAAGGTTTGGATGAGTCCCTACAACTCGGAGAGCGTCTTTTATTGCAGGCAATCCGTCAAGAGGATGTTGATGTTGGCTTAGTCACTGATGTTGTTTGGGAAAAGATTTTGCATTGGACAGGAGCAAAATCCCGTCAAGAAATTATGACTGACATTGCCCTTGGACGAAGATCAGCAGCTGTTTTAGCCAAACGAATTGCAATTTTTGTGAGCGAAACACATGGTCATGAGCAATTACGATTAGATGATCAAGTTTGGCAGAGTAAATCAGAAAAAGAATTACCTTTAAAACATACAAAACAGACTTTGGTTGTGGACGGATCAGAGGGAATGTCGGTGATTTATTCAACCTGTTGTCATCCTATTCCAGGCGATACCATCATTGGCTATTTAGGTAAGAGTGAAGGTTTGCAAATTCATATTCATGACTGCGCCCATGTTGTTCGGATTCACCGAAAAGATCCAGAAAACTGGGTTGAGGTTAATTGGGCAGAAGAAATCCATAAAGAGTTTGAGATTCCACTCAAAGTTGACATAAAAAACTCCAAGGGCGTATTGGCTAAGGTAGCCAGTAGCATTACAGCTGCCGATGCCAACATTACTCACGTAGGCATGGAAAATACCAATTCAGAATTAGCTGCTACGATTCGGTTTGGAGTTCAAGTCAAAGATCGTGATCACTTAGCTAGAGTGATGCGGAGTTTACGCGCCAATATTGATGTTGTTCGTGCGGTAAGAACAAAAACACATCACTAATTCATAAAGCCTT
>Ga0209188_1003538_pt1 | contig 10720 bp, 8 predicted proteins | sample C_130625_EF_Meta_FD_187307 | JGI IMG/M metagenome (GOLD analysis project Ga0209188, IMG submission 187307) | Freshwater microbial communities from Lake Croche, Canada to study carbon cycling - C_130625_EF_MetaG (SPAdes) (version 2) | ecosystem: Environmental > Aquatic > Freshwater > Lake | place...
TTACGTCCAAAACTAGAGTTATTTACAATGGCTAAAAAAAAAACACCATTTCCACTTCATAATAAAAGATATTTTAACCTTTATGGTAATGAAAAAAAATTACAGTTAAGTATTGAATATTTTAATTTTTATTTATTTTTTTATACATTATATCATGCTCCCCTTTTATTTTTTAGATTTCATATTGAAAATGAAAAATTAGATATTGGATTAGAAGTATTATCTAAAATGAATGAAGTTTTAAAAAATGAACCTAATAAAGAATCAGTAAAAATATATTTAGAAGAAGAATTACAAAAATTATATACAAATAAAACAGAATATTTAGCATATGATTATATTAAAAAATTAGTTAATAAAGTGAATATTATAGATATTGAGTGCATTACTGAAATAACCCCAACTATTGATAAAACTATTACTTATTTAGATCTACCTAAAATAATTATTTATACAAATGATTCAAATGAATATAAAAAATTAAATCATGATGATTTTATTAATAAAATTAATAATCATATATTAGTTTTTAAAGAAATATTTAAATTTGACAGCATAAACAAAATGTTACTAATAAATGATTATTCATTTTATAAGAATTTATTTGTATTATATAAAAATAGACTTCCAGAATATGATTATTCAAACACAACAGAAGCTATTGAATTTAAAACAGTTGAATACAAAAATAAAAGTTATGAACTTATTTTAGATGATTTAATTCAACTAGAAAAAACTTTTTTTTGGGTTATTAACAATATTCCAGTCATTGATAAGATAACACAAATATATGGAGAATTAATGTACCATAATATTGGATCAATTGATAAAAATATTATTATATATGATTTTATACAGCTTCGTTATAGAAATAATAATAATGAAGATTATACTGGTTCATATCATATTTGGTTAACAGCACCTTATAATAATAAAGTTTCTAATAAAAAGTTTTTAGAAATACATGCAACACTTTCAAATAAGTTACAACTATTAGAACCACTTCTTTCATCTCATTATTCAAGTCCATCTTATAATACTGTTATTAATTCGGGTAAATATTCCAAATCTAGTTTAAGACAATTTATAAACCAATATTGTAACTATGGTACTTCTGATATATCATTAATACAAGGTGGTAAAAAGCATGATATTATTTATTACTATTTATCTGAAGATGATATTATTAAAAATAATAAATTTTTTGTAAAAAAATACTATTATGACGAAGTATATAATTTAAAAGGCGATTTAATTATTAATTATAATAAATTACAAAATCGTGATATTACTAGTAATCTTTATCAAAAAATAGATATTGGAAATATTGAATCCAAAAATACTAAGATATATAATTATATTTCAAAGATATTTGATAAAACAAGTATTCGTTCTAAAATGTTTGTTACACCTTCTAAACAAACTAATAGCAACTTTACTAATCGCAATACTAATAAATTTTATTCATTAGGAGCAGATATTCGTACAAAAGATATGTCTGATTTATTTTATCCTCTTGACAAAAAATGGACTCGAAAATATTTAATGAAAGATAATAAATTAGTAGAAGTATATTATAATAATAAAACAAAACAAATATTGTATGAAAGAATATATGATCAAAAAGAATATAATAATAAACTAGAAAATGAAAGAATAGGAATTGAATTTAGAATTTTAGATCATTTTCCAACTACTTATTTAAATCAAGTTTTAAGTTTATTAGTTCCAATCGTAATGGATTCTTCTAAATATCCTAAAAAAATTACACCAGAAAATATGCATACCACAAAACAATTTTGGCATAATGAAATGTATGAAGTTATTAAAAATGGATACAAATATATTCCTAGTAAAAAATATATAGAAGAGTTAGAAAAAGAATTTAAAATTAAATTAAATGCAAGAGGACTTAAAACAGAAGATATTATTGAATTAATAAATAATAATTTACACCTAAAATGGAAAGCAAGTAGAAGTAAAGTCTATAAAGAGATTAAATTTAAAAAGAATATTATATTCTTTAATTTTAATAAAAAAGCATGGTTCGAAATTATTCATAAATTATTTGAAATTTATCCCCAAAAAATCTATAAAATATTAAATATAAAAGATAAATCTGAATTAACAGATAATATAATTAAAATAATGGGCAATCAATACAATTTTGACATATATTTTATAAAGAATTATATAAGTGAGTATAAAGAATAATAAAACAAGCTATAAAGGATTTTTTATTCCACTATTTACAGAGTAATAAATATCTCTTATTTTACCATTATCTATATGATTAATAATTATTTCTATTTTTTTTATTGAAGAACAATATTTTAATAAAGCATCTACTGCATAAGGAGTAATTTCTAACCTACTTTCATTTCTTTTAATACAATAAATAATTAACTTTTTTAATTTACTATTACAAAAAGATAACAATCCTTTATCTGTTAATCCAGATCCAATATATGATTTAAAGTTTATATCATAATAGAATTCTTCTAAATTCTCACAAGAATCAACAATAAAATTAAGACTTGCGTCATTAATTATACTACAATTATTTTGAATATATATTTTTTTTATATATTTTCCATTCTTTTCAATGAATAAAAGAATTGATTCATCATCAATATCATTTATCTTAAGTCCATTTAGATAGAAGTATGATTTTCTATTTTGTAGACAAGATTCTAACAATATTTCATTGCATTCATCTAAAACAGAGTCTAATTGTTCCATTTAAATGATTTAACTTAAAAAATATTATATTAATTTACTTCTTTGTGAAATATATTATCAATTTTTATTCGGCATCTTTCAATAAAAATATTATAATAATAGGTATGGATACAATAAAAATACCAGAACAATATGTTATTCATGACACTCGAAATCCAAATGATTTCAAAGGAATTACTATATGTGGATATAAAAGAACAGATGTTGTAGCTGCTTATCAAAATGCAATGATTAATAATAAATTAGAAGATGCAATCCGATGGTGTACAGAATTACATAGTACCGGATTAAATCAAGTTATATGGAATTGTTTACATATGATATATATGAAATATATACATATTAACCATCCTAAATTTTTAATATACTTGCTTAAAAGAGAAAAAGAATATAATAGGATTATTGAAAAATATAATAAAAAACATGAAATTTTCACTAGAAATGAACAGGAAATAAGAAATTTATATTGTGAACTAACTGCTATTTCAGCTATTACAAAGAAAAATAATTTGTTTCTTCAAAAAAGTTTACCATCTATTACACATACATCATTTCAACAAAGTGAAATTAAAAAAAGAATTATATCTAAAAACTTATATCGTATAACTGATTATGTTTATAATACAACTCCAAATGATACAAAATTTGCATTAAATGAAATTATTACTAATTTATCAAAAGGAACATTTGAAAACTGTATATATTGGTATTTATGGTTAGAAAAAATAGAAAATAATAAAAAAAAGGAAAAATTAAAGAAAGATTCTATTAAAAAAGATATGAGTATTATTAATCAATTAAATGGAAAAAATATTGTTTACAGTAATAAAGACTTAGGATCTGATCCATATTATGATTTATGGGTATTTATAATATGGAATATGATATTAAGTTTTAAAAATAATATTTCAAAGAATAACTTTATTTTAATAGATAAACTACATTCTTTATATAAAAAAAATTTTAAGGTATCAAAAATAAATAGTCGAAAATATTATATTTTTATTGCTTTTTATGTTATTCGAAAAAAATTAAATTGGAGTATTCCATTATATCAAACTGAATATTTAATAATACAAACAAATGCAAATATTAATAGTATGTATTATAATATAATTAAAAATATTGAAGTAAAACTTTCAGAAGATGAGAAAAAGATAATAAGAAAAAAGTATTATAATGAATTATTAAATCAGGAAAAAAAATTAACTGTTCCTAAAAAGATTAAGAATACTGAAATTTTAAATGAAGATATTAATATAATTGAATATACAAAACATCCAGAATATAAAGACTTCATGCAACCATATTGTAGTATAGAAGAAAATGATTTTGTACTAGTACCCCAAGAACTAGTTTATAAAAATAAAACAAAAAAAGATATAATTGATGAAAAAGAAGAGAAGAAAAATAAACAACTAGAAATATTTCTAAATTTAATACCTAAAAAAATAGAAAAAAAACATAAAATAAATACAAATACTGATAGTAACTCTTTAAAAAATATCTATTCTAAAGTCGATAATGCAAACACCAATGCAAATGATTCAAATACCAATGATTCAAACACTAGCGATTCAAATAATAAATTTAAAGAAATTACTATTGAAAAAGAAAGTATAGAAAATATATATAAAAATATTGAATTTTCAAAAAAAAAATAGTTTTTATTATCTCATAATATAATAATGAGTCCTAATTATTTACAGGTATTATATGAATTTAAACTAAAATATTTAATAGTATGTTTAACATTTCTTGAAAAATTTAAAATAATTATTTACCCTCTTTTTTTTGCAATTTATTTTTTTATGTATTATTCAATTGTTATTCCTCAAGTATTTTTTACATTTGATAAAGATTTAATAGATTCTATTAATGATTCTTTTAATAATAATACAATTAAAATAGTTATGATATGTATTAATTCACTATTATTATTTATTATTTTAGCATATGGAATATATGATTGTTTTTTTAATAAAAATGTTGTAAAAAAAGTAGAAAGTACTTCTACATGGGGTAAAATAGCAGATGTAATTACAAATAAAATATTTATACTTGTTTTTATTATTTTTGTTATTAGTATTATATCATTTATTAATATTATTTGCTTTTATGATAAAATTTCATTTATATCAAATTCTAATGTATTAAATACAGTTTTTTATGTAGTATCTATAATATTTTATATTTTATTTATATCATTTTTTATATTTAACTTATTTAAAAATTCATCAGATTATGCAAAATATTTTCCATGTGAGTCAGATAAAAAAATTACAAAATTAAATTTATTAAATGAAGAATTTATAATTTCTGTTGTTGTTATATTAGTATTTTTAATTGGATATATTATTCTTTCTTATTTTAGCATGAAATCTATATTTTATAACTTAAAAGAACATACTTATTCAATTATTACTCCAAATTGTGATCCTTCATTAAATTCAATTGGAGATAATTTTGATAATTTATGTTCAGATAAATTTAATCAAATTAATAATATAATAGAAAATCATGGTAGCAATTATTTAAAACTTAAAGGAAATATTCCAGTTGCATTTTTAAATCCAGTTACTGGTAATTATCAAGATCTTATATTAGCTGATTTTTATTATCCTGGATCATATTATACATATTTAGCTGATTCTCCATTAAATGGAACCCCTGATTTAAATGCAATTAAAATAGCCTTAACAAATTATAAAGCACGAATTATTCATCTTGATATTTATTCAAATAGTAGTGATCCAAATGATATTGATGCCGAACCAGTGGTAAGATGTAAAAAAGAAAATATGAAAAAAGGTGCAAAAGAACTTGATTTCTCAGATTGTTTAGGAGTTATTAATAAATATGCATGGTTATCTACATGTAATGATATTAGTTATCCATTATTTTTAATATTAAATTTTAATTTTGATGATAATAAATACTTATATATTCGAATATATGAATTATTAATGAAATATTTTTCAAAATATTTAATTGATAAAAAATATAGTTTTAGTGGAAGAAATGGAGATTTTCCTTTATCAAATGCTACATTAAAAGAATGTTTAGGAAAAATAATAATTATTTCAAATAAATATCCTACCAAATGTGTTTTAGATGAAATTATTAACTCTAGTACAAATACTTTAAATTATGATTTCAATTTAAAATTATATAAAAAAGAATATATTAAATTTTCATATGAAAATGGCCCTGGATTATCACAAGACTATAATAAAAATGATTTAATTAATACAAATAAAAAAAATATAAATTTATTTTATAGTGAACCAAATATTGAAAAACAAAATAATAATCAAGCAAAATCAGGTATATTTAATCCATCTTTTCAAGATGCGGCACAATATGGATGTCAAGCAACATTAATGTACTTATTTACAAATGATGATAATTTTCAAAAATGGTATTTATATTTTAAAACAAAAAATAATTTTGATCCTGTATTAAAAGATGAAATATTAAGAGGTATCGATGGAAAAGAAGTTAAAATTGTAAAACAAGATCCCTTATTAAATATTCAGGCACCACAAAATTATAAAATTTCACCGATGATTGATGCTAGTTTTTCAAATATTTCTGCAAATCCAACTAATATTTCACATAATACAAAATAATATATTTAATATTTATTTATTTATTATCTTATAAAAAATATTATTATACATTAATATATATGTATAGTAATTCATCTCCAAATGCAAATAGTATATTAGGTTTAACCCCAGAAAAAAGAAACAATTTAAATACAAATCTAAATAAAAGTGTTAATAATTCAACTCCTCCAAGCAATTCTTTAATTAATCACTTAAAAAATATTGAAAATAATATAAAAAAAAATAATGTGAATCTAAATTTAAATTTAACAACAAAAACAAAAAATGTTGTTTATAATTTAATTGATAAATTAAAAGTAAATGTAAAAACATTAAGTGAACAAATTAAAAATTTTAATAATGAAAAGAAAAAAATTATTGAATTTAATACCAAAGAGAAAGATAAATTAAAAAATATTATTAAAAAATTACATTCGCTTGTTTTAACTGTTCACAAATCAATGAATTTATCTAAAGAAGATAGAGTAAAATTATTAGAAAATTTAAGAAAAAGTATAGAATCTAATAATTCTTTTTTAAATAACATAAATGAAATTATGTTAAATAAAAATAATTTAAAGAATAATAATAATAATAAAAAAATTACTATATCTAATGTATTAAATAAAATTCCAAATAACGTTAAAAACAATGTTTTAAATAATATGGCATTATCACAGCAACAAAATATTCCTGTAAATATTGCGGTTAATATTCCATTATCTGAAGAAGTTAATATTCCTGTTTCTGTAAATTCTCAAGTTAATATTCCTGTTTCTGTAAATTCTCAAGTTAATGTTCCAATATCAGAACAAGTAAATGTCAGTTTAAATAATATAAAAAACATGGAAAAATATGATTCCAAAACAACTAAAATTATACAAAAAATTAAAAATACTAAAGTAAATTCAACTGCTGCTGAAAATAAACTAAGAACTTATTTTATTTAGATCATTATCTAATTTATTAAGAGAATCTTTAAAATTTATTTGACTTCCAAAAAAAAATACATTTGGCTTCTTTTCCAATAAATAAGATATAGCTTCTTCTAATCTAAATTTCTTTACGTACATTAAAAATGCACAAATAAAAGCTGCTGATCTTTGATTACCAGCTAAACAATGTACTAAAATACATTTTCCTTTGTTATATTCTATTTCAATAATAGGTAATAGTTCTTTTACTAATTTATAAAAATTATCTATTTCTTCTTTTTTTCCATTATCATCAATTGGAACTCGATAATATTTTATATAAAAACTATTATCAAATAACCAATCTTGAACTATTTTAGGTGCAGATTCAATAGGCTTTAATAAATTTAATGAAAATTTATTTTCAATATCTTTAGAACAATTAACTATAAGTGATATATTATTTTTCTGTATAAATTCAAAATCAGTTGATGCTTCAACTGAACCTATGTAAAGATTAGGTATTACGTTATTATAAAATGTCATTATTATAAATTATATAATAGTGAAGTTTTTATATATTATAAAATAGATTAAACTTTAAAAAGCTATAAAAATAGGAGGTTTTCCTTCTTCTTCGTCTTCTTCGCCGTCTTCTTCGCCGTCTTCTTCGCCGTCTTCTTCGCCGTCTTCTTTACTGTCTTCTTCACTGTCTTCTTTATCTTCTTTTTTTTCATCTTCTTCATCAGAATCATCTTCTTCATCTGAATCTTCTTCAGAATTGTCTTCCTCAGTATCTTCATCTGAATTATTTTTTTTATATAATTTTATAATTTGATTTAAATCATCTTTCTCCAATATTCGTCTCTTAATATCCATTTTAATATTTTTTTTATTATTTTCATTAAATAAATGTATTAAATTAACATATTCAAAATATTCTGAATTATCTTTTTTAATAAGTATAAATATATTCTCTAAATTATTTAAATTAAATATAATCATATTTTTTGTTTTATTCTCATTTAAATAAATATTGCCATGCGTAATGCATTCCTTCTCTCCATATATTTTATATTCAACATTATTAAAAAATGAAGATAATATAATTTCTAATTGATAAAGATTATTATTTTTTCTAAAAATATTTTTTTCAAAATTAAAATTTGAAATATTCATGTATTATATTTTATATATAAGTTCATTCTTAAATCAATTTATGATTATTCATCATCGTCTTTATTATCCATATAATCAACTGTAATAATATAAGCCATTGCTAATAAAATTGCAATAGTTGGATCTTTTGGTGCAACATATATAATTAAAAGAAGAAAAAGAATTCTTATAATAGATAAATTAAATAAATTTGCAACAAATAGATTAATATTGTGAAAGAAAAGTAAATTATATAATACTAATATAGCTACAATTAAAAAATTTACGTAAGAATTATCTAATAAAAATAATGAATTCATCCATAGTTTATTTAAATTAGTCATATATTAATTACTTAGATATTTTTTATAATATAAAAAATATTATATTATAAATTAAACAAACTTAAACTTAAATTTCACTTCCTTTAATATTCCATCTATCAAATCCCATTAATTCATTTATTCCTTGTGCATTGAATGAATTATTATCAAAAGTTGTTACTGGATTACATATATCATTTACTGATTCATATGAAGGAATATAGAAAGATTTGCAGTTTGACATACTGTTAGCGTAAAATTGTTCATTTTGATCTTGTGCTTCAATAGGATGATCTTCAATAGGATGATCTTCAAAAGTTTCTACTGGTTGATCTTCAAAAGTTTCTACTGGTTGATCTTCTAAATGTTGATCTTCAAAAGTTTCTACTGGTTGATCTTCAAAAGTTTCTAATGGTTGATCTTCTAGATGTTGATCTTCAAAAGTTTCTACTGGTTGATCTTCAAATTTTTCAATATTAGAATCTTTAGCTAAACCTCTTACAATATCATCAATCATATTTGGATGTTGATCTAGGCTATTTGAAAATTCTTTAGCACCACTATAATAAGTATCTACATTTTTATTTAATAATTCTTTTATCTGTTTAGGACTATATCCATTTACTGCTTCTTTTAACATATCTTGAATTGTTTTAGATGCAACCGTACCATTATCATATTTCTCTACATCTTGCATATTATTTATTGTAATTAAAAAAGAAATAGCTAAGAATATACCAAGAGTTACATTTTTTTGTGTAACATAAATAATTAATAATAACACAATAAATCTTACAACTGAGTAACCATATATTTTTCCTATATAATTATTAATATTTTCAAATATTAAAGTAGAATATAAAAATAATATAATTAATATTGATGCATATATATATGTATTATCTAAAAAAGATAATGAATCTAACCATATTTTTTTTATACTTGTCATATTATAAAATAAAACAATATTTTATTTTATTTTGAATTAACAAAAATATTAAATTAATTAATTTCTATACTAATATTATTATATGAATCAAAATATATGGGGTCCACATTTATGGTTTTCATTACATACTATTTCTTTTATGTATCCAAATAATCCAAAAATAGAAGATAAAAATAATTATAAAAATTTTTTTACAAGTTTACAACATGTAATTCCATGTTCTGTATGTAAAAAAAATTATATAAGGCATTTAATTGAACATCCAATTGATAATAATTTGGAAAATAGAACTAAGTTAGTTCATTGGGTTATTGACATTCATAATATGGTTAATGCAGAAACTGGTAAAAAAATATTATCTTATGATTTGGTTTTGAAAAAATTTTCAGATGCATATAATAAGGTAATAAAACTAGAAAATGATGATTCATTATGTGTAAATGATTGTTTAGAAGAAAATAAAAAAAAACAGAATGATAAAAAATATATATTTCAAGTATTTAGTTTAGAAAAAGTAATTGCATATTATAAATATTTTTATTTACAAACAAAAAGTACAAATGAAGATAATAATTTAATTTTTTTAATCTTACAAGATGATAAAACACAAGAAATAAATTTAATAATTGAGATTGGTGAAATTATTAGTGTTAATTATTTACATAAATATACTGGTGGAAATACTATACCAGATAATGAAATAATTATAATTGTAAATAAATTAACAGAATTATTTAAATTAAAAATTGCAGTAATACATCCAATTTATAAAAAATATAATAGTAAAATTGATTATAATGTATTAAAAGAAGAATCAAATATACAATTTTTTTACAATGATACTATTATAAATTATGCAAAAGATTTAACTTTTTATAATAATGATATATGGAATTATATGATAAATAAAAATATTAGATTTAACAATATAGATGAAAATGAAGAATTTTCTATTATAAATAAAAACAATATATACTCATTGGATAGTTTTAAACGTTTATCACCTGAAATAATATTAAAAAT
>Ga0209188_1003540_pt1 | contig 10715 bp, 7 predicted proteins | sample C_130625_EF_Meta_FD_187307 | JGI IMG/M metagenome (GOLD analysis project Ga0209188, IMG submission 187307) | Freshwater microbial communities from Lake Croche, Canada to study carbon cycling - C_130625_EF_MetaG (SPAdes) (version 2) | ecosystem: Environmental > Aquatic > Freshwater > Lake | place...
TTTAGTCCCTTCATTGAAACAAGAAGCGGCTACATTAAATGATGTATCAATTGTTCCAGAAGTATAATTTGCAGTAGCTGCCTGAGTAGCAGTAATGATAGCACTACCTGCTGCCTTAATAGTAATGGTGTTTCCAGAAATGGTTGCTACAGAAGTTTGTAAGCTGATATACGTGAATGCACCTGTACTGTTCGAACTTGGATCGACAATATTAAAACTTGCATCCCCATCAATTTTATTTGGGATATAGAAATTTGTTAATGTTGGTGATAGTGTAGTTGCTGTCATAACTTGGTTTGTAGTTTCTGCACCAGTTGTACCAGCTACAGCAACAAATAATCCATTCCCAGATGGGTCATTTCCATAGGTAAGTCCAAACCAACTATTATTAACCGCAGACATTCCTAAAGTCCATGCTGTTCCATTGGGACTAGTCATAACCCGGTAAGTGCCTGAAGTAGCTACTGCAACAAATAATCCATTTCCATAGGTAACTCCATACCAACTATTATTACTAGCATCAGTCGGAGTCGTTATTGAAGTCCATGCTGTTCCATTGGGACTAGTCATAACCCGGTTTCCAGTACCGGCATTAGCTACAGCAACAAATAATCCGTTTCCATATGTAACTCCATACCAATTATTATTAGCCGCAGACTTTCCTAAAGTCCAAATTATTCCATTGGTACTAGTCATAACCCGGTTTCCAGTACCGGAAGAAGCTACAGCAACAAATAATCCGTTTCCATAGGTAACTCCACGCCAATTAATACTATTATTACTAGCATCAGTCGGAGTCGTTCTTAAAGTCCATTCTGTTCCATCGAGACTAGTCATAACTTGCTTTCCAGAATTGGTAGTAGTTGCTATAGATACTGCAACAAATAATCCATTCCCAGATGGATCCTTTCCATAGGTAACTCCATACCAACTATTACTAGCATCAGTCGGAGTCGTTCTTAAAGTCCAAGCTGTTCCATTGAGACTAGTCATAACTTGCCTTCCAGTAGTGGAAATACTAGCTACAGCAACAAATAATCCGTTTCCATAAGTAACTGAATTCCAATTCTTATTAGACGCAGACTCACTTGAAAACCATGATGTTCCATCGGTACTAGTCATAACTTGCTTTCCAGAACTGGAAGCACTAGATACAGCAACAAATAATCCGTTTCCATAGGTAACTGAATTCCAATCATTATAAGCCGCAGACTTTCTTGAACTCCATAAACTTATGTTTCCGAGTCCCAATAAATATTGATAATATTCTATCGTTTTATTGAAATAAATGGGTTCAATATCTTCACTTGTACTTTCCATTACCCAATCTCCGCCATACTGAATATTTCCAGTATTATTATTGGATGCGCCTATAATCGCACCTGTATTTGTACTTAACACCTTATAAAAATCTTTCCATTCAGTCTCTAGTAAGGTTTCACAAGCTAAAAAATCCACATTCTTTATCTGAAACTGGTTAATGATATCTATCAAGAATTGGGTATTCTCATTAATACCTTCAATTCCAGATTGAAATAAAGGTTGGCTATTTAAAAAGGTATAATTCGAACCTTGTTTTTCAAAAGCAATTCCTAAATGTTGGATTTGTGAATTTTCTACCTTCGTTTGTAAAAATTCTAATAACTCGTTTCTCAAAGTATTCTGAGAATAAAGAAATGGTATAGTCGATTCATTACAAGAATCAATAAATACGTGTGAATCGCGCAAGGATGAATCTACTAATAATATATTAGTCATTATATAAAAATTACATATATTTTTTTTTACAAAATATATAATATATTATTCTTTATAGTATAATATAGTATATTCGTTATATTTTTATTATTTCGTTGTTATCGATAATTAAATTTTTAAGTTTTTATATAACTTTGTGATTCTAACCCCTACGTTGTAGAGAAATAGAAATTGAATACCAAGAATTCACCATTATAATATTATTAAATATTATATGAAATACTAAAATTATAATATTCTATAAAAGTATATTTATGAGTTCTAATTTCTTTACCATTATCAAATAATCTAAAATCTTAACTTAGTAAATTGATTTTTTATTTTTCAAAAACATTTAACTTTTTGATTTATTTATTGTCACTAGTCTATCGTGTCGTTTCTCTTGCCATTTGTTTATAGTTTCAAGCGTCAAATTACTATGTAAATGACGCATATAATATTCTGGTGAAGTATAAAACAACGTGTTTGAACCATTCTTAGCCTTCAATTCTCCTGTAGCAATAGCCACTTTGAAATAAAGATCTTCATCTAGAGAACCTACAATATCATTATAATACTCACCAGTCTCTGCATTCCGAATATTACTACCCATTGAACCACTAGTATAAACATTTACCTTAGTCCTCTTTAAAGAACCATCTGACCGCTCAACATAACTCCACATTTTTGCTAATCCTCTATCTAATACTATATTATCTGCAACTTCATTCAATAAATTATGTTTATTATTCAAGTTAAAAGATTCGTCTAGGTATTCATTTTCACAGTATGCCATTATCCTAATAATTACTATATTTATAGCTATATCTTTAAGTTTGTTTATTATTTATATATTTCTATAACTTAAAAAGCCGAATATTTACGACAAAGTATTATTTTTCATTTTCTCCTGAAGACTTTCATTAATTAGTTTTGTAATCTTGGTTTCCAAATATGCTACCTTATCTTGTAACTGACTATTTTCAAATGATAATTGTTGAATAATAATAGTTTGATCATTTAGTTTTCCTTGTAAAAATTGTGGGTTAACCATATTATTAATTTTTTGATACTCTGCTTGTTTTGCCATTTCTTCTTTTATCATTTTTTCTCTCCTTTCCCTGATTTGTTGAAGCTCCTTTGTAACATCAGGTTTATGTTCTGGTCTACCAGGTTCATATGCATCTAATAAACTATCAATATCTTCCATAAAAAATTTCAAAATTTCAGGATCATTTACCAAATCAGCTGGTGTAATTGGGGTTTCGTGAACATTTGGGTTTGGCATTTGTTTTAATAATTCTTTCTTATCAAAAGAATTGTGATTATGTGAAAATACTAAAATTGATTTATTGGAATCTAGTTGAACAAATGGAATTGTATAGTCCTTCAAAAAAAACTTTTCTTCAGCAATTGACGCTTCTTCTCTAAAGGATGTTTTCTGCAATAATTCTCTTCTAAATGCAAAGGTTGCAGCAGTTGCATGATTTGGACCATAAGGACCAAATTGTAACATCTTATTTATGTGTTTAAAATAAATAAACATTGCACTTGAACCAGCACACAAAGCATTTGGATTATTCTTTAATCTTTCAACTGCATGACTAATACGTTCTGGTGGATAATAATCATCATCATCCATGTAAACAATGATTTCCCCCGTAGACTTTTCATTAGATAAATTACGTTTTTTACCAAGTGTTAACTTTTCGTCATATTTGTAATATTTTACATATTTAAGATGGGCTACTAAATCTTCAATTTTATCAGTGCCATCATCTATAATAATCCATTCTAACTTGTCTTTTGGATAAGTTTGGTGTTCGAAACATTTAATCATAAATGGAATAAAAGGACGTCTATTAAATGTAGGTGTACATACACTTACAAATGGATATTTTGATAATTTCTTATTTTTTCTCATTTAATAATTTTATAAATATTTATTTAAGTTATAATATTATTAAACTAAAATTGTAGAATACTTTTTATGGAATTTCTTTAATTCTCTTATTAAATTATCGCTTACCATTTGTTTGTATTTATATCCACCTTTTTGAGCTGGTGTTCCATCTACTGGTGGTGCTGGTGTTGTTTTTTTACTTCCCCAACTAAACATACTTTTTTTCTCTGGTGCTGCTGTTCCATCTACTACTGGTGCTGTTCCATCTGCTGGTGGTGTTGTCTTTTTTGAACCAAACCAACTACTTTTTTTCTCTGGTGCTGTTGATCCATCTGCTACTGGTGCTGTTCCATCTGCTGGTGGTTCTGTCTTTTTTGAACCAAACCAACTACTTTTTTTCTCTGGTGCTACTGGTGCTGTTCCGTCTGCTACTGGTGCTGCTGGTGGTTCTGTCTTTTTTGAACCAAACCAACTACTTTTTTTCTCTGGTGCTGTTCCATCTGCTACTGGTGCTGTTCCGTCTGCTGGTGGTTCTGTCTTTTTTGAACCAAACCAACTACTTTTTTTCTCTGGTGGTGCTGTTTCGTCTGCTGTTGTTTCGTCTGCTGGTGGTTCTGTCTTTTTTGAACCAAACCAACTACTTTTTTTCTTTTCTTCGACAGGTGCTTCATCTGCACCTTCATTAGGACCTTCATCAGATGAAGATGATAGTGCAAAAGGTATTGATACAGGTGTTTGAGCTAACGCTTGTGTTGGTACATAAGGCGGTGGTTCTTCATATTGTGGTATTGGTTTTTCACAGGCTTCTCTTTTAGCTTGTCTTATACTGGATAAAGGAGATGTTCTTTCATCTTCTACTCCTACAGAAGTAAACATTTCAATTATCTTTAAATAATAAATCAAAAATATTGTTAGAACTGCAAAACCTGCAGAAGTTGAACCCAATTCATAATAAGCATTTTTTACTATATAATATGAAAAAGCCAACATAATTATTAATTTGTTATATCTGAAAAAATATTGAAATAAATTTGGGAATGTAGAATCAACATCTCCCAATTTCATATTATATGTAAAAAGAGTATATAAAATAAATAAGTTCATTACAATAGGAACTACTAATATAAGTCCTAAAATTACAATACCACCAATAATCCAAATAAATATATAAATAAGTATAGCTCCTGTTATACATTTCCCCCATTCAGATTTAGACCAATCAGGACTTCCATCAGAATTTTTTTCAACAGGTGACCATCTAACATTAACCCAATTTGGTGGTCCTGAATATTTTACTTCGCCTCTTTCAGTTACATAAATACTTGCATTTTTCTTCCACATCCATCCCAAATTGCTTAACCAATACCATATAAAATAAAATACATTTAAAAACACATTTACACCTAAAATAGCCATACCCAAATATGGTCCAAAAAGTACTAAAAGAAATTCTGGTATTGCATCTACAAATGTTAATATATAATTATAATATGAGTAATTTTTCATAAATAAGGATTCTATAATTGAATAAAAAAATCTACCTAAAAAAGATGAATCATTATCAATTTTGTAATCTCTAAAAAATTTAAGTGTTCCATTTACAAAATCACTTCCTTCTACATCAAAAGTCATTTTCATAGATTTTCTTGGTTTACTAAATGGTGAATTAGTAAATATATTTGTTTGTATTTCTTTTGGGAAGTGTTTCTCATAAGTATATGGATAACAATTAATATCTGATGGCAATACATTTGCTTGTGATATTTTACAAAAATATATTATAACTAAACTAATTACAAACCAAATCATAAGGTTAATACCGGATGTAAATGTACTAATAATAAAATTTTTAATACTTGTAAAATATTCTTGTCGTTTTGTTGGCTCATCTTTTTGTGCTTCATCTAAATATGAAGTATTAGTATCAAGTTCTGACATTACTTATATTAAAATGATATAAAATATTTGAGATTTTATTTAATACAAAATATAATTTTTATATTCTTTTATATTATATGGTTTTAATTAAAAATATAAATAATAATATTTTTTTAGCATTGTTTTGCGTTATTTTGTTTTTTTTAATATTTAAATGGATTGGATTTTTATCTACAAACAAATATATTGTAGAATGTTTCACCTCACAGAATTATGCTCAAGATATAGGTATTTCTAATAGTTATTCTGTAGATTTACCATTAACTACAAAATATAGTTGTAAAAATTTTTGTAATCCATCTTCTAGGTGTTCTATTACAGGTCAACAATGTACTGCTGATATAGACTGCCCTGGTTGTCAGCCTTATGTGCCTCCTTTACCAAAATCATATGAAAATATTCCAGGAAATAATGATGCAGGTAAATTAACTGGTGGAGTCACGCCACAATATTCATCATTAACAAGTGGTTATGGAACAAGGGAAAGAGTAGTAACAAATGATTTATATTCTAAACCAGATATGCCTAGTTTTGGTGTAAATGAATGGTATCCACAATTTAAAGAAGAAAATGATATTTTTGATAAAAGATACAAACCTCCTCAACTTGAAAATATGCCAAATTATGCAGGTAGATATAGTTTGACTGGTCAATTTATTGATGATGGACCTTTTCCGTCTAATGCTGAATTATATTAGACAAAATAAGACTTGTAAAATATAGTAAAATGATATAAATATTTCTATATAATAAATAAATAAATAAATAAATGAAAATTAGATATTTATTAGCTATAACAAGTTATACTTCTTGGTCTGGATTAGGTTTTATTCGTGGAATAAATTCCTATAATTATAATCATAATAAATATAGAAAAGAAGAAGATTTTATATATTTAAATTTAATAATAAATGGCATTTTCGGGATAATTATATATGCTAATCCATTATTATTACCATTTTCAATATATAAAGAAATATACAAGTTAGAGGTTGATTTAAGAAAATTAGAAAATGAAAAAAATAGTCGTTTTTATAATGATTTAATATAATTGTAAGATATTTTATATTTTATCTATAAATAAAAAACATTAAGAATGTATCTTGTCAACAAACACTTCCTTAGCAACTCTCTTAATAATTTTCTCTTCCTTTTCGTAATCATTGTCACCTTTACCACCCATGGATTCTATAACAATTTTGTTGAATTGGTCGGAATACTTGGAAGAACATTTTTTCCAATCGGGGTGTAGCTCCTGAAATTCTGAAATAAGGTTTATATTTTTATTAGCAACTTTCCTAACCATTTTATGAAGTTTTACTTTCTTTTCATCGTCTTTCTCCCATTTATCTTCGTCTTTGATATACATTGTTTCTCTCTTTTTATCTGTGCAATGAATAGGTCTTTCTGTTATATCTAATGCATTCAAGTTCTTTATAATGATATTAGAAATACCTTCTATATATCCGATTTCTCCTACTTTTTCTAAATCAGAAAGTTGCAATTGAAGTGAATCTACAAAATCTGTAATATTCATTGCATTTTTACAGGTTTCGTTTAAAAATACATTTAAATTAAATGTTTTATTATGTGAATTTGTATTATTCGTTATATTATGTGTTCCATTTTTAATTACTTCCAACATCATGTTTTTCATTTCTGAATTTTCTTTCATAAGATATTTCATGAACTCTTTCAAGTCTTGAACTTCCTGTGTTGTTTTAAATTCATCAGTTTCATTTTCTATACAAATTGTTTCTTCTATATTACATTTCTTTTTATGTCTCCATAAACCAGAGTTATCTTTATATTCTTTACTACATTTTTCACACGTATATTTAAAGCTTAATTTCTGTTTTTCATTGCTATTAAGCTTGAAAATCATTGATTTTTTATGTTTCAAGCTATTTTTATGATTGTCTATGTTACTTTTCTTGCTTGTACCATAGTCACAATATTCACAATAAAATTTGAAGCTTAATTTTGGCTTAAAATCATTGCTAACCATTGCTATATATTGACAATAGAATTTCTTTTTAAATATTTATAAAAAAATTTATCGTAACAAAATTAAAATTATTTTTTTTGCGACCAGACCATAAAATTCAATTATGGTCACAACTTCAAGTTTTTGGGCAAAATATTTTCCGATTTTCAAAAATGGACAAAAATAAATGTCCAAAATCGAAAAGACAAAAAAACTTTCCCCAAAAATACCAAAAAACTAGTACTACATGTGTAGAACCTTCTTTTTGGCCATTTTCGAGAAATTCTTGAAAACCCCTACATCATGTAGTACAATCGGCTTTAAGTACATTGAATATATTATATATTTAACAACTTAAAGAAAGTGTAAATTAGAAAAAAAGTATTATAACTATTTTTGCGTGTAAATAAAGAAACACATTTAGGAAATTATTCTTTATATTAATATAGTTCGTTTTATTCAATTATTATATAAAAATTGAATAAATCTATAAAAATGCTTAGATAGCATACATTAATCCAGCATTTCCGCCAACAAATATGACCATATTCACGCGTTCTTCAATCAAAAACATATTATAATTGTAATCATAAATGCGCCATGTAGGCTTGTTAATACCGACAATATCACCAGTTGCAGGGTCGCAAATAGTCAACACTTGCGCATAAGGGTCAACTGGTGGGCTTATAGTAGTTATCTCAAATTGTATGCTTGTGAATCTACTCATATTCATTGCACCTGAAGGTTGTGCTTCAGATGGATCAGTATTTAAACAGAAATTATAGCAATATAGTCCATTTGGTGCATTACTACCAGTTCTTACATATTTTTCAACATAATTATATACACCTTCTGGTAATACATTCTCTCTATATTGACCATCCATTAATATGCCAAGAGCAACTAAAATGTATTTTATATTTTGCTGATTATATATACCAGTAATAGTCAGACCACTAGGCGTACCATCAGGATTGGTTCCAGGACCAATAGTAGGAGGACCAGCTGGATCCGGATTTGGATAAGACCCTGTTACAGGTGCAGGTGATATCCCTTGCGGTGTATTTCTAAAAGGCCAATTTGTGTAATTTGACCATTGGTTGCGTAAATTAACATCACTTCTTTGAAAATAAAACATCCAACTAACAACCATACCCATGGAATCCAAATCTATTGTATTTTGCCCAGTAACATTGTAAAAAGACTTTTCATATATTTGGTTAAATAAATATCTCTGTTCATTTTTAGCAAATACTTCCGCCTCATCATTCGAGAGAAAGCAATAGGTGCAATTTAAATTTATATCTGCATTCCATAAGGTTCGCGTGTCTGTATAAGAAGTAGGACCTAATACTTCATCTGGTGGTGTTTGTAGAAAACGATACATTTGCATGTATAATTGGTTAAAATTCGGTGCAACAACTGGATAATTATTAGCATAATCAGTTACGTCACGAATAGTGAACCATTCATTAATAGGTCTAAATGAAACATTAATTTGCAGTTCATTATATTGGAGTGCCACTAAAGGAAATGATTGACTTGTTTCCAACGTAAACCATGCACTAAGGGGTATATATAAAGTGCGACCACTAATAGAAGGTTGAGCACCGGCAGGACTAGTCGTATAAAAAGCATTTGGATATGAACCAAAATTTTCATCATAAAGAGCAGGTTCAAATAACTCGGGTACATTACCGGTCATTTTATCGAATAAAACCTTTTTTCCATAGGGTTCATCACGCAATACTGATGCTAATATATATTGACCAGAATATTGTTGTAATATTTGGTTTCCACATGTAATTGTAATACGACTTATAATTTGTGACCCAATATTTTCAATCCATTTAAATTCATATGGTGTCCAGTCAGTATATGTAACAGAGCCGTCAGGATTGGTAATAGTTTGAGGTGGTAAAATAGGACTCCAAATGTTAGGTAATTGTAGAGAAATATAACAATCCATAAGGATATCAGCATATCTTTTCACAGAAAATGTAAAAGTAGATTCTGTCGTAAGACTTAAAGTAGGTGTTCCAGTAAAATCTAAACGAAAATTTTGTTTACCCCAGTTTGTATATTTTTTATAAGTTGATTTCCAAAACGTTTTTTGAGGATTAGAATTTAGAACAATATTCTGCTGTCCAACAGCTACTAAATTTAAAAGACCACCAGCCATACTAAATATATACTATATAAACCTTTTAATTCTTTATTTCATCATATAATTAACAAAATCTATTTCTTAATAATTTTCATTTTTTAAATAGTGTTATATATTAGATTATGTCAAATCCGCAAATTTCATATATTCCAAGTGCTACAAAATTAACAGATAATGTAGTTAACTTTTATAGTGATTTTAAAAAAAAAATAATTGATTTAGACGAAGAATTTCAAGCATATTTGATTTTTGTTGTAATAATACTTATAGTTATTTCATATTTGTTTTATTTGTCATATATTTCTTCATTACAAAAAAAACAATGTAATAGTATAAATAAAGTATTTCCTGATGTAAATGGATATATAGTATCTATATCAGGTAATAATCCAGATTATTCTCACAGACTTTTTGATTATTATATAACTACTGCATATAATGCATGTTCTGGAGGTAGTTATAAAAATAATTACGTAGATACATGCATTTTAAAAACTATTATTAAGCAAGGTGTGCGTTGTTTAGATTTTGAAATATATTCAGTTGATAATCAACCAGTAGTATCTACGAGTACTCAAGATAATTATTATGTGAAAGAAACATTTAATTATGTACCATTCGGTGGTGCCAATAGCGTAATGGAAGTTATAAATTCATATGCATTTGCTGGAGGCACTTGCCCAAATCCAACAGATCCTATTATTATACATTTAAGAATAAAGAGTACAAATCAAAATATGTTTACAAATTTGGCAAAAATTTTTACTGGTTACGATAAAATGTTAGGTGTTGATTATAGTTTTGAAAATACTGGAAAAAATTTAGGTATTTTACCATTACTAAAATTTATAAACAAAATTATTTTAATAGTTGATCGTTCTAATACCGCATTTTTAGAAAATAAAGAATTAGTAGAATATGTTAACATGACAAGCAATTCTATATTTATGCGAGGATTAACATATTATGATATTAAAATAGTC
>Ga0209188_1003541_pt1 | contig 10714 bp, 6 predicted proteins | sample C_130625_EF_Meta_FD_187307 | JGI IMG/M metagenome (GOLD analysis project Ga0209188, IMG submission 187307) | Freshwater microbial communities from Lake Croche, Canada to study carbon cycling - C_130625_EF_MetaG (SPAdes) (version 2) | ecosystem: Environmental > Aquatic > Freshwater > Lake | place...
AGATAGAACCTTGTTGGTTGCCCACTCCAAGAGATTGACCTTGTGTGCTAGCTCCTGCGGAACCGCCAAAGGTTGATGTTTCTTGCGTCTGTAAACGCTTTAATCTGGCTTCTGCTTGTGCTGCAGTTTCACCAGCAACAGGTGCGCCAAATGTAGCGGCTTGTAAGCCTGTGCCTACAGTTCCAGCATCACCGTATCCTTGGTAACGAGAAGCAATTGCTTGCATACCTGGCAACTGATTAGCAATATTTCCAAAGCCTTGTTCGGCTTGGGCTTGGGTAACACCCATACCTGCTAGTTGTTGGGCTGTAGTTAAGTTAATGTTTGTAGCATTACGAGCAGCGGCAGCAGCAATAGTTGTTGATTGTGTTTGCTGTTGTAGCAATGGCATCGCTGCGGCTGGGTCTAATACATGAGCAATCATATCGCCCTGTGATAGGCCATATAAATTTTTCAATTGCTGTGTATAGAATGGATCTGCTCCAGAGATACTCTTGGCTGCTAAATCAACTCGGCTTTGTAATTCAGAGGCAGATACATCTGCTCCAATTAACTTAGCCTTTTCCGCACTGCTATTGTAAAATCCTGTAGGCACACCAGATGCACGAAGGATCTGGTCATAAGCATTTTCAGTAGCAATGTATTCTGCTGGGCTTAGAACATTTAGACCTGCTGCTCTGCGGGTTTCATTACCAGCAAAGCGTGCTTTGTAAGCATCTGATTGTTGTAGTTGAAGGCTGATTGTATCTGCCCCTGCACCCGACATAGCAAGATCTTTAATAGTTTTAAGCAAAGCATCCGATGCAGGATCGCCAGACCTAATAATTCCATAGGTTGTAAATAGTGCTTGAACTTGGTCAAAAATATTTTGGCGAGAAGCGGTATCTGTAGCACTTGGACCAGTAGGAGCATATGGAACTGGACCAGTAGAACCAGTAGGTTGTCCACCCGCGCTACCGCCAATAGGACCTTGCGCGATGTTAGTTTGAAACTTCCAACCACCAGTAGTTGTTCCGCCTACCCATACAGGAGTTGTACCTGCTGGAGCTGGTGGAACTACTGATTTATTAGTTAAAGGATCTCCCGCACGGACTGCTGCGGTTTCAGCCCTAGTTGCGGTTAATTCCTTTGCTCCTAAAGTTGCTTGTGCTGCTGCAAGAGAAGCGGGTGTGACTGCTGTTGGCTTTGCAACTGGAACTGCTTTAAGTCCAGATAGAACATCATATCCTGTAGTTGCCATTAACTCATCACCCCGAAGTCTTTAAGAATTTGATGTGCGGTACTGTTAACAGAATCACGGGCATTGTTGGTAAATCCCCAACGAGGATCTTGACGTAATGTTTGCTCGTACTGCCACATTGGCATAGGTTGAGTTACACCACCAGCGGCAATACCCATACCTAATCCTTTTTGAACCGTAGGGTCTTTTGTATAATCAATAGTTGATGGATCAACTTCTAAGATAGAAGCCATTGACTGAACATATGGATTGGCAATTTGTTTAACAGTAACCCCTTTATTGATAAGGTCAGAGAATCCTGAATACTTTGCCATTGCTTGATCGCGGATCATCTTCTCATAAGTTGAGTAATCGGTTTGAGTTGATGGATCATTGATGGAATTAGCAGCATCTGTGTACCATTGGTTGCCTAAGTTAATGCCCATATCTTGACCATAAACACGCAACTTCTGTTCATTGGTAAGCCCGATACCAGCAGTTAAAGGAGCTTTGGCAACCTTTGCTGCTTGAGCAAGTTTAGATTGTAACTGAGTTTGATAAGCAGAACTGGTAAATACTGTTGAATCATATGCTGAAAATAACGATGTTTCAGCAAGTTTAGATATAGTCTCTGGATCAAGTTTATACCCAAGGGCAATTGCTTGATTTTGAATATCTACAATACGACGATCTAAAGAAGCCTTATATGTGGTTGGATTGCTATATTTATCCTTGGCAGCAAGTAAGCCTTGTGAACCATTATCTTTGTACCATTGAGTCTTGCGAAGATTAGTTTCAAAGTTAGTTGGATCAGCAGCTTGAAGCCATCCATTTTGAATAGCAGTATCTAAGAAATTAGCAAGTTCGCCTTGCTTAACAGTTCCATCTGGGTTAGTAGTATCTTGCTGGTGCCAAAAACCCCATTGAGCAGCATAGTTATTTTTAAGTGCTTGCTCGGCAGATGCTACATCTACACTGCCACTAACTTCACCTGGCACTAAACCGCCAGCAGATGTAACAGCAGGTTTTACTTTTTTAGGAGTAGCCATTACATAGCACCTACATCTTTCTGAGCCATCTTGGTTAACATATCAAAGCCTGTTCCAGCGGCAGTAAATGCGTTGTATTCGCCAGTGCTTTTAACTTGGTTTTGAAGAAAAGCTTGTTCGGTAAGGTTGTTCTGTATACCAGTTTCAGTTTGAGAACCTCTGAAAAGACGGTTGCTAGTTCCACCAGAAGCCGTTGGTGTAGCAATTATACCATATTTGTTTACGCCAGAAGTTTGGCTAGTTGGATTTTTTGCTGCATAATTTAAATACTTTTGAGTATATTGTCCAATTTCTTTTTCAGTTGCACTACGGCCTAATAGGCTTAAAAATACATCATTGATAGTAGCTTTACTAGCCTCAATGTTTGGTTGATCTAATTGCTTAATATTGATTGTTGTATCTGGATAAAGGCTTTGTGCGCCTGTACCATTTTTAACATCTTGAAGATGACCAACTAAATTAACTTTAGATCCAGTAGCGGTAGCACCAGCGGCTTCTGCTAGTACGCCTGTAATTGCTTTAATTTCATCTGGGGTAATTTGACCAGTGGCACTGAGTTTAACATTGCTTGGTATTCTACCGATGCTTGCTACTGCTTGCTTTAAGCCTTCAATTTGAGAACCATTGTATTTAGTATTCTTTAATGAATCAACTAATTGCTGCCCAGTAATAGTTGCTGGAAGTGGTTGACCATTAGCATCTTTTAATTGAAGTTGGCTGTTATCTACTGGTGCTGCTAGGTATTGCTTAGACGCTGCGGGTTGTCCACCAGCGGCAGCCGCTGCGGCATCAAGACCCGCTGGCAACTTGATAGTTGGTTTTTTAGCCATTATTTAGTCAGCCCCTCAATTGGTCCAAGTGCAGATTGGTAATACTTTTTATAGAATAAAGCAAAGCGTGGATCTTGTTCAGCAATGTTTACTGCCGCTTCGCGGAGTGGCTGAACGATTGTCTTAATGCTTTCAGGATCACGGGTAGTATTTAACTTTCTAACTGCCTTAACCGCAATATTTTGGAAAGCGTTATATGCCTCATAACGGTATGTTCCTTGTAGATTATTAACATAGTTAATAGCATCACGTTGACGAGCAAGGGCTAAACCAGTTCCTATGGAAGGATCATACGCTGGGTACATTGATTGAGCGTATGTACCAATTGATGTAGCGTTAACTACCTGACCACGAATAACCTTTGGTACTAGCGGATCATCAGGCCATTTAACATTCTTGCCTATAACATTTGCTAGTTGAACCTTTAGTTGATTAACAACCTCAAGCCCTGCTTGAATCTGTGCTTGGCTAGTAAGGGTTGTGTGATCTGGTAAAGCTTTATGCCCAGTAATTAAACTTTGTAGATGTTGTTCTGCATTTCTAGCAGCCCAATATCCAGTTTGTACAGTTTCTGGTAAAGTGCCTTTAAGATCCGTTAATCCAGTTGATGAATTTCCATACAATAATGTATTTAATTCACCAAGTATAGGAACAGCATTTCTCCAAGTTTTCATAGCAAATACAGCGTTTGCTGGGGTAATGCTTTGAGGGCTAAACAAGTTCATAAAAACGCCTAGGTATGGTGCATTAATACCACCAAATTGACCCAACCCAGTTCCATGCTCAAAAGCATTTAACTTCTTTATTTCATCAAGGAGTGGGGCATGTTTCTTAACCCATGCACCTAAACCGTCATTTGGATCATCTAGGTTCATTTTGTGGTATAGATCAAACCCAGCATTGATAAGCATTGTCTCACCTGGGTGATCTAATATATATCCGCCAATACTGCGGTACAAAGTTTTGTTGAAAGAGAATGGGTAGAATACTGTATTAACGCTACGCTCAAGGGCTGTACGCTCACCATAGGTATTGATCTTGGTTAACTTAGCAGTAATCTGAGCATCGGTTAAGCCTAGTTTTTCTAGGTTATATGCTTGCCAAGCCATCATGTGAGCTGGATTATAAATACCAAATACATCGCTTTGTTGTAGGTATTTTTCCAATGGCTCAAGTTCTTTAGTAGCACGGTATACATCTGGCATTGTACGTTGTAGCGTATTAAATGCTTGCTCTGTACCACCTAGACGTTGTAAAGACTCATAAGGATTACGAGATACTGGTATACCCTCTGCTGCTGCTTTAACATTTGTCTTAGTTAAACGGCGCAATGCAAAGATAGGGCTGTAATCAAAACGCCATCTATCTCGCAAGCGGGCAAGGTCATCAGGCAAAGCAGAAAAAGCATTAGATAGTCGTCCTTCGCCTATCTTAAAGTTATTAAGCAAAGGTACTTTGCCAAAGAATGAAGCAGTACCATTAGTAATTATAGCACTAGAAGCACGAATAAAATCTTCTGTTTTGCCAATACCAACAATAGATGCTGGTGTCTTGGCATAGCCAATAAGTACTGCCTTTGCTATTTTCATAGCATCTTCTTTGGTATAACGTTGGTTTAGATTACCTAAAATATCATTTGGGTCTACAGGACGAGTTAACGCTTTAACCATTCCTCTTAAACCTAAATCGCGTACTTGGTGTGATTCATTAAATGCTTTCATAGTTCTAATTTTTGCTTCTGCACGGGCATCTTGAATATCTTTGTAACCGACTTTAGATAAATCGCCTAGTTGGCTTTCAACAAACTTGCTTTCAGGTCCACCTCTAAAGCCTTCAATAAAGCCACGAAAAGCATTTGCAATACGAGGTTTAATAATTTCACCAGATTGAGCGGCTTGAATTAAAGTTGAATAAATAGAATTTCCATTATCGCCTTGAGTTGTTGGAGAAACTTTGCCACTAGCAAATAACTTGTTAATTTCATTTTCAACATTAGTACGACGTATTTGGGCTACTGAAAGATCGCTTGTCTTGGTAGTATCAAACCCAAGTTGTTGTGCTGCCTTGCGAAGCAAGGAAGTACGTTGAGCAACAATTGCTGGGTGAATTAGTGGTGCTTCATAAGCATGACCAATATCAGTACCTAAAACTGCACGATAGCCAAGGGCGTCAAGTTTAGCAACTTGATCCTTAAGAATCTGTGGGGCATCTATTGGAAGGTGCGCTTCTGATGCAAGGCTCTTTGATGCACGCCAGATTTCAGATATAGCCTGAATTGGATCATAGCGAGTTACTTCATTTGGTGAATAACCAAGTTTAGTTACAAGTACCTTACGTGCTTCTTGAAGCACAGCCGCTTCGTTCTTGCCAATGTTACGGCTAAACTTAGGAAGTGGTATATCTTTAAGATTGTTTTGTTCTTCTAGTTGAAGGGTTGAACGTGCAGCCATAACGTCTTCACGATGACCAAGTTTAGCCATATCACTAAACAATGATTTGGCTGCTCTTTGAGCATCTTGGGCTACAAATGTATCTTTATTAGCAACGCCTAAAGCGCCTCTACCGACTATGTTGTTATGTGTTAGATACCCTGGAATAAGGCTATCTTTGGTCCACTTAGGATCTTGCTTGACCATTGTAGCTGAAACACGATCTGGGTTTACAACTGTTTGCGCACCGTATTTAGCATCAAGATAATGAAAACCAGTATAGCCTTTTTCTTGAAGCATTTTCTGAGTTAATTCACTAACAGTAGCATCAACTTGATCTTTATTCATACCGCCAGTATTGGCTAATACTTTTCTAAAAGCATCTAGGCTTTCCTGCGCTGAGTACTTAAACTTATTCTTCATTAACTTACGAAGGTTCTCAAGTTCAGGAGTTTGATCCATAGGGTTAGATTTTAGATAACCTTTAATGGCATCGTTAATAAAACTATTTTGACCCTTGGTAATCATGTTATAAAACTTAGGTAGTTCATTATCTGCTGGGTTATGACGCAGCGCATATACGTTTGCGTTTGCACGACCAGCAATGCCTGTATCTTCGGTAGCAACAACTCCAGCACCATATGGTGTGGTGCGAGTTAGTTGACCAGCATCAGGTGAAAACTCATTAACCTTAGCATTTAAGTGAAGCAACTTAGGCGCATTAAACGAACCTTCGCCCATAAGCCAATCAAAACCAGGTATTTTCTTGCCCCAGTCCTCGGCCAAACCTTTTGTTATAGCATCTTGAACTTTAACCATCATGGCAGAACCATGGAATAAGTTGCGATGTTCTGGGTCTAACATGACAGATAGTGGCTCATGTACTGCCTTAAGTCTGTTCATTGCAGCATAAAAGCGAGTCTTATCAGCATTTGTTATATCATAAGAATCTTTAATACCTTTGCGGACATTAGATCCAAGAATATTGGCAAAATCTTTTCTATAATAATTTGCAAGAACGCTAGGTTGAGCAACTAAAGAATCACGCCATTGGCTTAAGATCTCTGGATCATTAAGGGCTTGATGTTCGTATTGTTGAAATAATGCTTGAGCATCTTTAGAGTTTAGATCTGTTTGACCAGATCGCAAACCTTTAATCATTGCCTGTTCTGCATAGTGAGATGCGGCATATTGATTTAATTTTGTGTTTACAAAATGATCGTTTACAAACTCAGGACCAAGATTGTCTTGTAATTCTTTTAGGCTTATGCCTAATCCCTTGCGGAGTGGTACGTCAATTCCAATAGAACCAAGGGCATTATGTAATGCGCCATGAGCAGCATCAACCATTTGACCTACATTTTGACTTGCGCTTAAACCTTTAGTTGGTGCGCCAGCAAATAACCCAGCAACATCTAATGCGTTTCCAAGAATTCCACTGTACGGTGCTACTCTAATAGCATCAAATGTAGGATTTTCCCCTGCTGCTTTTTCTGCGGCAGATGTTGCAAGCAAGCCTAATCCAAGCATTGAGCCTTTGGATTGTAATTGTGCGGTTACTTGGCGTAAAGGAATACGCATTGATTGAGATAAAACACCTTTAGCAACAAAGTACTTTGATCCTTCTGCATCTAAAGCATCAATTGCTGGAAGCATGCGCTTAAGTACTGGCATATTTTCCATAAAGCGTAAAACGCCTGTACCCTTTTGGCCTTCAATACCTGCTTGATATAGGCTTTTAACTACAGTAAATCTTGGGGCAGCAGCATATTCTTCTGGAAGGCTACGAGTAACAAGTGCTTTAGCAGCGGCTGATACTCCAGCACCTTCGCCTAATGAAGCTGCTGTTGCTTGACCAACTCCACCGATAGCGCTATATGCTGCTTTACCAGCACCGCCAATTAAAATAAGATTTAATAAATTGCTAAAGTCTTGAGCAGAACGTTGAAGTCCTTGCGCTTTTGCTTCTTGTGCTGTTAAAGGTTTGCCCAATGCAGTTTGAACCGAAGCAGCAACTTGTGCTTCTTTAGAATTACCAGATGCAGGGTTAAAAGGGTTTGTTGTAAAAAGTGATGCGCCATAACCTGCTGAGTCAGAAAGTAACTGGCGACCATAATCAGGAAGATTGTGTATATAACTTGCTACGGCATGGGTTATAGTTGATGACCAACCAGCAGGAGATATTTCACCTAGTACTTTTCTCCATAAAGGTAAAGATTTAACGTTACCAAAGCCAGGTGCTGTAAGCGCATCCTGTGAATGTTGGCTCATTGCTTGGTTCCATTGTGGATTCCAAACACCAACTGGCAAGCCTTGACCGTAACCTTTAGCCTGTAAATTCTTTTGTATTTCGCTTACATCAGAAGTAAGTACTGGGATTGGCCCATGTACATTATGCAACCATGAAGCAGCTGATTGAACAGCAGTAGGAACCTTGTTAAATACACCATCGGCTAAAGCGGAAGTTGAACCTGAGCCTGTGTTATCTGTAACATTTTTATAAATATTAGCGGTATCAAGCATTTGTTGGTTACTGCCACCATTTTGTGCAAGGTGAACTTGCAGAGCAGGATCCATCCAGCCATGACCATCAGCATGCAAAGCATCAAGGCGTGATGCTAAATTGATTGCGTCAGGTGAGGCGACGGATTTTGGTGGGGTAACATTTGGCATTGGTTATTGATTACCAGCCTGATTGTTCATATGCGCCGCAAGAGCGTTACGGATCTGCTTTACTTGTGGTGAAGCAGCATCACCCAATTGATTCAACAGCGTAAGTGCATTAAGCATCCCAGTATTCTGAGATTGCGCTGGAAGGTTTAGTACTTCTGGCCCACCACCAGGGCCTGCGGCAGCACCTTGAGTAACAGGTTCGCCAGGGCGTTGTGATGGTGCGTCTATTGGTACAGGTTGAGATTGTGGAGCAGAACCTGTAGGTACTGGCGCTGATCCAGGTGTAGGGGAAGCGGACAAAGGAGCAGATGCTTGTAGATCCATCAACTGTTGTCCATCTCCGTAATTAGGCATACCTGAGATATACCGTTGTGCTTGCTTAGATGCTGGTCCGCCATCGGTTCTGCGACTCATAGAGCCTGGGCCTGATGTCATTGCTGGCTTGTTTGCCTGTGGCATGATTACTCACCCTCTTTTAATGTCTCAATGGTGCGGGCTGCGTATTCGTGGAATGACTTTTTGTCTTCTACGAAAGTTGCTTGTGTGTCAAACATGTGTGTTAACACTGTAAAAAAATTTGATATAATTGTAAAGATGTTTGACATAGTGTCAGCGAGTAAGGCGAAAATATCCCAGACGCTTATTGTCCTAGGGCTATTCTCGCCAAACTCATTTTCATTCAATGTTTACTTAGCTCCTGGGTTTGTACCCTTGGTGCCAGAAGGTTGTACTGTGTAAACCTGTGTTGACTTACCAGTTGCTGCTGGTCCTGATTTTGTTTGGATAGCAGTCTTTTGTGTTGTTGCATCAGATGAACCGTGTCCACCTTGCTTTGCTGGAGAAGGTACCTTAGTTGTAAGGCTCGCCTTCATCATTGGTGATACTTTTGCCATTTATTTTCTCCTATAGGAAGTTTTGATCGCCAGGAACGTTAGACTGGCGACCTTCTGGAAACTGACGCAGCGAGTTGCGGCGCTCCAGAAGATGAGAGTCCTGCAAGTAATGATTGCAGTGATGATGCTTGTGGGCCACCTTGAGGTGCAGGCATGCCTTGTGGTGCGCCACCTTGCGGTAAAGTAGGCTCCCCAGTAGGAGACTGTCCTGGGGCTTGTGCCTCACCAGCGCCTGCAACTTCTGGGGAAACTTGTTCTGGTGCTGGCTCAGGAGCAAACGCGGCAGCGATAACATCTTCAATGTTTTCACCAGCCTGACGGCCCTTAATTGCAGCGGCTATAGCAGTAATTGCTTTTGAAGGATCTTGTCCTTGCATAGCCATTGATGGGATTGCTTGAGCATAGGAAGCGACAGCTGCCATGAGTGAATCACGGAGCGCTTCTACTTCAACTCTTTCTTCTTCCATGGTGACATTCATTTCCCATGGCATCTGACGACGTAGGAAGTCGCGTGAAATTAACTTATCGCCACGGGCTTGAAGTCCAAATACCAAAGCACGGTTTGGATCTAGTCCAGCCATCATGCCGTATGAAACATCACACCAGTAATCGCCTTGAATATCTTTAGTAGGTGTGTAGGTAATCTCATAAGGTGCGCCAGCATTTACGCCACGCACTTCTTTTTCAACATTACCAAATAGTTTTTCATCCATCATAAAGCAAAGGCGCATTACGTGGCGGAAAGTTTCTGCAAACACTGCTTGTGCAGTTTTAACCTGAGTGTCAAAGCCACCCATAAGTGCTTCTACGCCACGACCTGTAACAATAGAACCTGATTGCTGTCCTAGTCGTCCTTGTGGGTAACGCGCACCTACACGTAGTTCTTGATCTAGTTGTGCTGTCTCTTGAAAAACTCCATTAGGAATATCAAGACCGACACGACGAATCTTCTCTGGATTGGCAGAACGAATTGTTGCATCTGGGCCAATCTCAAGAACGTTAACATCTGCTGGAAGGGCAAATGGAGCCTGTACTGATTTCTGTGCGGCTTCCAATTGCAGTGTTGCAAATCTAGCGCGGGCAACTTGTACCCACATAATATCGTCAAACTGACCACGTTGATGCTCGTCTGAATCTAATCCAGGGCGGGTGGCAATTGCGATAGGTAATTCGCCAAGTACATTCTTGGCACGATCTAAGACTAGGTTTTTCTTTTCAGGAACAAAAAGGATTAACTCATCTTTGTCTTGGTAGCGGAAGATTTCAAGTCTACGCTCTGAGTTGCGGTTTTCATATGGTCCGCGGATCTCTGACTCATGCTCTGGGAAGTCGTTGCAAAGTTCGCGTACAGTTTTTTGGTAGCGACGGCTATAGGAAAGCAACTTGCCAAAGCGATCATATTCTGGATAAGTTCCGATGGGATTATCAATACGGATCATTGGGCGATTGTTCTCAAAGTCTGGCTCAACGATGAAAGCCAACATGCCATAGGTGAGGTAACGATCTGCACCTGAATACATCATGGTCTGTAGGTTGCAAGTGTCGCGGTATCCTGCTGCTATCTGAGTGCGCTTATCAGCACGCTTTCTAGCGCGATCTGAGATAGCATCTGTTGTATCAC
>Ga0209188_1003543_pt1 | contig 10704 bp, 14 predicted proteins | sample C_130625_EF_Meta_FD_187307 | JGI IMG/M metagenome (GOLD analysis project Ga0209188, IMG submission 187307) | Freshwater microbial communities from Lake Croche, Canada to study carbon cycling - C_130625_EF_MetaG (SPAdes) (version 2) | ecosystem: Environmental > Aquatic > Freshwater > Lake...
GATCATTCCGGATTGTTTATGCTCGGAACAAAATAGACCGCGTGTTTGTCCTTCAAAATTATAAACAGGTCTTGTTTTACATTCTGGATTTTGACATGTCTTATTTTTAACATTGATCATTCCGGATTGTTTATGCTCGGAACAAAATAGACCGCGTGTTTGTCCTTCAAAATTATAAACAGGTATTTTTTTACATTCTGGGTTTTGGCATTTTGGCGGCATTTTTATAGTATACTATGCATTATAAGTGATATCTTTTTATTTGTTTTTTATTTTGTAAAAATACAAAACAAACCCTGTAAAGATTCGTAGTTCATAGTTCATATTTCTATTAAATGGTTTGACTATTGGACAAACACATGTAATAATTTTGAACAATCAACAACAAATGAAATCCGACATGTGTTAGTTTATAAAATGGATTGATGACGAATAAAATAGCGATCCAAATATTTGTAAATAAAAAGGGTATTGCTATCTCATTTTGTGAATGAATAAATACTAAATATACATCACACAAGATAGGGATAGCTAAAATCAAGTTGTGAATATTTAAAAATGTGTGTTTCATATTATCAAAGTCTATAAACAGTTCCAAAGAATTTAGAAAGCCATAATAGATAGAAGCGACATGCAATGTTCCAGTTATGATAGCAACAGAATAAAAATGAGGACTGTCATAATAATTTGTCATAATGACCATAAAACTTCGTAGATTAATTAATATACTGTCATTTAAAAACAAAACAATATTTTCTTTAGTGGGTATAGAATATTCTTGTATGTTGCCGTCTTTTAATCTTTCAAAAATATTAGAATGATACAAATGGCTTGAAATACTTAATAGGGTAATTCCAATCATATCGAAAATATAATGTATTTAAGGATTTGACCAATAAATAAGAAAAGCAACTGGAATATTAAACCAATGAATAAAAGTACACAATAAATGACATAAAATATCCTTGTTAATGTCAATGCATTGTGAAATTTGTTTATACAATATTTTAAGCATAATGATAAACCAATACATATTGAGTAAATAGATACCATAACAAGAAAATATTAGCATGGCTGACATTTCTAAATTGGATTTCGAATAATTAGGAATAACTGTATAAAAGGAACGAGAATTATGAACAACTTCCATGTACAAGTCATAAATCCTAAATTTGTAAAACATAAAAAATAGATGAAATTTCGGATTTTAACAAAGGATACATGAAAATAAGTCGGTGTTCCAATGAAACTTGATAAACATAATTGTAAAAGAGGATTCCCAAAATACACAAATGATGTAATTGTAAATCACAAGATTTTGTCAAGAAAAAATCTACTATAGCGTGTAATCCTACGAATGGATACAACTTATCCATTAATACTATTCCCATTTCATATCCATTTATATGGATCAAAAACGCAAACAAGGTATATGTACTTATTCCAAAAAGAGAAATGTTTTGGAAATTCTCAATAGAAAACAAATTATTCATTTATGATGAAGTTATTGAATCCTTTACACGAAAATACGATATATTTTCTATATTCATTATCATTCCTTTACACAACATTTGAAAAGAAATCATTGAGTTGTTGTAGGTTGGATCCTGCTGTATATAAATCAGGAATGATGCTCGTGTTTCCTTTTTTATAAGCCAACAGAGCTGGAACTCCATTTAATCTTTTTTTCGTTTTAAGGTATCCATAAATTTCAAAATTTTCATCAATATCAAGTATATAAATATCGACATTGTTTTCGGATAATTTTTGAATCCAAGGTTCAACAACTGGTTCAATTAGTTTACATGGTCGGCACCATGACGCTGTAAATTTTAGAATAATCCAATTATTATTCTGTTCTAAAATGGATTTCAATTCAGTAGAGTTTTGTATTTCTGTATGAAAAGGCATTTGTATAAATGAGGATAAATTATACAAATAAAATATTTCCATGTTTCTATATGAATTTAGAAACCATCAAACAACAATTTGGGGAATACCAAGACAATACGAATTATATACGCAATGTTCAAAATAGTAGTAAAATACGAGATGATATTTTAAAAATGGAAAAATGTAAACGAAGTTATCAAGGGGATCGACAAAGTCAAGAATTTCGAGAGTTGTGTATTTCGGAATGTCGATTTTTATATGACAATTACATGTATATTTTCAATAAATTACTAAAGGATGTTTTAAATTTGAAAATCATGTTTACATTATTACAAGTAATGCAAGAAATTGAAACTGGTAAAAAAACACAAGAAGAAGGTTCGGTATTGGTTGGAAATATTTTAAAAGAATTGTATTTGGATTGTGCTGTTCGAGAAGGTGAAAAAAACGATGAATTACATGCATCTGAAAATCCGCCTCCTTTAGAAGGAAAAGCTCTTTCTTGGAAACGATTCAAGGAAAGACCTTTAGGCAAATAGGTAAAATAATGATTCTTTTTTTTCATGTTGTTTAGTAAAACATAAACAACATTAAAACGGTATGAATTGGTGGAATAAACCATTGATAGAAACCAATAACATGGATTCTGTGAATCAAGAACGCGTAGGGTTTGAGGAAATTCAAGCAGTTATTCAGCGACATTCTTCACAGGAAATTTTAATAAGTACTTTACCTGAGAATAAACAACATTGTTTGATTCGAAATACGATATCGATTCCTGATGAAATTACGACATTGAATGAAAGTTTAGAGAAAAGAAATTGGCAATTAACGATTTACATTTATGGTTTAAATCATACAGACAAGACAGTTGAACGAAAACAACAACAATTAAAAAAAATGGGTTTTCGTCATGTCCATGTTTATTTAGGAGGTTTATTTGAATGGTTGTTGCTTCAAGATGTTTATGGAAACAAAGAATTTCCAACGACTTCCATTCAAACCGATATTCTTCAATATAAACCTTGAAAAGAGAGTGTTTTGCGTTAAAGGTACTTAAAAAAAGGTGTATTTAGTATCATATACTATAACTTGTTATGGCACGAAAAACAAATTCCAATGCTCCAAATCCTTCCAATGCTCCGCTTCCATCTGTTCAGGTTTCGGAACCTGAGGTGGCTTCCGCTCCACCTGTTAAAAAGACCAAGAAACCAGTCGATTCTTCCGTTGCCGCCGTTCCTGAAGTTCCTAGCATTCCTGCCACCAATTTAGAAGAGGAATTAAAGAATGAGACTGTTGTAGTTTCAGAAACGGAAAAGAAGGGTGAAATTACTAGTCGTTTTGGAGAATTTGCCGCCAAATTACACAATGCAACAGTTCAGTTAAATGCTCTTCGTACAGAGTTCAAGCAATTGGAGAAGCAACTTTTAAAGGATATTAAATCTTTACAAAAATCCAAAGGAAAGAAGAACAAGTCGACTTCTGGAAATCGTAAACCAAGTGGATTTACTTGTCCTACTCCAATTTCCAATGAGTTGGCTGCTTTTCTAGGTAAACCGGATGGTACAGAAATTGCTCGTACAGAGGTTAGCAAAGAATTAACCAAATATATTCATGATCATCAATTAAAGGATCCTTCTAATGGTCGTAATATTTTACCAGATGACAAACTAAAGGCTCTTTTAAAATTAGGCAAGGATGATAAATTGACTATTTTCTCTATTCATCGATACCTTGTGCCTCACTTTGTCAAATCAGCTTCGGCTACAGCTTAATCAAATCATAACACGCAAACAAAAAAGACAAAAAAATAGAATTATAAAAATATTGTAATATAATATGAATTCATATCATATTACCAATTATACTCTTAAAAAAGCCAAACAATATGGTGTTGTTGTCAAACAATCAACCCGAAAAAACAAAAAAATAGATGTTTTTAAGAATGGACGCAAGATAGCGTCGGTAGGTGCTCTGGGAATGAATGATTTCCCTACTTGGATAAAGAAAAAAGGAATGAAATTCGCTCTTCAAAGAAGAAAATTGTATCGAATTAGACATTCCAAAGATCGGTTTTCAGGAAATGGAAAATGGGCAGATAGATTGCTTTGGTAACCCCCATCCTGAATTGTTCTCGAAATTTGTCCCAAGTGTCTTTACAGGGTTTTATGATTGCGGATTGCCGACATTCGAATTATTTTTGCAAATGTGTATTAAATAAATATAAATTTTTTTTGACAAATGTATAAAATGATTCGTGTCATTTTTCTGGAATTGGAGGTGACAAATGAAAATGAACCTATAGAAAAATGGTTTCCAGAATTGGAGAATAAAATTCGACGCAAATTGCCACCTTACAATATATTGGAAGGTGGTATTTATCCATTGAAAGATGGTTCCATGTATTGTTGGCCTGGTAGTCATTATTACTTGTGTATTCCTTCAGACGCTTTGTCAATACTAAAAGAATTAACTCCTTTTGGTAAAATCATCAATAGTAAAGAAAAAGAAGTAGATGAGTCCATGTTAAATGAAAAACATTCCATTTATTATTGGGGGCCGGGGTGTAATCCGCGTCTTGAAAAAGAATAAACTCATGTTTTTACAAGATTTCATACATTCAAGTATTTGATATATTTGATATATTTGCCGAATAATACAACATGTCATTTACAACATGATTCCATTTATGATTTTTATTGATAAACAACATGTCAATCTGCATATTAAAATCATTTATGTAATGGTTTTCTAATATATCATAAGCTACAAATCCAATGGAATTCATAAAAGAAACATGTTCCAAAAAATTAGGTACACCTTCGTTGTATTGACCAAACAATGGTATTTCCAAAAGGATAAAATCTGTTTTTTCAAACAAAGAGTTGGCACCTTTGCAAATATTTATTTCCGCACCTTGACAATCGATTTTTATAAAAATATTTTTGGATTCCTTAAATAAATTATGTTGTAAACTAAAAGTGTTTAAATCGACAGTTTGTCTCTTTATAACTTGACAATTATTAAAATAAAATGTTTTTTCTTTAAAGAACGAGTCTCCTGTATTTTTCATTTGATACCAATTAACAGTTTCTATTTTATCATTCAATAAAACACAAAATACTTTTACTTTTTGGTCATATTTAAATAAATTTAATTCTGAATAATCAATTCCTTCAAACAAATAATAGTCTGAATCACTGTAAAGTTGTTTCATATTATTTGTCCATATTCCTTTATAGGCTCCAATATCCAAAATCGTATCCGGAACATAACCTTTATTTTTAAGAATTGCTAATTTACTAAACATTTTAAAATATTTAAATCAAAAATTTTAAACTGTTTCCCCTAAACTCGAAATTAGTCCTAAGTGTCTTTACAGAGTTTTATGATTGCGGATCGCCGACATTCGAATTAATTTTAGGTTAGTTATTAGGTCAGTTATTAAATTAATTATTAGGTTAGTTATTAGGTTATGTAAGAGGGAAAGTGAGATACGCACAAATCATCGCAAAAAGGATTTGTTTCACGAAATAGATGGGGAGACCTAGGTTTCCCCCTAAACCCCATCCTCTATACTGTTTTATGTCTTTCTCGAAATTTGTCCCAAGTGTCTTTACAGGGTTTTATGATTGCGGATCGCCGACATTCGACTTTTTTCCTAAAGCTTTTTTGGAGGGCCCTCGAATTTCCTAAAAGAAATTATTTTCAAAGATTTGAACGCGCCAAAGGTCGAATGTCGGCAATCCGCAATCATAAAACCCTGTAAAGACACTTAGAACAAATTTCGAGAACATTTCATTAGATGTGGTAATATGGGAGACCTAGGTTTCCCCAACTCCCTCCCATAAATATCGACAAAAACTCCAATGATATTGTAATTCAATCTTTACACCTTTGGGTGGAAGAATAAATGCCTGCTGCTCTTCGGTTGTCATGGGTACACCTTTGATCATCGCCTTTGGTACAGCAAAATGTTTATTCAAATCGGTCAATAATGGTGGATAAGAATAACGATATTGCCAATTCCAATCGGGGCATTCTTTGGTATAGTACAAAAAAACCCATTGTAATCCCTCTAAATAATTTCGACAAATGGATGGAATAGAATCGGAATGTTTAAAAAGACATTCATAATATCGTCCACACCAACCACTATTAAATGGATTTATATATTTTTCTTCTCCACGCATCAATATAGGTGCATTGTCTAGAATATTTTCAAGACAATTTGGATCTAAAATTAATTGATTTTGCATTTTATCGCGGATTTTGTATTCTTGTAATAACCAATCATGTTCATACAAAGCACAACGATGAATAAAATTTTTGACTTGAATCCATTGAATGTCACCATTTAAACTAATTAATCGTTTTCGACCTAATTGATGATAAGTTTCTATTAAAGCCGCAATACCGTGTGTACGAATATTTAAACTTGGAAAATGAGGTAAGAAATCATTTCCAAGAAAAAAACAAAGAAAAATATATTCACAAATGGTTTGATTTCGATATTCTATATCAAGACTCTTCATTTCTTGACAAATGGCATTTCCTAATTGTACAATATCTATAAATGTCATGACATTTGCCCTATTTTGATTTTGTTTGGATGGTTTAGATGGGTTGAAAGAGGAATGTTGTAGTTGTTGTTGTGTTTGTGGTGGTGGTTCCCGAAATACCCATAATTGACCGTTAGGTCCAACATATTTTAAATGTAATAAAGAAAGCATTATTAAATCAGCATCCATACCGTAAACATACAAGGTTATAGGTGTCATAGAAAGTGGTTGTTGCCGTAGCCAAGCAAACAATTTATGTTCTCCTTCTCCAACTTCGTCTGAAGTAGAAATCAAAATTTGTTGTAAATTTAATTCTTTTTCTTTGTATGCAAATGCTTGTTCCAGAGATTTAGAACATTTGTTCATAAAAGGTGTTCCAGGTGTAATGCACAGAGTATTCCAAGAATCATCATTGATAGACGAATTAGCTGCTGTCTTGTATCGGCGTGCTTTTTGTTGTTTCATTTTACTAAGAGGACAAACACCATCCAATGCTAAAAACAAAACTTTTTGGGGTTTTATTTGTTGAACATATTCCCATATTCGAAACAAAAATTGAGTAATGACAGATTCATCATTCAATTCTTCTTTTTGATCTTGCAAATACTTGACAGAATCATAAATAATGGAATTGCAATCTAGGAAAAAATAATCTACATGATTTGAAAAATTAGAATGATTCATACATTTCGAATATTTCTGTGTTAAATATTTGAAATAAAATGGTATTCCCATTTTAAAACTGATATATTATTTTTACATGAAAAAGGTTTATTTTCTTTTTGTTTAGAATAAAATATTTTGTTGGAGTAATATATAATGGGAAATAAAAATTCAACTCCTGAAAATAATGCAAATGAACCAAAAAAAAACATATCTATAACTGATCATATTAAAAACTTATTTAAATTAGGAAAAAAAGAGGACGAACCTAAAAATAGTGAAACAACTGTAAAGACTGGTGGTCGTACCCGTAAACATGGTATAAAAAAACGAAAATCTCGTTCTAAGAAATCACGCAAACGGTAATTTAATAAACATTCTATATCAAATTATTTAGTATTGATATAGAATATATATTCATGCTTAAAAGAACAGTAAAAAGAATAAAAAATTTTTTTACAAGAAAAAATAATAAAATTTTACCTGATGTAAATAATTCATTGACTTTAACAAGAAAAAATAAATCAAAGAAAAAGTTGAATAATTCAAATTCCAATATACAAAGTATTGATTCAGAAATTTTACCTGATGTAAATAATAATATTGATAATATAGATAATATTGATAATATTGATTCAGAAATTATACCTGATGTAAATAATAATATTGACGATATTGATTATATTGATTCAGAAATTATACCTGATGATGAAGAATTGAAAGAATTAATAAAAAAAACTATTCAAACAAACGCCATTGGAAAAGGAGGCTATGGAACAGTATATTTTTGTGAAGATAAATATAAATGTCGTAAATTTGCTATTAAACAAGTTGAAAATAATGAAAAAATAATTTTAAATGAAGAAAATATTTTGAAAAAAATAGTTGATAAATGTGAAAATTATTTTTTATGTTTTTACAATAAAGTTCAAATAGAAAATAAAGTTTATTTTGTATCAGAATATTTAGATTTTAATTTAAAACAGTTTATTCAACAAGATTTTTACAAAAAAAATGAACGGGTTTTAAATAACATAATTGTTAAAAAATTAGTTGAAGGAATTGAAATATTACATAATGAATTGAATATTTTACATTTAGATATTAAACCTAACAACATAATGATTCAAATATTGGACGAAAATCCTATAAATATTAAAGTAAAATATATAGATTTTGGTATTTCATGTTTTATGAATGAAAATAAATATTGTACAGATAATTTTAAAGGTACCTATCAATATATACATCCTAAAATTGCTTGCAAACAAAATTATGATATATCATGCGATTACTTTGCATTAATCATTACTTACTTTTTTATTATCCATAAAAAAACTCCATTATATTATATGGTTAATACAAATGAAATCATGAATAGTTTTTACAATTATATTTTAAATATAGAAGATGAAATTATAAGAAAACAACAAGAAAAAATATTCATCATTAGTTTTAATAATTTCTTACCAACGATGATTCAATGTATACAATTAAAATATAAAATGAATTTATTTGACGATTATTTATTATATTTTACAAAATGTACAAACCCTATAAAAAGTTATATACATGATACAGAAGAAAATACTTATATTGAATATTTAAATTATGGATGTTTTGAGAATAAAGAATATTTTAAAATTCTAAATATTGAAGATCTAAATATTGACGATCAAACTATTTTTGAATATTTGTTGGATTTGTTTAGCAATATAATATACGATTATTCACAAACAACATTAAACAAGCGGTAATTTAATAAAAGCTTCATGTTGATAAGGTGTTATCCATTCTATATCATCAATATCATATTTTTCAATATTTTTACGAGGAGGACATGAAAACCGAATACGAGGGAAAACATGAGGTTTTCGTAATGTTTGTTTTCGCAAATCATTCAAATGAGTTTCATAAATATGAGCATCTCCAATGAAATGAATAAATTCTGTCGCTTCCAATTGACAATGATGTGCCAACAAATGTGTTAAAAAAGCATACGATAAAATATTAAAAGGAATACCAAGACCAACATCACCACTTCGTTGATATAAAGAACAAGATAAATATCTATTTTGACTAACATAAAACTGACATAAAATATGACAAGGAGGTAACACCATTTTAGGAAGTTGACATGGATTCCAAGACGATAAAATAATTCTTCTGGAATACGGCTGATTCGGATCTCGGGCTTTCTTCAACTGTTCAATAACTGTGGCTAATTGATCACATTGAGGTTGCGAATCACTATTAAAATGTCGCCATTGATGTCCATAAATTGGACCTAAATTACCACTTACATGACCACCACTTGCCAACCAATCATGATCCCAAATATGTACCCCTTGGGCTTGTAAATCATATACATTCGTAGAACCTTTGATAAACCAACATAATTCCTTCCAACATGAACTCCAAAACACCTTTTTTGTTGTTAAAATTGGCAATTGACCATCTTTTAATGAAAATCGTTGTGTCCACCCAAAAATAGACCGCACTAGACCATTTCTACTCATTTCCGTTCGACCATGTTGATCAATGGTTCGGATCAAATCTAAATATTGTTGCTCCTCTTTATTTTCTGTTTCTGTTGTTTTTGTGTGTATATCTTCGCTCGTGTCTGTATCTAGGGATTCTTGTCTTGTTTTGAAATTTGTGTAAAGTTTTTCTTCTCCTACTTCTGGTATTTCTACTGTTTGCATTTAAAAGAACATATCAAAAAATATTCAAATTAGTTTGAATATGTTTTACTTGTTATTTTCTTTTGTCTTTTGACAAGGGAATAAAAATTTCGGCTCGATAACACTTTTGTGTTTTATTAAGTCGTTTGGATTTTCTGGAGAAACATTTTTTTTCCAAATCTTCAGCGGTTTTATTAATATTGTCTGGAAAAAACAAAGACAATTTCCCGCCATATTTTTTTTTTAATTCCATAAACGATTTTTGAATCATTTCATAATTGGTATAAAAATATTCAGTTGCTCCTTGATTTCGTATTCGTGTTGTTGAATAAATTTGCATAGCTCCATTCTCAATCAATAAACCAATAAGCGCTTTTTCAACTTCTATATAATATTCATTCAAAGTTTTCATAAATCTTTGTGATCCTTTTCGTTTGTATCGTTTGGAAGTCGGTGTTTGTAAAAAAGCAATAAAATAAACCCCTAAAGGAAAATATGAATGTACCTGATCCACCCTTTTTTTAAACGAATCTGTAAAACCAACTTTGAAAATAGCTTTGTTATCTGAATCAAGTTTTTCCCAAGCTAACCAACAATATAATCCACCTCCTTTAATTTTTAATTCATCCAATACAGTTAGTTTAGCCATAATATCATAAACTATCATTCGACATAAATCAAACAAGTCGAATGAAAAATAAACAATAATAAAAAACCTGTAAAGACAAAACCCAAAACAAGTTTCGAGACCTGATATTATAAACAAATGAAAAAATATGAAAAATGAAAAATGAAAAAATATGAAAAAATATGAAAAAAAATAAAATTAAGTTTCATTAAGTTACAAATTAGGGAAATGAAAATTAAATCAATACTTTAAAACAAATTTTTTATTGTACAAA
>Ga0209188_1003546_pt1 | contig 10697 bp, 9 predicted proteins | sample C_130625_EF_Meta_FD_187307 | JGI IMG/M metagenome (GOLD analysis project Ga0209188, IMG submission 187307) | Freshwater microbial communities from Lake Croche, Canada to study carbon cycling - C_130625_EF_MetaG (SPAdes) (version 2) | ecosystem: Environmental > Aquatic > Freshwater > Lake | place...
GCTCATACCCCAGCGCAAAACTTCGGCCGATGGCCGAGCGTGTGCCAGCGCAAACCCCGGCGCAATCACGATGTATGGGCCATTTGCGTCGACCACGTCGATCATGGCCTGAGTGTAGGCGGGCGTTGTGATCGCCGCCGCAACCAAACCAGCGCCAGCCAGTTCGATTGCTTCGCGCCATGAACTAGCCGAGCGTTGCAAAAGCACCGACTCGGGGCTAAAAGCGGCGGCTAGGCTGGCATCCACGTAAAAATCGCTTTCTAGTTTGCCGAGTGCACGAACTATGCGAAGTCGGCGAAACCTTCGCTAATCATGTCCATGAGCTCTTCACGCTGCTCGAGGTCTTGAAAAGTCGCCTCGGCGGCGTTGAGCTGAAAAGTCTCGAGGTCGGCGAGCGTGTAACCAAACACATCAACGAGAAGCTCGAGCTCTTTGGTCAATGTTGTGCCACTCATAAGGCGGTTGTCGGTGTTGACGGTCACTTTGAACCCAAGGTCATAAAGAACGGCAAACGGATGGTCGGAGACCGTGGCATCTTCGATTTGCACGGCACCGGTTTGCATGTTTGACGAAACGGCAAGTTCGAGCGGAATCTGACGGTCATAAACCCAGCGCGCAACCGGGCCGAGCTCAACAAAGTCGGTGTCGCTTTCGCTGCGTGAAAGCAAAATGTCTTCGATGATCCTGACGCCGTGACCGAGGCGCAGAGCGCGACCCGAGACGAGCGCGTCGTGAATGCTGTCGATGCCGTCGGCCTCGCCGGCGTGAACGGTTACCGGCATCAGCTCGCTCGCCAAATAATCAAAAGCTAGCTTGTGGCGGCCCGGCATAAAACCTTTTTCGGCGCCGGCAATATCAAAACCGACGACTCCGCTGTGACGGTGGCGAACCGCAAGTTCAGCGATTTCGAGGCCACGGTCGGCGTGACGCATTGCGGTCACAAGTTGACCGGTGCGAATGAACCCGCCCTTGGCCTCAACCTCATCCATGCCCTGCTCGAGGCCGTCTTGCACTGCCTCAACAACGTCGTCGAGAGTCAACCCGCGCTGAAGGTGCTGCTCTGGCGCCCAACGCACCTCGCCATAAATTACGCCGTCGGCAGCCAGGTCGAGCACAAACTCGCGAGCGACTCGTTGCAGACCTTCAACGGTTTGCATCACGGCAATGGTGTGGTCAAAAGTCTCAAGGTAACGCACCAGCGAACCTGAGTCAGCCGAGTCAACAAACCACTGACCCAGCTCGACCGCATTGGTTGCGGGCAACTTGTGGCCAACCGCATCTGCGAGCTCGATTATGGTTTGCGGGCGCAGGCCACCGTCAAGGTGATCGTGAAGCGAAATCTTAGGAAGTTTCTTGAGGTTCAGGCTTGGCATTTTGACTTTCTAACCTTGGATGCGGTCAATCACAATGCTACCCGAGCCAACAAATTTGCTCTCGGGCGAAATGTCATAGCCGCCCTCGAGAGCCGCCAGACCAGCTTCGAATCGAGCGCTGTCGTCGCTGTAAAGCGTCATCAACGGTGCACCGGCGGCAATTGCATCGCCCGGCTTTGCGTGCAGTGTGATTCCAGCGCCAAACTGCACAGCGTCTTCTTTGCGCGCGCGACCGGCCCCCAAACGCCAGGCCGCAACCCCAACCTGGAGGGCATCCAAGCGGTTTAGGTAGCCCGCGGCTGGAGCAAAAATGGTGTGACTTTCGCGTGCCTGTGGCAAAGCAACGTTGAGGTCGCCGCCTTGAGCCTCAATCATTTGAACCCACTTATCGTGGGCTTTGCCGTTTTTGAGGTTGGCTTCTACTTCGGCGTCTGGCTGGCCGGCGTGACGCAGCATCTCTCGCGCCAGTTCAACAGTCAGCTCAACAACATCGGCTGGGCCGCCGCCCTGCAAAACCTCGATTGACTCTTCAACCTCGAGCGCGTTGCCGATCTTCAGGCCAAGCGGAGTGTTCATGTCGGTGAGGAGCGCCGAAGTTGCAACCCCGGCATCTTGCCCAAGCGCAACCAGGGTCTGGGCCAGCTCGCGCGCTCGGTCGAGGTTTTTCATGAACGCGCCCGAGCCGACTTTGACGTCGAGCACGAGCGAGGCGGTTCCTTCGGCAATCTTCTTGCTCATGATTGAGCTCGAAATCAGGGCAATCGACTCAACGGTTCCGGTCACATCACGCAGTGCATAAAGTTTGCGATCGGCTGGTGCCAATCCACTGCCGGCTGCACAAATCACTGCGCCAACCTCAGCAAGTTGGCGATGCATCTCGTCGTTGGTCAAACTTGCGCGCCAGCCCTTGATTGACTCAAGTTTGTCGAGCGTTCCGCCGGTGTGGCCCAAGCCTCGGCCCGAAAGTTGCGGAACGGCCACACCAAAGCTTGCCACAAGTGGGGCCAGGGGCAGGGTGATCTTGTCGCCAACGCCGCCGGTCGAGTGTTTATCTGAGGTTGGCATCGTCAAACCGCTAAAGTCGAGTCGCTCACCTGAGGCAATCATCGCCATTGTGAGGTCTCGGATCTCGCGGCGGTTCATTCCGTTGAGCAAGATTGCCATGGCCATTGCCGACATTTGTTCGTCGGCTACCACTCCCGAAACATAGTTTTGGACCAACCAGTTGATGGCTTCGGTGCCGAGTTCGCCACGCTCGCGTTTGGCAACGATGAGTTCAACGGCGCTAAAAGTGTTCACTAGCTTCTTTCTTCGAGGTCGCGTCGACCAAACGCGTCGGGCAAAACTTCTTCGATGGTGCGGATTCCCGAAACGGTTTCGAGCAACATGCCGGGGGCCGAGTGTTCAAACAACAGTTGTCGACACCGGCCACAGGGCATCAAAATGTTGCTCGACTTGTCAACACAGGTGAAAGCCACCAACGTGCCACCCCCGGTGCGAAACAGGTCACTCACCAAAGAACATTCGGCACACAGCGTGACGCCATAACTTGCGTTTTCAATATTGCAACCTGAAACCACGCGACCGTCGGAAGTCAGAGCTGCGGCCCCAACCGCAAAGTTGCTGTAGGGCGAATACGACCTGAGCATCGCGGCGACGGCGTGTGACCGAAGGTCATCCCAGTTAATTTCGACCATTTGAAACGCCGCCTAGCTCTTTATGTAGGCTTTGCCGGCTGCCGCCGGGCCGGTAACTTTGCCAACCAAACCGGCAACCAAAACCACTGTCAAAACATAAGGCACCATCAATAAGAAGTCGCTTGGAACATGCGAGCCAACCGTAGAGAGGCTGTACTGCAGGTTCTCGGCGAAACCAAATAGCAGTCCGGCGAGAGCCGCATAAATCGGGTTCCAACGGCCAAAGATCAAAGCTGCCAAGGCAATATAACCGGCACCGTTGGTCATTTCTTTGCCGAACGCCAACGATTGGCCGATGGTAAAGAAAGCTCCGCCGAGTCCGGCAAGTGCGCCACCAATCATGACGCTGCGGTAGCGAGTTGCATAAACCTTGATGCCTACGGTGTCAGCGGCCTTTGGGTATTCGCCAACAGCTCGCAGGCGCAAACCCCAACGAGTTTTGTAAAGCGCAAACCACACGCCGGCAACGGCGAAGTACATCAGATAAACGATTGGAGTTTGGCTAAAAAATACCGGCCCGAGCACCGGAATCTGAGCGAGACCTGGAACGTCAAAAGATGGCAATCGCGGCGGCGAGTTAAACACCGGCGAGTTTGCCGACATAAAAGTGCTGAACATAAAGTTGGTCAAACCAACAATCAGCACGTTCAAAACAACACCGATGATGATCTGGTCAACTACGTAGCGAATCGCAAAAACGGCCAGCAGCCAAGAAACCACGGCACCCGCGGCCATCGCGCCAATCAGGCCAACCCAAGGGTTGTGCGCCAAAGTGGCAACCATGGCCGAAACAAATGCGCCTGCCAAAAGTTGGCCTTCGATCGCAATGTTTACCAAACCAACGCGCTCGCTCAGAACACCCGCGAGTGAGCCAAAAATCAGCGGAACAGCAAGCGAAAGCGAGCCGTGGAGCAGCGCTGTGATGGTCATGGTCTGGCTGTTGAACAGCGAAACCAAAATGTTGAAAACAAACAAAACACCAAAGACAATGCTTAGCCAGCGTGAGATTCGACGCCCGGTTAGCCCCAACCACCAGGCTGCCAAAGTTGCTGCCGCGGTCAAAACAAAGCTGACCCAAGCGTTTACGGCGGTGTTGGTGATGATGTTTGCAAACCTAAAAGCTTCGCCGGCACCGCCGTTTGCGTTGTTGTTGATTTGAATTGTGGTGTCTCCGCTCGGAGCGACAAATGCCATCCACAGAGTAATGAGTGTGAGAACCGTCAAAATTATCGGCACGCGAATTGCGATTTTCATGCTTTTGCCTCCTTTGACTTGGGCATAAAGAAGATCGAGCGCACCAGCGGCGGCGCGGCAATGAATAGCACGATCATCGACTGCACGACGTAAACGATGTCAATCGGCACGTTTTGGTTAGCCTGCATGGTGACCGCTCCAGCTCGCAGCCCGCCAAACAAAAGCCCTGCGGCCAAAACTCCGATTGGGTTGCTTCGTCCCAAAAGTGCCACGGTAATCGCGTCGAAACCGTAGGTTGCGGCCACGCCCGTGCCGAGGTACTTTTCGGTTCCCAAAATCTGTGAGGTTCCGGCCAAGCCCGCTAGCGCGCCTGAAACCGCCATCACCAAAAAGTAGGTTCTGCCGATGTTGATGCCGGCAACTCTCGAAGCACTCGGGTTGTGGCCCAGAGCTTTAAAGTGAAAACCGACGGATGAGCGGTTCATCAGCCACCACACTCCGGCAACAGCTAACAGCATCACGATGAAGCCGGCGTGAAGCGGATATTTGGTGCCAGCAAGCAAAGGGTAAAGCGTGTCTTGCGGCAACGGGCTCGACTGTGGGTTGAGGGCCAAGGGTGCTTTGAGCCAGGTGGTCAACGAGTAGTGCAGCATGAACACCGCAACATAGTTGAACATAATCGTGACGATAACTTCGTTGGCGCCGGTTGTGGCTTTTAGAAATCCAACAAAACCACCAAACAAGGCGCCGCCTAAAACGCCCGCGAGAATAGCGACTAAGAAGTGCAGCGGGCCAGGCCAGATTGGCAAATACAGAGCGACGACAGCTGATGCCACAGCGCCAAAAATGATCTGCCCGGTGCCACCGATGTTAAATAAGCCCGAGCGAAAGGCCACGGCAAGGCCGAGCCCAGCAATGGTGATTGGCGTGGCGTAGGCAAGTGTTTGAGTCAGTGACAAAATGCCGTCGCCAAAGTTGTCGGCCTGGTAGTTATAAATCGACCCTCGGAATAACGCTTCGTAGGCTCCGAACACTGATTGCCAAACGGCGTTGAAAAGGTCTCCCGGGCGGGCAAAAAAGTAACCTGCTGCGGCTTGAACGTTTTCGTTCGAAAGCGCGATCAAGATTCCGCCCACCACAAAAGAGGCGAGCACAGCCAAGACCGGAATCAAAGCGTTGCCGGAGACCAAGTCTTTGGCTAGTTTCGCTGCACGACCCGAGGCCTCTGGTTTGACGTTGATTTCACTCATTAGCTGATTCCTGCCATCATTTGACCCAAGACCGCTCGGGGTGTGCTCGACGGAACGATTCCAACGATTTTGCCGCGATACATCACGGCGATGCGGTCGCCCAGCTGAACTGCCTCATCTAGTTCGGTGGCAACGATCAAAACCGGTAAGCCTGAGTCGCGGGTTTTTACGATCTGCTCGTGAACGAACTCAATCGAGCCAACATCGAGACCGCGCGTCGGTTGCGAGGCAACCAAAAGCTTTAGCTCGCGAGACAGCTCGCGCGCCAAAACAACTTTTTGTTGGTTTCCGCCCGAAAGTTTGCCCGCCTTGGTCTCGATGCTTTGAGTTCTGACATCAAAGTCGGAAACCAGCTTGGTCGCAAGCTCACGCAGATACTTCAGTTGCAGATTGAGGCCAGAGACAAAAGGTTTGCGGTCAGCTCGATCGAGCATCAGGTTTTCGGCAATCGTGAAGTCGGCCACCAGGCCATCCTCGGTGCGGTCTTCTGGAACGAAACCAACACCCATGTCTAAGACCGATTTCACCGAACGACCCAACAGCTCTTGCCCGTTCAACTGAATTGAACCGGCGGTGCTTGACTGCAAACCCAAAATGGCTTCGGTGAGTTCAGTTTGGCCGTTGCCCTGAACTCCCGCAATCACAAGAATTTCACCATCGTGAATTTCAAAACTCACGTCGTCAAGCACCTTGGTTCCAGAGCGATTTTCTGCACTCAAGCCGGCTACGACGAAGCTAGCCTTACCAGGCTTGGCGGCAGTTTTTGAACCCTCGAGGTCAACCGCTCGACCGACCATCATGCTCGCCAAATCGTTTGCCGAATCTTTAGGTGAGGCCTCGCCCACAACTTTGCCGAGTCGCAACACCGTGATTTTGTCGGCAACTTCTTTGACCTCGCGGAGTTTGTGAGTGATAAAAACTATTGCGGTGCCGCGCTCTCGCAGAGCCCGCATGATTGTCATGAGCTCATCGGTTTCTTGAGGTGTCAAGACCGCTGTTGGTTCGTCAAAAACTAAAACCTTGGCGTTGCTGATAAGGGCTTTAACGATTTCAACTCGCTGCTGCACGCCCACCGGAAGATCGCCAACGATTGCGTCTGGGTCTAGGTCAAAACCAAACTGGTCAGAAATTTCGCGCACTTTTGCTCGGGCCGCCGCCATGTCGAGAACCCCGCCGAACTTGGTCGGTTCATGCCCCAAAATCACGTTTTCGGCAACCGTGAAGACTGGAATCAACATAAAGTGCTGGTGAACCATGCCAATGCCGGCAGCCATCGCGTCGCCGGGACCAGCAAACTTTACGACTTTATCGTCAAGCAAAATTTCGCCAGCTTCAGCTTGGTAAAGACCATAGAGAACGTTCATCAGAGTGGATTTGCCGGCACCGTTTTCACCGAGCAGACAGTGAATTTCACCCGGCATGACCGTTAGCGAGACATCGCTGTTGGCTACCAGCGAGCCAAATCGCTTAGTGATTCCCCGAAGTTCAAGCTTCATCGCTTTGCCTTTTCAATTTGTTCGGTTTGAACCGAATTCTTAGCCCTAAGTCTAAGACCACGGTTTAAGAATTATGAAAGCCGGGGGTCGGTGACCCCCGGCTCTCAAAACTACTTAGTTATTACTTGTTGTAAGACGAGGTGACCTTAACTTCGCCAGAGATGATCTTGGCGGTCAAAGCGTCTAGTTCAGCCTGAACGCCGTCTGGGTACATTACGTCGTGCTCTGCTGCGATTGCAACGCCACCGTTGTCAAGAGTTCCAACGTACTGGTTCTCGTCGCCACCCATGAAGTTGCCGTCAACTCCACTCTGGATTACATCAACAACAGCTTTTGACATGTGCTTCTCGATCGAGGTCAAGATGTTTGCCTTGTATGCTGCGTGAGCAGGAATTGCATACCAGTCGCTGTCAACACCGATTACGTAGGTGCCGGCGTGCTCAAGAGTTGCCTGACCGGTTCCGTCGCCAACTGGGCCAGCAACTGGAAGGATGATGTCGGCGCCCTGAGAGATGAAGTTCTCAGAGAGTGTCTTGCCCTTGCTGACGTCGCTGAAGTCACCGGTGAATGACCACTTTGAGGCGTCGGTTCCGGCTGCGCCTAGAACTTCAACTTTCTTGCTCTTTGCAGTGTTGTAGTAGTCAACACCCTGCTTGAAGCCATCCATGAAGATGGTTACTGAAGGGTAAGGAGCGCCACCGAAGGTTGCAACCTTGCCAGTTTTGGTGGTGGCTGCAGCTAGGTAACCAGCCAAGAAGGCTGCCTGAGCGGTGTCATACTGCAAAGGCTTTACGTTTGGCAAAGACAATGGTGAGTAGTCAGGGTTTGAAAGAGCTGAGTCAATCAGAGCGAAGTTAATGTCTGGGTTAGCTTTTGCAGCGTCTGCGGTGGCTGCGGCGAGCGCGAAGCCTACGTTGATGATGACGTTACATTTAGCGGTGACCATTGCGCCAACACCTGAAACGAAGTCAGCAGCAGCGGCTTTTTCTGGTGATTCGACCTGAGCGGTCTGAACGCCGATGGTTGACTTAGCCTCGAGCAAGCCGTTGTAGGCCTCTTCGTTGAAGCTTGCGTCTTTGAATCCGCCCTGGTCAGAGACCATACATGCTTTGTAGTCGACTGGGGTTGCGGTTGGGGTAGCTGGTGCGCTTGAGCAACCGGTTAGTGCAAGGGCCAAGACCGCTGAAGTAGCCAGTGACTTCACGACGGTAGTGCGCGAAAGGTTTTTCACGATTTTCCTCCTGTTTTCGAGCGATGCGATTCATCACTCGTGATTCTTCAAGCCTACGAGCTCCATAAGGCGCGACACGCCTCAAGCAAGGTTTATTAACTCAATAGTTACAAAAGACCGGCTCGCAGCCGAAATCTTTTTGGCAAAGCGGTCTGGTTACTTCGGCGTTGACGCTGAAACCACTTGCAGTTTGCCCGAAATGATGTCTGCTTTCAACGCGTCAAGCTTGGCGGCAACTCCCGCTGGCCAAGCAAGATCGTGCTCGGGAGCAATCGAAACTCCGCCATTTTTTAGAGTGCCGATGTAGGTGCTGTTGGACCAGTTGCCGCCATGCGCGTCGCCAATGACCGTTGCCACCGCGTCGGTCATGTTCTTTTGAATCGATGTGAGCATGATCGGCTTGTAAGCCGCCGGAGCCGTAACAAAACCATCGCTGTCAACCCAAATCACCGAAACACCTGGCTTCTCTAGAGCGGCCGCGCCTGACCCTTCGCCCACCTGGCCGGCTACCGGCAAAATCACGTCGGCACCCTGGGCAATAAACTGCTCGCTCAGGGTTTTGCCCTTAGCGATGTCGGTGTAATCGCCCGAGAACGTTCCGTCTTGTTTAGCTTTGCTCCAACCGAGCAGCTTAACTGAGCCTGAGTTTTCAGCGTTGAACTTATCGATGCCGTCTGCAAACCCGTCGAGGAAAGCCTTGACCGGAGCCTCGGGAGTTCCACCGAAGGCCGCAACCTTGCCGGTTTTGGTGGTGGCCGCCGCGAGGTATCCCGCTAAAAATGCTGCCTGCTCGGTGCTAAACAAAATCGGTTTGACGTTTGGCAGTGTCAGTGTGGCCCAGTTTGCGTCAACCGGCGGGTTGTCCACGATTGCAAAGTTGATTCCTGGGTTCTCGGTTGCTACCTGCCCGGTTGCCTGAGCGAGTTGCCATCCGACGGTCAAAATGAACTTGCATTTTTCGGTGGCAAAAGCTTGGGTGTTTGCCAACAGGGCTGCGTCGTCGGCTGAAACCGCAACTTTTGCCACTACCCCGGCGATGTTGGCTTCAGCTTTTTGTACGCCCTCCCAAGAAGACTGGTTAAACGATTTGTCTTGAAGGTTTCCCGAGTTCGTGACCATGCAGGCCTTGTATTCCGCCGCGGTGGCGGTTGGCGTGGCGGTTGGCGCGCTGGCGCAACCGGCGAGTAGCAGAGCGGTTGCTAGCGACAGAGCGGTGGTGCCAAAAAACTTGTTTTTCACAGTATTCCCTTCGACGTTCATTCTAAATTTTGCTTATAAAACTTCGCTGTGGCCAGTGGCCTTCAAAGCGTCAACCAGAGACTTCACCCGCTGTGCGTGCTCTTTGGTAGTAACCAACAGCGCGTCAGGCGTGTCAACCACAATTATGTCTTCGACGCCAATCAACGCGATGAGCCGGTCGGTGTCGCTCACCAAAATTCCGCTGGATGAATCGGCCAACACCTTCGCGTTGCCCAAAACCGCAAGATTGCCGCTTCGGCCCTGCGATTGAAGTTCGGCGATGGCAGCAAAGTCGCCAACATCGTGCCAAGTGAAACTCGCCGGAATCACTGCGACCAAACCGGCTTCAGCCGCCGGCTCGGCAATCGCGTAATCGATGGCGACTTTTTTTAGCCCCGGCCAAACTTCTTCTGAAACACTTTGCTGTTCCTCGGTGCCCCAAGCAGCGGCAATTTTGAGAATGTCGGCGTGCAGTGCGGGCTCGGTTTTTGCCAACTCATCGAGCAGCAAAGCAGCTGGTGCAACAAACATGCCGGCGTTCCAAAGGTATTTGCCGGTTTCGACAAACTTGCGAGCCCGCGCGATGTTTGGCTTTTCAATAAAGCTGTCGACAGCTCGTGCCGAGGGAGCTCCATCCACGTTTAGTTTTTCGCCCATTTTTATATAGCCGAAAGCCACCGAAGGCTCAGTCGGTTGAATGCCGATGGTGACGATTTTGCCCGTTGCCGCTACCTCAATGGCCTCTCGCACTGTTTCTAAAAAGACTTTGCCGTCGTTTATGACGTGGTCGGCCGCAAAAGATCCGACAATCACATCTGGCTCACGCTTCATCAAAATGGCGGCGGCCAACGCGATGGCTGCTGTCGAATCTTTGGGTGAGGGCTCTAACACCAAATTGTGTGCGTCGAGGTTTTTAATTTGCTCGTTTACGGCCTTGCCGTGAGCTTGACCGGTGACAATCAAAATGCGCTCCGGGCCAACCAGCGGGCTGAGGCGGTCAAAGGTGTCTTGAAGCAAAGTTTGGCCTGAACCGGTGAGATCGTGCAAAAATTTTGGTGCCGAGGCCCTAGAAAGTGGCCAAAGTCTGCTGCCGATTCCACCCGCGGGAATAATGCTGTGAAAGCGTTCGGTTGGATTGCGCTGAGAGTTCATTATTTTGGCCTCTGATAAGTGCATTTTGCAGTTGAACCCATTCTTGCAGGTTTAGACTTAACCCT
>Ga0209188_1003547_pt1 | contig 10696 bp, 11 predicted proteins | sample C_130625_EF_Meta_FD_187307 | JGI IMG/M metagenome (GOLD analysis project Ga0209188, IMG submission 187307) | Freshwater microbial communities from Lake Croche, Canada to study carbon cycling - C_130625_EF_MetaG (SPAdes) (version 2) | ecosystem: Environmental > Aquatic > Freshwater > Lake...
TTCGAGAATCCGCAAACCGATCGGCTGAAGCTGTTCCTGTCGCAGATCTTACGCGGCCATTAAATGGACCTCGTCAGCAGATCGAACACAGCCCACCTCTGGCCTTGCGTGGGAAATGGGGCAGGACTATGCCTCGCGACCGTAAGGGTCCCCCCTCCGCCGGCGCCTTTCGCGCGGCCGGGTCCCCCCGGGAGCTTCTCGTGAGCGCCACCTCTGATCCGCATCCCCACAGCCGCACAGGCTCCGCGGCTGCCCTGCTTGGCGTGCTCGGCATCGTCTATGGCGATATCGGCACCAGCCCGCTCTATGCCTTCAAGGCGGCGCTTGTGCATTTCTCCGATGGGGGGCTGGAACGCTGGGAGATACTCGGCGTCCTGTCTCTGGTCTTCTGGGCGCTGATCATTGTCGTTACGCTGAAGTATGTGCTGCTGATCATGCGCGCGGACAATAAGGGGGAAGGCGGCATCCTCGCCCTCATGGCGCTGGCCCAGCGTGGCGTCACCGCCCCGCGGGCGCGTTGGCTGGTGGCGCTGATCGGCATCGCCGGCGCCTGCCTCTTCTTTGGCGATGGCATCATCACACCGGCGATCTCCGTCCTCTCGGCGGTCGAGGGGCTGAAGGTGATCTCCCCGGTGTTCGATGCCGCGGTCATTCCGGTCTCCCTGGCTGCTATCCTGCTGCTGTTCATGATGCAGTACCGCGGCACGGAAACCGTCGGCGCTATCTTCGGCCCGGTCATGGCGCTCTGGTTCCTGGTGATTGGCGCCTTTGGGCTCTGGCATATCGTGCAATATCCGGAAGTGCTTTCGGCGCTGCTGCCCACCCACGCCATCGGCTTCTGCCTGCAATATAAGCACGCCGCCTTCATCGCTTTCGGCTCGGTCGTGCTGGCGGTGACGGGGGCGGAGGCACTCTATGCGGATATGGGCCATTTCGGCCGCTGGCCGATCGAGATCATGTGGACAGCCTTCGTACTGCCGGCGCTCGCTTTGAACTATTTCGGCCAGGGCGCCCTGATTCTCGGCGATCCTGCGGCAATCGAGAACCCCTTCTACCTCCTGGCGCCGGAGGCGCTGCGCCTGCCGCTGGTCATCCTCGCCACCGCGGCGACCGTCATCGCCAGCCAAGCACTCATTTCGGGTGCCTATTCAGTGGCCAGGCAATGCGTCCAGCTCGGCTTCCTGCCGCGGCTGGTGGTCCGCCACACCAGTGGGCATGCCGAGGGGCAAATCTACCTGCCACAGGTGAACCTATTGCTGGCGATCGGTGTGATTGCGCTGGTCCTGGCGTTCAAGAACTCCGAAGCGCTCGCCTCGGCCTATGGCATCGCAGTGACCGGGACCTTCATTTGCACCACGCTGCTGGCCATCGTCGTGTTCCACCGTCAGTTCGGCTGGAGCTGGCCGCTGGTCGCACTCGCCTTCCTGCCGCTGCTGCTGCTCGATTTCGTCTTCTTTTCGGCCAATCTGCTGAAGGTTCCGGAAGGCGGCTGGGTGCCGATCGTGCTCGGCCTGCTGCTGTTCGGCGTAATGAATACCTGGAAGCAGGGCCGCGAGCTGATGTTCAGCCGCTTCCGTCAGGATAGCCTCCCGCTGAAGAGTTTCCTCGCCCGCCTGCCGCAAAGTCGCACCATCCGCGTCCCCGGCATCGCCGTCTTCATGACCGGCCAGGCCGACTATGTGCCACACGCGCTGCTGCACAACCTCAAGCATAACAAGGTCCTGCACGAGCGGGTTCTGTTCGTCACTGTGCTGAACGAGGATATCCCCACGGTCGCTGAGGATCGGCGCATGGAGGTGCAGGAACTGGCACCACAGATCCACCGCGTTATCCTGCGCTATGGCTTCCAGGAGAGCCCGAATATCCCGCGCGACCTCGCCGTGCTGCGTGAACGAGGGATCGAGTTCGACGCTATGCAGGCCAGCTACTTCCTGGGACGGGAAACGCTGGTTGCCGCTGTCGTGCCGAAGATGTCACGCTGGCGGCAATGGCTTTTCACGATCATGTCACGCAACGCGGTACCGGCGACAGAGTTCTTCCGCATCCCGTCGGACCGCGTCGTCGAACTGGGTGCGCGAGTGGCCATCTGAGCCACAGCTTCGTCATTTCCAGTCCCGGCACGGGGCTGGTAAGGTGGAATTATGCCTCAAATCGAGCTTGTGCTGGCCGGCGGGCCAGGGTTTTCCCAAGGCAGTACCGAGCACCGCTACATGCTGAATGTGGCGCTAACCCCGACGGGCGAGCTGGACCCGGAGGCTTGGCAGGCCGATCCCGCCGTCTGGCCGGCCGAGCGAGTCTGGGCCGGGGATCGCCGCCCGGGCGATGTGCAATTCGATCCGGATACGGGCTGGTGGATTAGTATCCACCGCACACCTGAAGATGTCGCCGACCCCGAAAGCGCCCCTTTGCAGTCGCCGATCCGGGGCGCCGGCCCCTTCCGCCCTGGCGAATACGTCACGCTGCGCGAACGGGACGGCAAGGAATACGCCTATCGCGTGGTGAGTGTGACCTAGAGCGCGATGCGTTGAGGCGGAATCGCCGAAGGCGCTGGATCGCGCGATCCAACAAATGCTAGAACGGGCGACGTGAACGCATGTGAACACAGCATGCTCTAAGCGGCCCACCGCAGGCGGGAACCGCATGGCCATCCGCATCGCCGCTTTCACCAAGAACGGCGTCAATCCGAACTACCAGGCGTTTCTGCTGGGCGCCGAGCGCGCCGCAGCGGCAGCCGGCGCCACGCTGACCCGGCATTTTCCGGCACGTCCCGACGATGCTGTCGAACAGGCGGCGCTGCTTGCCACTATCGTCGCCGAACGGCCCTCAGCCATCCTCTTCGCCCCGGCCGACGATGTGGCGCTGGCGGGCCCGGTCGCCACGGCGGCGGCAGCGGGGCTGCCGCTGATCGGCTTCGTCAACCGCATGCCCGGCCCCTTCGTGAGCTTCATCGGTGCCGATGACGTGGCCATGGGACAGCGCATCGCCGAGGTGATGATCGCGGCGCTTGGCGGGCAGGGCGAGGTGGTATTGATCGAGGGTCCGGACAGCGCACCAACCAGCCGTGACCGCGGCCGCGGCTTCCGCGCGGCGATCGCCGCCGCCCCCGGCATCCGGCTACTGGACAGCGCCCCCGGGCGCTATCTACGCGAACCAGGCGCGGCGGCCATGGCCGGGCTGTTGACCCACCATCCCCGGATCGCCGGCGCGATCTGCGGCAATGACCTGATGGCGCTGGGCGCGCTGGAGGCCCTGGCAGCGGCGGGGCGCCACGCGTTGGTCGTCGGCAATAACGGCACTGCGGACGCGCTGCGCGCGATCGGTGAAGGGCGGCTGCTGGCCAGCATGGGCTTCGACGGATTCCGCATGGGGGCACTGGCCGCCATGGCGGCGCTACGGCATCTGGCCGGCGCGCCGGTGCCGCGGGAGATCCTGCTGCCGGCCCCGGTGATTGATGCCGGGAACTGGCGCGATTTCCTGGCCCCGCCGGAGGCGCGGCCGCTACCGACTTGGCTGGACGAATAAGCAGGCAATAAAAAACCGGACCCGCTCACGCGGCGACCGGTGGGTTCCCTGGTGGAGCCAGGCGGAATCGAACCGCCGACCTCTTGAATGCCATTCAAGCGCTCTCCCAACTGAGCTATGGCCCCCCGTGGGAGGCCGGCGTATAGCCTTCGGGCATCACTGCCGCAAGGGGCCGCAGGGCTCGCGTGCACCCTTCGATGGCGACGCAGGATCGAGGACAGGGACGTATGGGGAAGGTCTATCCGGATGCTAAGGCAGCGCTCGCCGGTGCGCTGCGCGATGGCATGATGATCATGTCCGGCGGCTTCGGGCTAAGCGGTATTCCGTCGCTGCTGATCGAAGCGATCCGGGATTCCGGCGTGAAGGACCTCACCATCGTCTCGAACAATGCCGGCATCGACGACGCCGGGCTCGGCCTGCTGCTGCAGACGCGCCAGGTGCGCAAGATGATCAGCAGCTATGTCGGGGAGAACAAGACCTTCGCCGAGCAATTCCTCGCCGGTGAGCTGGAGATCGAGTTCAACCCGCAAGGCACGTTGGCTGAGCGCATCCGCGCCGGCGGCGCTGGCATCCCCGCCTTCTACACCAAGACCGGCGTCGGGACCGAGGTGGCCAAGGGGAAGCCCACCGCTGAGTTCGACGGCGAGACCTTCGTGATGGAGCGCGGCATCGTCGCCGATCTTGCCATCATCCACGCCTGGATGGGCGATACCGAAGGCAACCTCGTCTATCGAAAAACCGCGCGGAACTTCAATCCGATGATGGCGACCGCGGCGAAGCTGACAGTCGCGCAGGTCGAGCATCTGGTCCGCCCGGGTGAGATCGATGGCGACCACATCCATACCCCCGGCATCTTCATCAAGCGCATGATCCAGACCGGGCCGGCTTTTGAAAAGCGGATTGAACAGCGCACGGTCCGCAAGCGCGTGGCGGCCGCGGCGGCCGGCAAGGAGGTTTGAGCTATGGCCTGGACCCGTGATCAGATGGCCGCGCGCGCGGCCCACGAGCTGCAAGATGGCTTCTACGTCAATCTTGGCATCGGTATCCCAACCCTGGTCGCCAACCACGTTCCCGCCGGGATCAACGTGCAGTTGCAGAGCGAGAACGGCATGCTCGGCCTCGGCCCCTTTCCCCTTGAAGGCGAGGAAGATGCCGACCTCATCAATGCCGGCAAGCAGACCATCACTGCCCTGCCGACCAGCGCCTATTTCAGCTCGGCCGACAGCTTCGCGATGATCCGCGGCGGGCATATTGATCTTTCGATCCTGGGTGCCCTGCAGGTGGCGGCCAATGGCGATCTCGCCAATTGGATGATCCCCGGCAAGATGGTGAAGGGTATGGGCGGGGCGATGGACCTCGTCGCCGGGGTGAAGAAGGTGGTGGTGCTGATGGAACACACCGCCGGCGGCAAGCCAAAGCTGCTGCAGCAGTGCAACCTGCCGCTGACCGGCGCGCGGGTGGTGGATATGGTCATCACCGAACTCGCGGTGTTCGAGATCGCCCGCCGGGGCGAGACGCGCGTTACCCTGCTGGAGCTAGCCCCCGAGGTCACGCTCGACGAGGTCCGCGCGAAGACCGAGGCTGAATACACCATCGCCAATACGCTGGTCAGGTAGCTCCCCCTCCAGCCGCTGCCTCTTGCGGGCTGCCGCCGCCCTCCCAAGTAGGGGCTGCCGGGCCGATCCGGTCGCGCATCAGGGGACACCCCCAGCGCGTCCCGCCAAGGATGGGATGCCCCTCGTGAACAAAATCTCCCCCGCCCCCAGCGCAGACCTCTCCATCGCCTCGCCGGAGCCGCGGCCGAGCCGGGCTGAGGCCGAGGCCGCCATGCGCACTCTGCTACGCTGGGCTGGCGACAATCCCAACCGCGAGGGGCTGATCGACACCCCGTCCCGAGTCGTCCGTGCCTATGAGGAGTTCTTCGCCGGCTACGACACCGACCCGGTCGAATTGCTCGCCCGCTCCTTCGAGGAAACGGACGGCTATGACGAGATGGTGGTGCTGCGCGACATCCGGCTGGAAAGCCATTGCGAGCATCATGTCGTGCCGATTATCGGCCGCGCCCATATCGCCTATCTGCCGGCCGGGCGCGTGGTTGGCATCAGCAAGCTCGCCCGCGTGCTGGAAGTCTACGCCAAGCGGCTGCAGATTCAGGAGAAGCTCACTGCGCAGGTGGCAAACTGTATCAATGATGTGCTGAAGCCGAAGGGCGTCGCTGTTGTGATCGAGGCGGCGCACCAGTGCATGACGACGCGCGGCATCCACAAGCCGGGCGTGTCCATGGTTACCAGCCGGATGCTGGGCGCCTTCCGCGACGACCCATCCACCCGGCGCGAATTCCTGGCGATGATCGCAGGTCCGCGCGCCGCCATGGAAGGCTAGAGCGCGATGCGTTGAGGCGGAATCGCCGAAGGCGCTGAATCGCGCGATCCAACAAAGGCTGGAGCGGGCTGCGTGAACGTATGTGAACGCAGCATGCTCTAGAAAACATATTATAAAACATAAGGGCTAAAGCAGGTTATAGCCGTTCTGCTGGATCACGCCGTGATCCAGCAGGGACCCAGCCTGCTTTTGCTACTGGCGCTGCGGCTATTCCGCCGCCTCGGCTTCGACCTCGAACTTGAACTTCGGATCGGCCAGCGCAGCGACAACCAGCAGCGTGCTGGTCGAGAGATGGCCTTGCATGAAGCCGGTCCGCACTTCCCGCCAGACCGGGATCAGCGCCGGGTCGGTCAGGAAGGCCGTCATCTTGACGATGTTCTGCGGACCCATCCCATGCGCCGCCAGGATGGCGCCGAGATTGGCGACCGCCTGGGCGATCTGCGCCTTGGGCTCCTCCACCACCGCACCATCCGGCCGGGTGCCCACCTGCCCGGAGATGACAAGGCGTCGCTTCACGTCGGTAAGCAGGGCGGCGTGGCGGTAGCTCGGGGCGTCGTGGACGCCCGGCGGGTTGCTGAACACGATCGGCATGGTTGTTCTCCTTCAGCTGCGCGGCAGCTCTTCCTTCTCGACCAGCCCCGGCGCCGCCCCTCCGTCGGGGTTGGCCTGCACCAGCCAGTCCTTCAGGACGCGGCGGATCTGGAACTCGAACTCGACATTCAGGTCGTCCATCGTCTCGCGCAGCAGCAGCGCGGCGGTCTCGGGACGGTCGGCCTGCGCGCCGCTGCGGCTACGCCGGGCTGCGGCTTCGACATGGCCACGTGGCTGGCCCTCGGCATCGAAGATATCGAGCCGGCAGCCAAGCAGGCAATGCAACGTACCGGCGGTCTGCACCATCGCAGCCTGGCCGATGGTGAAGCTCGCTTGGCCGGTGGCCCCGGCGGCGACCAGCCTATCCCGCGCCATGGTCCGCATGGCGTCGAGCGGGGTCGGGCGAAGTCGGGCGCCGATATCATCCGGGGCGGCCACCGGCACGGTTGGCGTCACCTCGACCACCGCGACCTTGAACGGCAGCGGCGTGAGGTGCTTGTACTCGATCGGCCCAGGCGGCAAGACGGCGATCGGGCTCGCTGCTTCCTCTCCGGCGCAGGCGGCCAGCAGCGGCAGCAGCAGCAGGGCGCGGCGACGCGGCATCGGCTCAGGCACGGCCCGCACTGCTCTGCATCTCCGAACGCGCGAAGCGGAAGTCGAGATTGCAGAACTCGCAGGTCATAGTGATCGTGCCATCCTCGGCCATGTGATCGAGGTCATCTGCCGGGAAGCCCTGCAGCACCCCGGCCAGCTTGGCACGCGAGCAACGGCAGCCGTACGAGAGCGCACGCGCCCGGTCGAGCACCAGCCCCTCGGCATGGAACAGCCGGTGCAGCAGCTCGGCCGAGGTCAAGGTGTCGTCCAGCATCTCTGCCTCGGTCAGGGTACCGGCAAGGATCACTGCGGTGCGCCACGCCTCCTCCTGCGCCTCGGCGTCCAGCTCCGGCGCAATGCCGCCCTCGCCCGCAACCCTCTCCATGATGAAGGCGCTGGCCCGCCAGCCAAGCGGGCCTTGCGCACAAGCGAGGCGGACGAAGGTCCGCAGCTGCTCGGAGGTGGCGAAGTAATGCGCGGTCATGTCGATCAGCGTCATGCCCTCGATCGCCACGATCCCCTGGTAGCGGTCCATCTCCGGGCCCTGGTCGCAGGTGAAGGCGAGATAGCCGCGCCCCAGCAACGGCCCGGCCAAGGGGTCTGGCTCGGCCCGCAGCAGCCGGCCGAGTTGCGGGGCATCGGTGCGGGCATAGCCGCGCAGTTCGCCAGCCTCGGTACAATCGGCCAGCAGCATCGGCACCGCGCCGTCGCCCTTGGCCTGCAGCGAAAAGCTGCCCTGGTATTTCAGCACCGCAGCAAGGCCCGCGGTCAACGCCAGCGCTTCGCCGAGCAGCCGCGTCACCGCCGGATGCAGCGTATGCCGCGTGAGCAGCGCATCGGTGAGCGGGCCGAGCCGGATCAGCCGGCCGCGCACGGGCTTTTCCCCCAGATGGAAGGGCTGAACACCGCGCGGAACCACGATATCGGGCACCGGCGGGCGTTCACGTTGCAGGAAATCCGGGGTCGCCGAGGGCTGGGTCTGATCGGTCAAGACAGGTCCTCGTGCTGCATCCCTGGCGCCGGGTCCGGGCTGACCATGCCGCGGATCGACGCTCGGATTAAGATAGAGTGGGGTGGAAGGGGCGAAAGGCCAAGCGGTCCCGGGTACGGCCCGGTGCCGCTCAACCCGCGCCGAGCGCCCAGAGCAGCACGCCCTTCTGCGCGTGCAGCCGGTTCTCCGCCTCGTCGAAGACGACGCTTTGCGGGCCGTCGATCACCTCGGCGGCGACCTCCTCGCCGCGATGCGCCGGCAGACAATGCTGGAAGATCGCATCTGGCGCGGCATGGCGCATCAGCGCCGACGTCACTTGATAGGGGGCCAGCAGGTTGTGCCGGCTCGGTCCCTCGCCGCCGGTGCCTTCGTCGTTCATCGAGACCCAGGCATCGGTCACGACACAGCGGGCGCCCCGCACCGCCGTGACGGGGTCTTCGGTCAGCTCGATCGTCGCGCCTTCGGCGCGCGCCCAGTCAATCAACGCCTGCGGCGGGCGCAGGGCAGCGGGCGTCGCCAAACGCAGGATGAAGCCGAAGCGCGCGGCAGCCTGAATGAAGCTCTGCGCCACATTGTTCCCGTCGCCGATCCAGGCGACGACCTGCCCCGCGATCGGCCCGCGATGCTCCTCGAAGGTCAGCATATCGGCCATCAACTGGCAGGGATGCGAGATATCGGTGAGCCCGTTGATCACCGGCACCGTCGCGTGCCGGGCCAGCTCACGGATCCGGTTCACGTCACCGGTACGAAGCATGATCGCATCGACGTAGCGCGACAGCACCTGCGCGGTATCGGACAAGGTCTCCCCACGCGAAGATTGCATGTCCTTGGCCGAGAGCACGATCGGCTGGCCGCCGAGCTGGTGGATACCGACCTCGAAGCTTACCCTGGTGCGAGTGCTGGGTTTCTCAAAGATCAGCGCCACGGATTTGCCGGCGAGCGGCTTACCCGGCACCTGACCGCGCTTGGCCGCACTCGCAAGGTCGAGCATCCGCCGCAGCACCGGCGTTTCGAAATCCATCAATTCCAGGAAGTGGCGGGGGGATGGAGGCCCCGCCGCCGCAGTCTGCAACGCAACCACCGCACTCATTTTGCTGCGTCCCGCACCGCCGAGGGCGTGCAGCGCAGGCAGGCGCGATCGAGCAGGCGGAGCGCCTCATCGACCTCGGTCTCGGTGATAATGAGCGGCGGCGCCAAGCGCAGCACGTTCATGCCAGCCGCCACCGTGAGCAGCCCCTCGGCAACGGCGGCCGATTGCATGTCGCCATTGCTGACCTCGGGGCGCAGCTTAAGGCCTTCCAGCAGCCCGGCACCCTGGACGCCCTCGACCACCGTCGGGTGGCGCGCGGCAAGCTCCAGCATGCCGCGCCAGAGGTGGCGCGCCACGCGGTCGACCTGCTCGAGGAAGCCCGGGGCGAGCACCACATCGAGCACGGCGTTGCCGGCGGCACAGGCCAGCGGGTTGCCGCCATAGGTGCTGCCATGCGTGCCGGCCTTCAGGTATTGCGCCACCCGCTCGTTGGCGAGAATGGCGCCCAGCGGGAAGCCGCCACCAATGCCCTTGGCCGAGGAGATGATATCCGGCGCGATGCCGGCCCATTGATGCGCCCAGAGCTTGCCCGAGCGGCCCATGCCGGTTTGCACTTCGTCGAGTGCCAGCAGAATGCCGAACTCGTCACAGGCCGCGCGCAGGTCGCGCAGGAATTGCAGGCTCGCCGGTCGCACGCCGCCCTCGCCCTGGATCGGCTCGATCATGACCGCGGCCGTGCTGCTGTCGATGGCATCGCGCACGGCGTTCATATTGCCAAAGGGCAGGTGCTTGAAGCCGGGCATCGGCGGGCCGAAGCCGGCCAGGTACTTCTCGTTGCCGGTCGCCGCCAGCGTTGCCAGCGTGCGGCCGTGGAAGGCGCCCTCGAAGCAGAGGATGACGTTCCGCTCTGGGTGGCCGGTCTCCGCATTGTACTTCCGGACCGCCTTGATCATGCCCTCATTTGCCTCGGCGCCCGAATTGCAAAAGAAAACGCTATCGGCGAAGGACGTCTCAACGAGTCGCGCCGCCAGGCGCTCAGCCTGCGGGATGCGGTAGAGGTTCGAGGTGTGCATCACCTTGGCCGCCTGTTCGGCAATGGCCTGCACCAGATGCGGGTGGGCATGGCCGAGGGAGGCGGTGGCGATACCAGCGCCGAAATCCAGGAATCGTCGCCCGTCCACGGTCCACAGCCAAGCGCCCTCACCCTTCTCAAAAGGCAGATCGGCACGGTTGTAGGTGGGCATCAGGGCGGGGATCACCGGTCTCGCTCCAGACTTCCCCGCGCGCGCGACGTTCGCGGGCGCTTCTCCGGGGAAGTCGGAGATTTGGCCGGAATCGGGGGGCCGCGTCAAACCTCACCTCAAGAAACTTGCGTGACCTCGGCCCGGCACGCGGGCCGGGGGGGGGCCGCTGCGCCGCTTTAACATGCTGCGTTCACATACGTTCACGCAGCCCGCTCTAGCATGTGTTGGATTGCGCGATTCAGCGCCTTCGGCGATTCCGCCTCAACGCATCGCGCTCTAAGGGCGGATCCGACCCACAACCACCAGCGCCCCGCCCTCCCGCCGCAGCACCACACCCTCGCC
>Ga0209188_1003552_pt1 | contig 10679 bp, 10 predicted proteins | sample C_130625_EF_Meta_FD_187307 | JGI IMG/M metagenome (GOLD analysis project Ga0209188, IMG submission 187307) | Freshwater microbial communities from Lake Croche, Canada to study carbon cycling - C_130625_EF_MetaG (SPAdes) (version 2) | ecosystem: Environmental > Aquatic > Freshwater > Lake...
TATATTAGCAATAATAATTATCAAGAAAGTATTTTTTAAAAAATGATTTTTATTTAAAAAAAAAATAATTAATTAAAAAATAATAATGACAGATACTACTACTATTGAAATTATTGATAATGATAATGATATTCCATTTAAAGGAACTTATGATAAATTTAAAATTGTTTCTAATTGGTATAATATCATCGAAATTAAAGATTATGAAAAAAGACAAATTAATTATTTAGAAATTGGGACTTCTTATGGTGCTAATATCATTCTATTCGCTCATACTTATGGGAAACACGAGCATTCTAAGTTGTATTGTATTGATCCTTATAAGGATTATATAACTAATCTCGATAAAGAAGAGGAATTTAAAACTTTTAATGAAAATGTTAAAAATAATAATCTTGAAAATAAAATCTTTCTTACACGAGGACAATCGAATGAACAAATTTTCAAATTATATAATTATTTCTTTGATATAATTTTCATCAATGGAAATCCGGAACCTGAATTTATCCTAGAAGACGCAGTTTTAGCATTTAGAAAATTGAAATTAAATGGTATTATGATTTTCAATGATTATTTCTATAATGGTTTTAATTCAAGTAAAAAAGCAATTGATGCATTCTTGAATGTTTATTCGAATAGATGCGAATTCGTCGCAACTCAAAATCATCAAATCTTTATTAGAAAAACTAAATAGATTTTGAATTTTTTTAATTTAAAAATAAAAATTGATTATTCTTATATAAAGATTTCTTTATATCATTAATTGTTTATAATTATGACTAATACTGAAGATGAAATATGGGATATAATGGACGACTTAAAAGAAGAAGAATATGTTAAAGAAAATGGAGTTAGAGAAACTAAAATTGTCTGTTCTTGTGGATGTAATGAATTTATAGTTGAAGATGCTATGCAAATATGCACTAAGTGTAGTTCCATTTGTAGTAAAGTTATTGATAATACTGCTGAATGGAGATATTATAGTGGCGATAGTAAGAGCGATGACCCATCTAGATGTGGATTACCAACAAATTCATTATTGCCCAAATCCTCATTAGGTTCTATGATCGGTGGTAATAAATATAATAGTAATTATGATATTAGAAGAATTCGAAAATTTATTTCGTGGAATTCTATGCCCTATAATGAAAGAACCCTTTGGTTAGTATTCGACGTCTTGACGAGTAATTCTTTAAGTAATGGAATTCCTCAAAAAGTCGTCGATGATGCAAAGGTTTTATATAAGAATGCTAGTGAAAAGAAGATTTCAAGAGGTGATAATAAGGAAGGATTAATAGCTTCATGTATTTATCATTCCTGTCTTTTAAATAATATTCCTAGAAGTTCTAAGGAAATCGCGAAGATGTTTAATATTGACCCTGTGATCTTAAATAAGGGCAATGCACGATTTCAAACATTATTACAGATAAATGTAGTTAGTTCATCCCCTATTGATTTTATTTCAAGATATTGTTGTAATTTGAATATGAAATTAACTGATGTTGATAATTGTAAGAAGTTAATAACTTTCTTAGAAGATAATGAGATTATGAGCGATAATTCGCCTACTTCAAGTTGTGCAGCAATCCTTTATTACTACTCTGAAAAAAATAAATTAGGTTATTCTAAAAAAGAATTTGCCGACATTTGCAACGTAAGCGAAGTAACAGTTATTAAAGGTTATAAAAGTATCCTCAAATATGATAAATTCATCACTGCCAATTTCATCGAAAAATCTGTATAATTTCTTTCTTTGAATTTCTTTTCTTTTTCTTTTTTGTTTTTTCATAAAAATAAAAATTGATTTAATAATATTGATCATAATTATTATTATTGAATCAAAATGGATTATAAAAAACTTAATGAAGATGAATTAATTCAATTATGCAAAGATAAAGGAATTGATCATTATAATCCTAAAACTAAGAAAAATTATGCAAAACCAACATTAATAAATCGCCTTACTAAAACCGAGGTTGTTGTTAGTAGTAGTGAGGATGGTAATGAAGAAGTTGCTAATATTGAATATAAGAATGAAATCATATGGACATTATCAAATGAAGATAAGAAAAATAATGATGAATATAAAGAAATTGAAAGTAAATTATTGAATTGTATTAAATCTTGTCATGATTATTTATATTCGAATGGTTCTATTATTGGTATTAAAGCGAGTAATGATATTATTAAAATAATTATTTTTAGATTATTTAATATTATTTATAAGAATGATGAATTTAAACAAGAAATTAGAAATAAAATTTCATCTGAAAACTTAGAGAAATATGAAAAATATTTAATTGATATTAAAGAATTTAATAAAAGTACTAATATTGATAATGATGTTAAATTATTTATAAATAAAATATTTGTTTCTATTCTTCCTAATATTTATAATAATGACGATATGATTTTTAATATGAGAAATTATCCTAAGAATTATACTACCATTTTTAATAAAATTAGCGAATTAATTGATATTGATAATTGTGATTTATTTATAAAATTATTTGCAGACACAGGAGGAAATATTTATGAATATTTTACTAATTCTTATGGTAAAGGTAATCAATCAAAAGAATTAGGACAGTTTTTCACTCCATTCAAATTAATTAATCTACTATTATTCAATATTAAAAATTATATTACTATTGATGATAATTATTCTATTTATGATCCTTGTTGTGGGTCTGGTGGTCTCTTAAATAGAACATCATCTTATTTAGGTATTAATAAAAATAATATTTATGGTTGCGAGATTGAAAGAGATACTATTAAATATGCATTAGCGTCGTTGATAGTCAATAATAATAATTCATTAAAATTTAATATTTTAAATAAATGTTCATTGTGTAATAATAATTATGTCTTTGAAAATAAGAAATTTAATTTGATTTTAACAAATCCACCATTTGGGATTAAAATGAATTACAAAGATTTAAAATCTAAATTTGAAGAATATAGAGATATTAATTATAAAACTTCTCCTATAATTAAATTTGAAGATGTCTATCCAATTAATACTAATAATGCACCTTCTCTATTTCTCCAACATGTCATTTATGTATTAGAAGATAATGGTATTTGTGGTATTGTATTACCTGATGGAACAGAATTATCAAATAAAAGTTATTATAATATTAGAAAATACCTAATTGATAATTGTAAAATTTTAAAAGTTATTAATGTCAGTGGTGGTGCTTTTAATTCAACAGGTGTTAAAACTAAGATATTAATTTTCAAGAAACAAAAAGGAACTGACAATCATAAAAATATTGAATTCTTAGAAATTAATAAAGATTGTAATGAAGTAAAACTAGTTGCTATTGCTGATTTAGATAAAAATTATAGTTTCAAATTAAAAATAAATCAAGAAAATATTATTTCTAAATATAAAGATAATAATGATATTGAATTAATTGAATTTGGTCAAATGTTTGATTTGATTGAAGGTTCCATTCAATCTTCAAAAGTTATTGAAGATGATAATGGTATTACACTTGTAACAGGAGCTAAGGAATTTAAAAAAATAAAAGAAATTTCAAGTGCTTATATTATAAAAGGAGAAAATTTATTTATATGCACAAATGGAAATGGAGATAAAATACCTATTAAATTTTATAATAATGATTGTTATTATAGTTGCCTTATGAGTTTATGTAAAATTAAAGAAGATTATATAGATAAAATTAATATTAAATATATTTATCATTATTTATCAAATAAACAAGAATATATTGAAAATAATTATCAATTAGGTTGTGCAAATAAAAAATTAGATATTGAAGAATTCAATTTAATGAAAATTCCAATTCCACAAATTGAAATTCAAAATAAAAAAGTTGAAGAAATTGACAAACTAGAACAATCAATCCAAACAATGAAAACAAGAATTTCACAAATCAAATACGAACAGGAGTACATCCTTTCAATTAAATTGAAAGGATGTATTAATATTATATATAAGTTATTTGGTGAAATGTTTGATTTAATTAAAGGATCTCTTCAATCTTCGAAAGTTATTGAAGATCCAAAAGGAGATGGTGTATTTATTAATTGGTCATTATATAATAAATATAAAAAAATAAATAATAATATTTTAGATGGTAATAACTTATTTATAAGCACGAAATTGCCAAATGGAAATGATAAAGGATATATGGTAATTACATATTATTCTGGTAAATGTAATTATTGCGATTTGATGTCATTATGTAAAATTAAAGATAATTATAAAGATAAAATAAATATTAAATATATTTATTATTATTTATTAGAAAAAAAAGAATATATTGAGGAAAATTATCAATTAGGATGTGCAAATAAATCATTAGATATTGAAGAATTTAATTTAATGAAAATTCCAATTCCACCAATTGAAATTCAAAATGAAATAATTAAAATTCTAGATGATATGAATGATAGAATGAATTATGATATTAAACATATTGAATTATTACAATCAATTATAAAAGATATTATTAATTATTGAAAAAAATGATTAAAGGATTTTTTATATTATTAATTAATAATGATGATTCTTGATGATTTGAAAATTATATTTAAAGGTGCCGCAGGAGCTATGACATTTGGAGCATACCATACTTATCTTACAACAAATACAATTAATGAAAATAATAAAAATAATCAATTAAGAATTGATGAAAATAATAGAAATAATGAATTTAGAATTGAAGAAAATAATAGAAACACTCAATTAAGAATTGATGAAAATAATAGAAATACTCAAATGAGATTTGATGACTTATTTAAAAGAATAGAAAAATTAGAAAGAAAATAATTCAATCAATAAAATAATCACTTCTTTTTCCTCCATAGAAATGCCATAAGTTCATTTTAGGTATTTTTTTGTCAATTGAATTTAAATAATTGATTTTGTCATTATCGTCAAATAAATCATTAATGACGAAATAATCTTCATTCTTTCTTATTACTTCAATACATTCATATTTATTATAATAATATGGGCATTCATCTTCATTCATATAAGTATCTCTGAAATTGAAATTTTGAAATTCTAATAATTCATTTATATCTGGAAGATTTATTTTATTAATATCTCTATAATTCTTATAATCTTCTAAATTATGAATGTTATTAAATTTTAATTGTTTTATTAATTTTGCTGTTGTCCATTGATTTGCTTTTGCAATTATTTCATATTTCATAGTATTTATAATAGATTTCTCATTTGTATCTTCTTCAATTAAAAATGAATTATTCTTATCACTATTAATATTTAAAGATAATAGAGATTGTGCAAATTTTTCATTAACTTGTAATAATTTATAAGGATTAAATTTATAAGTTTTAATTTTGTCATAATCCAATTCAATTTCTAATAATAAATATTTAAGAACATTCCTAATTTTTATATATTCCCTTCCAACATCATTATCTTTATTCGTTGGTAATATAACTCTTAAATATTTCTTTTCATCATCATCATTAATTCTCGTTCCTCTTCCTATTGATTGAATAATATCTTTAACAGATAATTTAGGGTCTGTGAAATAGATAATATCAATATCTTTATTATCATATCCCATCGAATATTGAGCAACTACATAACCAACAGCTTTTTGACCTTTTCCAACTTCACTTTCAAATTCTTTAATATCTTTATTATAAATTATATCTTTCCCTAATTCTTTCTTAATTTTATTAATATTCTTTATTAGTATCTTCATTTCGTCTTTTTGGTTCTTCATATTAATTTTATCATCATCATCATTATTATTATACATAAATTCATATTCAATTATTTCTTTTTCTATTTTTGTCTCATATTTCTTAAAGAATTCTTCATTAATTAAGATATATGGTTTAATATCTATTTCACCATTCATAAATGATTTTAAATGATGTAAATAATGACACATAGCACTTAAACAAGTATTATGAAAACTAAATCCCAATTTTCTTTCACATCCCTTCTTATTGAAAGTATTGAATATTAAACTATTATATTCAACATTTTTAATCTCTATTTCCCTCTCAAATATCTCAACTTCTATTTTTGATAAATATTCTTTTTTAACAAGTTCCTTAAATCGAATAGGTTCATATAATTCTCCATAAAATAGCTTCTTTTCTATAACGAAATCTTTATCAGGACTAGCAGATGTAAATAATCGATATTTGATATGATTACTATCATTCATAAAGAATTGTTTAATATGATTTTTATGAGAATCAACCCAATTATCTAATGCCCAATGTGCTTCATCAAACCAAATAAATAAATCTCTAATATCATTTTCAATAATTAAATCATAGACCTTATTACTAGATTGATAGCAATAATTATAAATATGACATTCGAAATCTTTGAAAAATCTTAAATATTTTTTATCCGAATTCTGTTTTTTAATAGAAATTCTAGGTGAGAAAATTAAGATATTCACTGGTTTTATTTCAGCAATGACATTAATAGCAATTTGAGATTTCCCAGCTCCTGTTGGCAATGATAAATAAATCCTTGATTTTTCTATTAATGATTTTTTGATATAATCAATCGCTGTTATTTGATAATCTCTTAATTTAAGTATCTCATCTTTCTTCTTAATAAGAAGTTTAGAAACTAATTTATAATAATTATTGATGATTAAATTTTTTCTATTAATTCTATTTAATTCATCTTCTGTTTTAGAAATAAAATCAATCTTATATTTAATAAAGAATGGTTCAATAAGATTTATAATATCTCTATTATAAAATTCTGTTCCTCCTCCATAATAAATATTATAATCTTTGAATTCGTCTTTTATTAAATTATCAATTAAAGATAATCTTTTTTCATTAACTTTAACCAATTCATAAATCTTAACATAAAATCCTTTATGAATTTCACCAGTAATATAAGTATTTCCTCTTTCCTTAATAGAAGTAGTTTTTCCAACCTTATAAACATTCGATTGTTCATACCATTTATTATCTCTAATGTAAATATAAGATTGTGGCAATGGTAATGGTAATGATAATGACATTATTTTATTATTAATATAATTAATTATTTATATTAAATATTCAATTTTTTATGATGATTTATTTAATATAATTAAATATAAATAAAGAAGATTAATAATTATATAAATAATTATGTATAATAAAGAACTATTTGAATATATAAGTAAAGGAAATATAGAAAAAAGTCTTTATAATACTTGTATTTTCTTAATTGAAAATTCTAAAATTGAAATTCTTGAAGAAACATTGATTTTCACATGTTCTTATATAGGTTCGTTTATTAATATTTATAATATTGCTAAGTTCAATGATATTATTAATATAACTTTGAATATTATCAATAGTAATAATATTGATGTTGTAGAATATTTGACATTAATAACGAAGATGTGCATATTATGTGATATTCAAATTAAAAATCCTTCAATAAAAACTGGAACAATACCTATAAATCAATTAAGACAGAAAATATTAAATGTTTTCAATTGTGATATAAATTTAAATAAATCAGGTAGAATTAAATTTGATAGTATCATTCCACCTTCTAATAGTGATATTTATGATTTAACTATTAAAATAATAACATCCTTTTTACAAATTTTCAAAATCATAGAAACAACTGATAGTTTTAATGATATAACTCATATCTCAATTTTATTTCGTGATTCATTTGATTATATCATTAGGAAGAAATATGTCATTCAAACCAAATTTTGCTTAAATGACAATGATCCAGTATTCTTCTTATGGGGTTTCGTTAATTGCATTTATGCAGATACTTACATAAATAATTATTATAAATTATTTATCTTCAATAATGTTTCTAATAAAACCTTAAAAAAACAGAGAACAGGATTAATATTTGGCGCAGCTGTCTCAATCATTTATAATTATAAGAAACATCTAATTTATTCGTGGAATAATACAGAACTGGAAATTATCAATAAAATTAATCATATGTCATTACACCTATTTAAGGAAGTTAAAAAAGAGATAATTGTAGAAACTGATGATATTCCTAATTCTTCAAATGAGGAAGAAAGAGAAAAGAAAAATAAGATTGATGGTTTGAATTATATCAATGAATTTATTCCTAAGGTCTCTCTATGTCCTCGTTCATATGATAATTATGAATACCAAGAAGAATATAAAATCATTGATAATTAAGAAATAAAATAAAAAATTGATTTTGTTTTTATTAATAAAAAGATTTATCAATTAAAAAGAATGGAGTTCTATGCGAGTATTTTCGTTGGCATTTCTCAGGCATTCATTTTCAATCCTATTGACAAAGCTATTTACACTAGCATTATCAATAACAACTCCATTTTTAACAGGAGTAATTGGACTAAGCCTTTTTCAGGTGCTCTCAATGGGATTTATATCAAGATTATTACTGGTGGTATTTATTTTTATTTGATTGATTATACAAAATCTTTAAATATGAATGTTTATCAATCATCTATCGTCATAAGTTCAATGACCTCACTAATTCTCAATCCTTTCAATGTTGTCCGCTTCAATTCATTCGTTGATAATTCTTCATCTCTGGTTTCATTCAAGAAGATTTATCAGAAAAATAAGTTTAGTTTTCTTAAAACTGGATTAGAAGCATTCATTATGAGAGATTTCATTTTCAATTTGATTTATTTAAATTACAAAAGTGAGAAGACGAATTCTATTTATAATTGTGGCGTTATTTGTGCTGCTTCAGTGATTTCTTCACCATTCCATTATTTGAGGAATATTAAATATTATAACAATGATAAGAGTTATTATAATATTTATAAAGATTTTATGAAAGAGATTAAGATTGCAAATAAGAAAACTTCTCTAGTTTGCCAGAAATTCTCAATTGGTCTTGGAACTGCTCGAACCATTTGTAGCATCTACTACGGACAAGCTATGTTCACATCCCTCAAACAATTCATCTCCTGAAAAGGAGGTAAATTATTATCATATTAGAAAAAATGAGAGAATACGTGAGAATGTGTAATTTTTTTCTAATTTCTTGATAATTTTTATTTAATTCATCAATCATATTTTTGTAATTATTAATCTCATAAAGTCTCAATCTTTTGTTTATGTCTTTAATACTATAATAATGAATTTTAAGACGATAATTAAGTTGTTCCCTATAAGTATTGATATTTGAATTATTTAAATCCATTTTTTTATTAATAATTAATTATTATTAATATCAATTTTTTATTTCTTTTTAAATATTTATGAAAAGCCTTAAATAGCTAATGAAATTTAATAAAAAATGATTAAGATAAATATTTATTTTGTTATATTTGATGAATAATTATCAAATTTCAATTAATGATACATTTCAAAAATACAAAGATTTATATAATTCTCATAATTCTATTTTAATTTATCAATTGATTATTAAATCTTGCGAATTGATTTTAAAGATTATTGATAATAAGAATGATGAAGAATTTAATGATTATTATATGAATAATATGTCAAATTTAATAAAATTTAATAGATATTATTTCGTTCGATTTTATAAACCATACAAAGAATTGAAATTCAATTCTTTTAATAATCCCAATGAATTTATTGATATTTCTTATAATCAAATTATAACTGATGAAAACTTCTATAATGAATTAAATTCTTTCTTGGAAATTATTCTTAATAATAAAAATAATAATCAAATCAAAAAAATAAACTTAACAAATTTTATTAATGATAATAAAAATAATCAAATCAAAAAAGAGATTTTGACGAATTTTATTATTGATAATAATGATAATAGAAATAAAAATAAGAGAAAGACGCCAATTCTTGCAACAATGAGACGGTTAGTATGGGATGCAAATATCGGAGAAGAAGTAGGAAAAGCTAAATGTCTATGTTGCAAAACTACTGATATTACTCAACTTTCTTTTAATTGTGGTCATATAATCGCGGAAGCAAACGGAGGAGATACAATCGTGTCAAATTTGAGACCAATTTGTCAAAATTGTAATAGTAGTATGGGAACTAGAAATATGGATGATTTTATAAGAAGTCTTAAATAATAGACAATCTTTATTTTTTTTTATAAAAAAAATGAAAATTATTTATATAATTCATTTTTATATGAAAATGAATTCTTCTTGTTCTTATAAAGGAATTTATGAAATCAATCTTTCGAATTATAAGGAATTGAAAATTGATTTGATGTATTTAGATTATTATGAATTAAATATGATTGCTCGCGAAATGATTTATTATATGCATCTTTCAAATATTATTATGGATACATTCCTTTCATCAAATGAACCCATTGAAAAAGCAATAGAAAAAATATGCATAATATCAGCAAATGATTATATGAATGAAGCAGCAGAACTTATAACTATTATTAAATAATTAATATTTTTTTAATTTTTTTATAATAATTATTATAATCATTATTATCATAATCATTATAATCATTATTATTATTATAATATGCAATAAAATTAAAAGAAGCAATATAATAAATAGCTATTAAATATATAATATTACACATAATAATCATACATAAAATGAAATATATTCTTTTATAAGTAATTATAGTCATAATTATTTCAATATTATAAATAATTATTGACAATAATATAATTAATATAATACTATAATAATTATTATTCAAGAAATCTTTCAAATAATTATATAGTCTTATATAAGTATTGAAATATTCTTGAATA
>Ga0209188_1003557_pt1 | contig 10669 bp, 15 predicted proteins | sample C_130625_EF_Meta_FD_187307 | JGI IMG/M metagenome (GOLD analysis project Ga0209188, IMG submission 187307) | Freshwater microbial communities from Lake Croche, Canada to study carbon cycling - C_130625_EF_MetaG (SPAdes) (version 2) | ecosystem: Environmental > Aquatic > Freshwater > Lake...
ATTATGGTCCCACCCGGTACCTACGAGGTTCGCCGTCAACGCGAATATACTGCCGAAGGTTTCCGTAAGGCTGCCGACTAAGTTTTTAATCTAGTTTTATAATGTAAAGGAAGATATTGTGATTACTAGTTTGAATGAAGACCAACTGGCGCAAATTCCTGTATATCGGGACCGCTGGTTGGAAATCGGCCTTCGTACTGAAGTTCTTGACTTTGCGGAAGCTAAGACTGCTCTTGCAAAGTGCTACACTTCCCGTGATCTTGAAGCACCTTCTAATGTTTATTATGCTACCGGACCTATGGATGCTTATAAGATCTATAAGTCCGTAAAGCCTGGAGGTACTTCTACCGAATTCATGAACTCTATGATCTATGGTGCTCATGATAGTTCTTGGTTGAGCTTCTATGCTTACTTCAAGGAAGTCTGTGGTCTGGATCTTGAAATTGTCCAACCGCTGATTGAATATGCTCAGGTTGCTTGCTGGACTTATGTCGACAAGGACTTTGCTATTATTCAAGAGTTCCCGATATATATTCGATTTGATGATCAAAATCGTCTGCATTGTGAAGATGGTCCCGCCATTGAATATCAGGACGGTACCATGGTGTTTGCCTGGCACGGTGTTCGCCTGAGTCGTGATAAGTGGTTCTGGATCACTGATAAGAAGGAGTTGTCTGCTAAGGCCGCTCTGAAGGAAGACAACTTGGAACTCCGTCGAGTTGCTTGTGAAATCCTTGGTTGGGTCCATATTCTTAAGGAACTGAAGTCTAAGGTTATCGATCAGGATGAAGATCCGCAGATTGGTACTCTTCTGCAGGTGAATATTCCTGATATTGGTAAGGAACAGTTCTTGCGTGTTGTTTGTGGTACTGGCCGTGAGTTTGCTATTCCGGTACCGCCTACTGTCAAGACCGCGCTGGAGGCGAATGCCTGGACTTATGGTGTTGATCCCGAGGTGCTTCGAGACTTGGAATTCCGCACTTAGTTTTTAAAACATATTGAGTTTAACTCGGAGGGTGATATTAAGTTATCACCCTCTTTTTTTATGAATTTTTTTGTTGACAGTGGCATATAGTTACAGTATAATAATTAATGACACAATATGAATAATATAAAGGAATATGAAAATGTATAGTCGAATTATAACTCAAATAATGGATGATGTTGAGGATACTATTAGGATAAAGGTTAGGAAACATGTAGCATATCATAACTTTATGGAAGTTTATACACTTAAACATATTGGTCAGATACTTGATTGTGAATTTCATATCAGAGAACAATTTGTGGAAGATGCAGAAAATGAAAGTTAAAGATATTATCTTTCCACCATCGATATGGAATATTGGAATTCCTGCTCATAATCTAATTAAATGCGATGTCTATGATCATAATCAAGTATTATATGATATTATGTTGTATGTTCCACATATTCATGAACAACTTAGAGACGATTTAGATGATTAGTTTATTCGTCTATCATCTTTATTCAAAAAAAGAATATGAATCTAAAACTAGAAAAGAAGTAGAATATTTTATTTCTGAAAAAGTAAGAAACGGACTTCTTGATCTGGAAATGTATTCCAAAATAAGACGTGCAGCTTGGATGGAAGTTAACCATCAATTAGTCGACGATCTTGAAGATTAAAAAAAGTTAACAAAAAAATTTCAAAAACCGCGTTTTTTTAGTTGACACCACCCTTAAAGTTTGTTATAATAACTTTATTAACGGGGCATATCGCCCATCATATGAAAGGATTTATATAATGCATAATATCGAAATGGTTGACGGTAAGGCTCAAATGGCATATGCCGGCGAGGTTCCTTGGCATGGTCTGGGTACTCGTGTTCCCGGTGATCTTACTCCTGATCAGATGCTCGAGGCAGCTGGTCTAAATTGGGAAGTCAGCAAGGTGCCTGCTTTTGCTAAGGTTGCTGGCAAGAATGTCAATGTCGGTTGGTCCGCTCTGGTTCGCTCTACCGATAGCAAGATCATCGATGTGGTTTCCGAGGATTGGAATCCGGTGCAGAACTCTGAGGCTTTTGAGTTCTTCAATGACTTCATTGCCGAAGGTGACATGGAAATGCACACCGCTGGCAGTCTCTGTGACGGCAAGATCGTCTGGGCTCTGGCTAAGGTGAAGGATTCGTTCGAGCTGTTTGGTGGCGACAAGGTCGACTCCTATCTCCACTTCACTAACTTCCATAAGTATGGAAGCAGCACTGACGTTCGGTTCACTCCGATCCGTGTGGTGTGTAACAACACCTTGACTTTGTCGCTCAACACCAAGGTCGAGCGTATGGTCAAGATTAGCCATCGTCGCGAGTTTAACGGTGATCAGACTAAGCTGATGCTTGGTGTTGCTGCCGAAAAGCTTGCGCAGTACAAGGAAATGGCTCAGTTCCTTGGCTCTAAGCGTTACAATGATGAAAATGTCGTTGAATATTTCAAGCGCGTGTTCCCTGCGCATGAGAATGCTAAGCGTTCTGAGATCACCAAGAATGCTCGTACTGCTCTTGGTATCCTCGAGACTCAGCCTGGTGCCGAATATGCTCCTGGCTCATGGTGGCAGGCATTCAATGCCACTACCTATATGACTGACCACCTGATTGGTCGCTCTACCGATACCCGGATGACTTCTGCCTGGTACGGTTCCAATAAGAACCTCAAGGTTCGTGCTCTTGAGACCGCGATCGAAATGGCGGAAGCGGCCTAAATCAACTGGGGAGGGGAAACCCTCCCTCTTTTGAGGATATATCATATGAAACTTATTTTTTGTGAAAAGTGTTATGATCTAGTCACACTCAGAAAAAACGTAGATAGGACATGTGAGTGTGGTGAGTCCGGTGGTAAGTATATTGATGATTTGAATGCTGAAATTTGGGGCCCATGTTATAAGATAGGGTTTGCAAATCATTCATTCACAGCTGCTATTATTGCTCAGAGATTGAGCGGCGATTCGACTGAGAAGCTGGCATATGGAATGGGGTATGTTACCAAAGGTCGTGACTTTGAAGCGTTTATTATCCCCGAGAGCGCTAAGAGCATGAAGCGGGTCGATAAAAAAGTGGTTGACACCGCTCATAGTTTATGATATAATAATTTATAAATCGAAAAGGATATGCCGATGGCTCGGTTGACTAAACCCAAACCTAAAAAGAATGAACGTGTAGGTAAGACTGCACAATACATTGCTGATCTTAAGTTCATGGGTGAAGAACCAGTCGTTTATGGTATTGTTGAACTTGACGATATAACGTTGACTAAAATCTTCAATTGGTATAACTATATGTGTACCAGATCAGATGCTCGTCAATATCTGAAAGATTTTTTTAAAATTCAAGGTGAAGATACTAATCTAGAAATGCTGGCAACAGTGCCGGACATTTGGATTAGTGTTACCGCTGCTTGGTATGCGCGTATTCTAAATCGTGGTGGTATTCTTGAAATGCCGCATATAAAAAAGTTTAGGTTACGATTGACAGAGATGTTTGCTAAATCGACTTTGAATAAAGCATTAGAAAATTTAGATATCGAAGAAACCACAATCAAAGTTCGTAAACCAACTAAAATATCTGACTTTATTGGTGAATTCGAAGAAGCTATTGATAATTCAGGTTGGACACTATCGATATACGAATGGCTTCAGAATAAACAGATTCCTTCAACACAGGCAAAAATTGTTGAAGAGTTTTATACACCAATTGCTGAAGAAGCTAATCAGACACTTATTGATTCAAAGATCAAAGAAGGATATAGTCATTATAGCGCCGCTGAATTGAAGAAGCGCGCAGCATTTTATGCTACTATTATAACAGACTGTCAGCGCCATGCTTCGAATAAAAAGAAGATTGTTCGTAAGAAGAAAGTAATTTCACCCGATAAGAAGCTCAAGAATTTCAAGTTCCAAACTGAAAGCAAAGATTTTAAAGTTGTATCCATAAATCCAGAGAAGATTTTAGGCTCTAATGAGCTGGTAACATTCAATACGAAATATAAGACACTCACACAGTTTATTGCTATATCTGAGTCTGGGTTGGATGTAAAAGGTACTACAATCTTGAATTATGATGAAGATAAAAGTAAAACATATAAACTTGGTAGAAATGCCGAAATAAATATTGAAATGGTTTTTCGTAGTGGTCGAAAAGCATTTCTTAAGAATTTGGAAAAACTAAAAACTGCAACATTACAACATCGTATCAATGAAAATACAGTTCTTTTGAAAGCATAATATTATGGCAAAACGAGAAAAGATTACCAACTTCGACTATGTAATTATTGATGGTGAACGCGTACGAGTGTCCGATTATCGCTATAATAAGAAAGGCGATAAGGATGGTCTGGAACCTTCTTATGGTTATTATAAGAAAGTTAAAACACCATGGGGTGCTATCGAACGTTGTTTCATTGTCTCAGTTCCTAGTCTCGCTGGTGGTAAAGATTCTTATGCCAGTGTCTTTAAGCCAGAAAGTAATCCTGGTGTTCGTTGGTCCGTGTTTCAGTTGCAAGAATCTTATAATTAGTGGTTGACATACACTAAAAAGTATGATATAATAACTATATTGGTTCCGTGGTCTAAGGGATAAGGCATCAGCCTTCTAAGCTGTACGATGAGGGTTCGAATCCTTCCGGGACCGCCAATATTTGGACCTGTAGCTCAATGGTCAGAGCGGACCGCTCATAACGGTTTGGTTGTGGGTTCAAGTCCTACCGGGTCCACCATTCAAGAGGTGATATATGTTCGAAAAGATTGACTATGATGAATTGGTCTCAAAATATGATTATCAAACCAAGCTAGATATTGCTGCATGGGTCATCAGTAAGATTGATGAGCATGGAACAAATCCAGGATCATTCCGATATTTGATTTATGATCGTCTTGGTTTTGATCTTGATGCATATGTGCCTTTATATTCAGCAGGTGGTATGAATATTTCAAATGAGTTGGATTATTCATATCGTGAAAATATTGCCAATGTTGTCAAAGAACAAAACATTGATAATATGGAACTCAAGTCTGCTCTTTTGATCTGTGATGAACCTGGGTGTTATAATTACGCAAGTTGTGGTTTCCCTATAGCTGATGGTGGTTATCGTAGAACTTGCCATGATCATAGTGATTTTAAAACAAATAAGTCGGAGATATAAAATGCTTTTTACTTTTCTCTTCATTACTTTTCTTTTTAATGGTGAAATTAAGAATACCTATCTAGCATCTACCACACCCAGTCAATGCATTAATGATATTGGAGCATCGTTGGCTGTTTTAGAAAATATGGGTGCTACGGTTATTACTGCTTATTGCACATTTGAAGGAGAATATGAATGAAGATTTTTCTAGGACCGTATAAGAACTTTATTGGCCCGTATCAGATTGCCGAAGGTATTCTATTTTGGAAGAACAGAGATTCTGACATTGTAGAAAAACTTGGTGATTGGTTGGCAACTAATAAGGATGGTACTGATTCTGCTCTCTATCGCCTTTGTCGTTGGGTAGATACTTTTAAGGAACGTAAGATCAATATTCGTATTGATGATTATGATATTTGGTCCATGGATCATACTTTAGCTATGATTATTGTTCCTATGCTAAAAGAACTTAGTAAGAATAAGTATGGTGCACCATTTATTGATGATGAGGATGTTCCTTTAGAATTCCAATCAATTTCTGCGCCCGTTCTATCTGAAGAACAAAAGAATACCGGTGATACGGATGAAAATTGGTTTCCTCGTTGGGAATGGGTTCTCAATGAAATGATTTGGACATTCGAACAACACTCATCAAATTGGGAAGAGCAATATTATAGCGGCGAGTCTGATCTTCTTTTTGATGATGGTATTATGAAGAAGGGTCCTAATGATACCTTTACGGTTGACGAAAAGGGTGTTGCTGTACATCGTGAAAGAATGAAGAACGGTCGTCGTCTTTTTGCTAAGTATTATGAGGCACTTTGGGATTGATGGCAAAAGAAATTCCAAAGCCCAATAGACTTGGTGGCCTAGCATATCTGTTATTCAGTTTGCTTTTTGTAGGTGCAATTTATAATACAGCATATCCTTATCTTGCTGGTTATATGTATATGTTTTTTATATGGATATGGTGCTATCATGCATTTGTTCATTTTCTTGGTAAAGCATTAATTAAATTTTTTCCGGAGTTACTATCTAATGATTAAGAATGCTAATTTCTCGAATGATATTCGTCAATTATGTGAAGAGAAAGGAATGGAATTTATTGATGCTGTAATTCATTGGTGTGATGTAAATAGTTTTGAACCTGAATATGCTGCATCACTAATTAAGAAAGATCCTACAATTCTTTCTAATATCACATGTGAGGCCGAAAATTTAAATATCCTTAAGAAGACTGCACGATTACCCGTATGACATCATTCGAGGTGTATAAAGATTATCTTGCCTTAAAAAATCATTTTAATATACTTGGGTATAACTACTTTAGATATAATAGCAAAATAACTGCAAATTTAGAATCTTTTAATAAGCGCAAAGATAAATTTCTTTTTGAAAAAGTTGCAAAGCATAGAGATGCACATAATCTTATGCTCGCTAATTTTATACAAAATCCTAAATGTTGGATTAGAGAATTAGCATATGACGATTCATCAGAACAAATATATCTTGACTGGTTGAAACGAAGTCAATCTCTGACTTATGTAGTTTCTGGCGATCTTAAGAAACTAGATGAAAAGTTTGATGAAAATTTTATAGTTAGAGATAATCAACACCCAATATTACTTAAGCTTTTCTGCAGTGATTCTATATCAACAGAAACTTTATGTGTATTGGTAGATATATCCAGGTGTTTAAAACACTGGGACAAAGAACTTAATGGTGATGTTGTATGGGATGATATTAAACTTCTTATCAAGAAATACACACCATTCATTAAGTATGACAGAGAAAAAATCCAAAAAATATTGATTGACAATTTTTCTATTTAATGATACTATAAATAGTTATGAGGGTTTACTCTCATATACAAACATACAATTATACAAATATACAAAACACACGGAGAATACATATGGACTTTTCACAACTTAAGAAGAATTCTGGTAAGAACTCACTTGAAAAGCTTACTCAGGAACTTGCAAAGCTCAACACACAAGGTGAATCCGGTAAGGGTGATGACCGCTTCTGGTATCCTAATGTTGATAAGGCAGGTAATGGCTTTGCAATTATTCGTTTCCTTCCAGCACCTAATGAAGAAGACGTTCCTTTCATTCGCATGTTTGAACATGGATTTAAGGGCCCAACTGGACTTTGGTATATTGAAAACTCTCTTACAACTCTTGGTAAGACCGATCCGGTCGGTGAATTGAATTCTAAGCTTTGGAATATTTCCGAGGATGATAATTCGCCTACTCGTAAGCAAGCGCGTGCTCAAAAGCGTAAGCTGACTTTTATTAGCAATATCTATATCATTCAAGATCAAGCTAATCCTGAAAATAATGGTAAGGTTAAGCTGTTTAAGTTTGGTAAGAAGATTTATGATAAGCTTAATGAGGCTATGAATCCGCAGTTTGCAGATGAAGAGCCAATGAATCCTTTTGATCCATGGTCTGGTGCTAACTTCAAGCTTAAGATTCGTAATGTCGAGGGCTATCGTAACTATGATAAGTCTGAATTTGCTTCCGCTGGTCCTCTCTTTGAAAATGATAATCAAATTGAGTCGGTTTGGAAGCAGGAACATTCATTGCAGGCATTCCTTTCTCCTTCTAACTTTAAGCCTTACGAGGAACTTAAGGCTAAGTTGAATAAGGTTCTTAATCTTGATGAAAGCACTCCCGCTGGTTCTCGTCAGGCCGCAGCTAATCGTAAGCAAGATGAGGATGAACTCCCTTGGAAGGAATCAACACCTCAACGTGAAACTCCTGCTCGCTCTGCACCATCTACTAATACAGATGATGATGACGGTGAGGATTTGGAATTCTTTAAGCGACTTGCAAGTTAATACTGAAAAGGGAGGCGAAAGCCTCCCTTTTTTATGCCGCCACACCCATACCAAATAGTCTAGCATATCTAGTACCAGCATCTGGGGGCTCTAGTGGACCTGGGTTACTAGGATCAATTTGAGGTATTACATCTGAGCGTTGTTGTCCTTCTGGTGCTCTTGTATTTTGTCCAGTTGCAGCGGGAGGTTGTGGTGTTGCTGGCATAATTCTTTCGGCGGCTGCATTTGCAGCAGAATCCCTAGCCATTCTTGAACCTGTAACTATAGTTGATGGCATAGGTGTTGCTGTTGATGTTGAAGTCCCAGTAGCACCCGCCGCTGATGAAGATGATCCAGATCCAGGTCCAGATCCACCAGTCGAAGGTGGTGCGGGTGGTGCGGGTGGGGTCGCAGGCGCAGGTGATGCTGCAGGTGTAGGTGATGATGTAGAAGAATCTTGATTGTTTCCAAAATCAAATTTATCGGCCTTGAATACTATTTCATCTGCTTTATATTGTTTGACACCATCTTCTTCTTCAACGGTATCTCCTCGTTTTTCCTGTACACCACTAAGAGCATTTGTTAATGGTGCTGCCATCCGATTTACCCCTGCAGCAAATGCACTAGCTTGTCCAGTAATAAGTTCTGTCTCTCGTAATCTTCTTGCACGCGCGGCAGCCAGCGCCGCGGCAATTGCATCTTCTGGTTGTGCTGATGTTGCAGGAGGTGTTTTTGGTATAGCCGTGGATGTTGCAGATGCTGCGGGAGGTGTTTTTGGTATAGCCGTGGATGTTGCAGATGCTGCGGGAGGTGTTTTTGATATAGCCATAGCTGATATTGGTGACGCCGGTGCTGCAGATGTTACTGCTGTTGCTGGCTGTGCTGTTGGAACCGGTGGGCCATATTGTTCTGGTGTAAAACCTAATGTCTTTTGAGTTCTACTACCTTCGGGTGAATTTATTGCTTGTGGTATAGCATTAAAAGCCCCTTCGACATCACTATTAATTCTTCCCGCCGGTGGTGCATCTCTGCCCATAAGTTGAGCCGCGGTAGTACCAGCCAATAAAGTACGTGATCTTTGCTCTTGTGGTATACTAGCTATAGTTCTTTGGAATGGCATTGGTTCTGGATTATAATCACCAACAGAACTCGACGATACCAACGATGCGTTTGTATTATCCTGTTCACCTGCAAATGCACCACCACGTGGTCCTGGAATTGGTGGTAATTCTGGTGCGCCTTGTCTTTGTCTAATTAAATTTAAACGCTCAAAGGTGCCTTCAGGTGGTGATGGCCGCTCGGCTATAGGTATATTATTTAATCTTGATAAACTTTGTATGAAACCATTTTCTAAACTAGATCTTTCAGTCAATAAACTACTATTAGGATTTGTAATTCCTTCTGAATTATTATTAGATTCTTCTATTCTATCTAATTCATTAAGTTTTCTTACATAGTTTTCAATAGGTCTTATAATTTGTATTGTTGGACTTACTCTTTGCGCTGGCGGCGGTACTGGTTCGTGATTATAATTATTAACATTAGGACTTATAAGTCCATATTCAGGCCTTGGTAAATTATTAAAAACCCTTTCGGTATTACTATTAATTCTTTGCGCCGGCGGTTGATTTCTACCCATTAATTGTGCAGCCGTTATACCAGCAAGATCAGCACGAGTTTGATTTACTCTATTTGTGGAATTGAGACTAATTGATGGTGTTGGTGGAACTATTGATTGATTTAATCTAATTGCAGAAGTAGTATCAATACCAGCATTAAGTCTTATTCCAGCCGGTGTTGGTACCGGATTTAAAGTCATTCCTCTAGGTATATTAGAAGCAGCATTCGCGGCATTCATTCTAATTATAGGTACACTTACTATTTCATCGCGATCAAAAATTTGTGATTCAGGGATTGGTGTTATTGCTGGTGGTGTAGCTGGTACTGGTGGAGGAGTAGATGATGGTTCGGAGTTTAATTTTTCATCATCATTTGAAGAACTATTTAAATAATTATATCCAAGAAGACCAGCTACGGCTGCCAAACCGAGAGTAAATGTTCTTAATAAACCGCTATATTTTCCACGGCCTCCGCGTGTAGCATTGGATCTCGATCCCCCACCACCAGATCTTCTTCCAGATCCGTTAATATCAATATCAAGCCCACCGCCACCGTCACTATTACCACTACTACCTTTTAGAACAGTAAGTATTTCTTTTAAAATATTAATACTAGTTTGTTGACTACTTACTATATCAGTTAAAATATAATAACTGGAATCTGTCGATGCTGTATTAGTATTAATACCTAGATCTGTTGATGCTGTATTACTATTATAGTCTAAATCGGTTGATGCGATATTATTTCCAATTTTATTATTTTTACTCGCCATTATTTTTTCAAGTAATGGAAAAACTTTATTAAATTCTTCAATATCAAGTTTTAAAATCTTATCTTTAAAAGATTCTTTTTCTTCTTCTGGTATTTTTTTCTCAGTTTGTTTTGATTCTTTTTTTGCTTTTTTTAATTGCTGCGCAATTTCTTTTGCAGCTTGTTTTGCTTCTTTTGCGGCCTGTTTTGCTTCTTTTGTTTCTTTATCAATTTGTGCTTGTGCTGCTTCGATTTGTGCGCGCACAGCATCATTCATGTTTATATTTTCAGGACTATTGAGTATGCTATCTAATTTTGGTTGTCTTGGTTTTCTTGCCATG
>Ga0209188_1003559_pt1 | contig 10667 bp, 8 predicted proteins | sample C_130625_EF_Meta_FD_187307 | JGI IMG/M metagenome (GOLD analysis project Ga0209188, IMG submission 187307) | Freshwater microbial communities from Lake Croche, Canada to study carbon cycling - C_130625_EF_MetaG (SPAdes) (version 2) | ecosystem: Environmental > Aquatic > Freshwater > Lake | place...
AAATGGGAAGCCATCGGTAAATTACCTCGCGCTATCGGCTACGGCACAGGCATCTCCATACGTGAAGGTCTGCTCGTCATCGGTGGCGCAAATTCTGAAAGACATTTTCCCGACTGCTATCTGCTCACTCTTGTAGACGGAGAATTAATTACGAAGCCTTATCCTTTTCTTCCACGCCCCCTCGCCTACTCCGCAGGAGCACTCTGCGGAAGCAAAGTAATCATCGCAGGCGGCACCGAAAAACCTGATGCCACTGCAGCGTCCTCTTCCGCTTACGCACTCGATCTCGCCAATCTCACCGGCGGATGGAAAGAGCTTCCACTCTGGGGCGGCTCGGGTCGCATGCTCGCTCAAGCCGCTGGCATTAAAGATACTTTCTTTTTATTTGGTGGATTCACTTTAAACAACGGACCGAAAGGTTTAGTCCGTGAATATTTATCCGACTGTTACGCTTTTACGCTCGGTAAAACTTGGAGAAAATGCGAATCCATGCCCAACGCTTTAGCGGCCGCTCCGACACCCTGCCCAGTCATAGGAGATGAAATTTATTTACTCGGTGGGGATGACGGAAAACTTTCTGGAAAAATTGAAGCAGCGAAACATCCTGGGTTCTCCAAAGAAATTCATATTTATAATAAAGCGATAGACACTTGGACGAAGGCAGGTGAATTACCCGCAGCCGTCATTGCTACAGGTTGCACGCCTTGGAAGACAGGCTTTGCCGTGGTGAATGGTGAGACCCATCCGTCGCGTCGATCCGCTGAAGGCTGGTTGGGTACCGTAGAATAAAAACGGCTGTTTCCTTTCGAAAACAGCCGTCTCGTTTTAGTTCAGTAAATAATTACCAAGAACAAGTAGTACCTGCGTATTGTGCGTGCTGACCAAGTTCTTCTTCGATGCGGAGGAGTTGGTTGTATTTAGCAACACGATCCGAACGACAAAGTGAACCGGTCTTAATCTGACCCGCATTCAGGCCCACAGCGATATCAGCAATGGTCGCATCTTCGGTTTCGCCCGAACGGTGTGAGATAATCGCCGAGTATCCAGCGCGTTGGGCCATCGCCACCGCATCGAAGGTCTCAGTGAGCGAACCGATTTGGTTCACCTTCACGAGAATCGAATTAGCAGTCTTGGTTTTAATACCACGAGAAAGGAATTCGGTGTTAGTTACAAATAAGTCGTCACCGACTAATTGTGTATTCGCACCCATCGCATCGGTAGCTTTCTTCCAACCAGTCCAATCCGCTTCGGAGAAACCGTCTTCGATGGAAACAATCGGATAACGCTTTTGGAGATCTTGATAGAACTTAATCATCTGCTCCGAGTTGCGCTGAGATTTGTCAGACTTATGGAAAGTATACTTACCGGTTTTTTCGTCGAAGAATTCAGATGCAGCGACGTCGAGCGCGAGGAAAACTTCAGAACCTAATTTGTAACCAGCGGCTTTTACTGCTGCAGCAATGGCTTCGAGAGCGGCTTCGTTAGAAGCTACCTTAGGAGCGAAACCACCTTCATCGCCTACTGAAGTGGAGAGGCCTTGAGCCTTTAAAACTTTCTTCAGTGCATGGAAGATTTCGGTACCCATACGGAGTGCTTCGCTGAATGATTTAGCACCTTTAGGCACTACCATGAACTCTTGGATGTCCACTGGAGCGTCAGAGTGAGCGCCACCATTCATGATGTTCATGAGTGGGATAGGTAAAACTTTAGCGTTAGGTCCACCGATGTAGCGGTAGAGAGGCTGACCGAGGGCTTTGGCTGAAGCGTGAGCAATCGCCATCGACACACCGAGAATCGCGTTCGCACCTAATTTCTTTTTATTCTTAGTGCCATCGAGATCAATCATCGCGTGATCGATACCGACTTGGTCTTGGGAATCTTGTCCGACAATCATGGGTGCAATTTCTTCGTTCACATTAGCAACCGCTTTTAAAACGCCCTTACCATTGTAGCGTTTTTTAGGATCAACCCCTTTAGCAAATTCTTTAGCGCTTACATCGGCATCACGGAGTTCGTGCGCTTCGTAAGTACCGGTCGATGCACCCGAAGGTACAGCGGCACGACCGACCGCACCACAAGCGAGGTGCACATCGACTTCGATGGTAGGATTACCCCGAGAGTCTAAAATCTCACGGGCTTTAACATGGGTGATGGAGGTGCTGTTCATGATAATAGAAGTATGCCCATAGGGGTGAGATAAACCACTCGGCTGGGCGAGAAAAAAGGTGATTTTTTTCAACCAAAAACCCCTTGTCCCCGTGTCACCTTGCCCACATGTCCCCTCAATTTCCAAGTGGTGGGAGTAGGCGGACTTGAACCGCCGACCTCCTGAATGTCAATCAGGCGCTCTAACCAACTGAGCTATACCCCCAAAACTTAGAAAAGTTAACAAAGATAGGCAATCGCTCGCTGGCAAGCCTTCAATGTACATCCCCCAAATATCGTGCCGCCCCGCCCTTGGTTTTCTGTGTAATAATTTTGCTCAAACCGGGGGGAGAAATGGGGTGCTGGTCTATTTTGCTCAATGGTATCCAAAGGAAACCGACCTGACGGCGATCCTGACCTTTACCCGCACCAATCGAATTAAAGTCTTCACACTTACAATAAAAGACGGTCTCTACTTGATGGAAGTGGCCGTGGATGCGATGCATGGAATGATTTTTTCCTACATACTCTCTCACATAGGCGAGATCTTCAACGATGACATTCAATCCGAGTTCTTCATTCACTTCGCGCACAACAGTTGCCTGCAAAGTTTCGCCGTGGTTCTGCCCGCCACCTGGCAAAACTAAAAATTCTCCTTCATCACTTTTTATGCGCACGACCAACAACTCATCATTGCGCACAATGATAGCTCGAGCGGCTGTACGTACCCCCGAAGAATCTCGATGCGAAGAAGAAGCCACGAAGTCACCTTAGGCAATTAGTCATCGGAGAAAAGCCCAAAACCTTTTAACCTAAAAACTTGGGGTCGATTTCGTGATTTCCGTGCACGGCCTTCACGTCATCGAGCGCTTCTAAGGCTTCAATGAGCTCTAAAACTTTCTTGGCGATTTCTGCATCACTCACTGGCACTGGAATATTAGTAATATAAGCAATTTCACTCGATTCAGGCTTGAGCGTCTTCTCCTGCAAAGTCTTCGCCACACTATCATAAGCGGAGATCGGACAAAGAACTTCAAAGTGATCGCCGTGATTAACAATATCATCCGCTCCCGCCTCTAAAGCGATTTCCATCAATTTGTCTTCAGTGGTTTGATTCGCACCAATAAGAAACTGTCCCTTGCGTTGGAAGCTGTGCGAAACGGCACCGGTTTGTGCCATATTTCCGTTGTTATCATTAAAGGCCTGACGAACCTCGGCAGCGGCGCGGTTTTTATTATCGGTCGTCACTTCCACAATCAGACCGACGCCACCTGGCGCGTAACCTTCGTAGGTGATTTCATCATAAACGACGCCAGGAATTTCTCCAGTGCCCTTTTGAATCGCACGCTTGATATTATCTGTCGGCATATTCGATGCCCGAGCTTTATCCATCAAGGTGCGTAGACGCGCGTTGGTCTCGGGATTACCGCCGCCGGAACGTGCCGCTAAAGTAATTTCTTTCGCCAACACGGAAAAGATTTTTCCGCGTTTTGCATCAATCACGGCTTTGTGCCGTTTCGTTGTATGCCACTTACTATGACCAGACATAAAAAATTAATTTTTAGATTTCTTTTTCTTAGGAGGGATGACTTCCACAACGGCTTCTGGGGTTTTACTCATTCCCATCTGCAACATCGTTAACAAATTCTGCAAGGTCATGTAAAGCGACAGAGCCGCGGGTAAGGAATAACAGATGACTGGGAATAAAAATGCCATCGTGTACATGATGGTTTTTTGGGTATCATCCGCCGAAGGAGTCGGCGTCATACGCATCGATAACCACATGGTGATACCCATCAGAATAGGCAGTAAATTGACCCCGAAACTGCCGATATGGAAAAGTGTGTCCGGAGTAGAAAGATCGTGAATCCAGAGGAAAGATTCTAAGCGCAACTCTACAGTGGTTTGGAATGCAGTATAAAGTCCGAAGAAAACAGGAATCTGAATGAAGATTGGTAAGCAGCCAGCGAAAGGATTAATTTTGTGCTCGGTGTAGAGCTTCATCATTTCCTTATTCAACTTCTCGGAATCGTTTTTGTACTTCTCACGAATCTCTTCCATCGGACCTTTAAACTGCTGCATCTTCTGCGCCGTGCGCTGTTGAGCAGCAGTGAGCGGCCAAGTAATCAATTTAATAATAACGGTGAGCAGAACAATTGCCCAACCCCAGGACCAAGCACCGGACCAAGTCAGTAAAGAGTGAATACCGCCCAAGCAGGCGAGGAGGAGTTTGCATATCGCACCGAACGAAATGAATCCGAGAATCTTGGAGAATTGTAAGACCGAAACTTGATCATCAGGCAGAGCCGCTAAGCGTGCGTATTCTTTTGGACCGACAAAGAAGTCGCCCTCAGTGGTCACACTTAAATCAGCAGCAGGAACGCCTTCCCAATAAGCAAATGCTTGAATGCCTAATTCTTGGTTATCGAATTTAACAGGACGTGCAACCAGCTCGGATCGCGTACCACGTTGTGTGGGTTCAACTCGAATAATCGAAGCGAAAAACTGGTTGCCTGAAGAAACCCAATTAAAGGGTTTACCCGCCGCAACCGCAGGGTGCTCGGATTCTGCACGGTGCGCACCGAGGCCGAAAAATCCACTGGAGTCACTGAAAACGCTGATTCCGACGTGAGTTAAATCCTCACCATTATCAGCTAACACCGACACAAATTGGTGAGCAACGTCACCTTGTGTGTAGTGCCAAGTTCCCGTCGAATGCCAAACGCGCGTCGGTACTGCACCGGAAGCTTCTACCTTAGTTTGAAAACGAATCGAATAAGGCTCCGCACCTTCTTTATCGACTACCGGTAAAGTAAAAGTGCGGGTAACCTTGGTACCATCTTCCAACTTTCCTTGATAGACTACAGAAGTAGCACTGCTCGATACTAACTTAAATTCGGAGTAAACAGGCTCAACGCGATTGGTCACACGATTCGTCACACCCAGCGCCATTGCCGAGTCTTCATTGCTGGCATTAAATAAGATATTTTCTTTTTTAGAAAGATCAGCGGGCTGCTTCAGAAGTTCCGCTTTTTCAATCGCACCACCGCGTGAAGTAAAGGTGACTTTCAAATATCCGTTATCGATTACCGTCTTCTGTGCATCGGCGATGGATTGAGCCGAAGAACTAAGATTGCTTGCTGCGGGAGAGGAGACAACCGGAGCCGCGGCGGCAGTCGCAACAGGCTTCGCAGCGGTTGCAGTCGGAGCGGGGGTGTTGGGTTTTGAAACAGCAAAAATAAACATCGCTGCAGCAATACATCCGACACCTAGAAATAAGTTTTTACGGTCCATAGAAATATACCCCTTTGGCTAGGGAACGGAGCCCACGGGTGCAAGGCACAAGGCAGAAAAACCTAAATTTTCCTGTATTTAGACTCTTTCTGGGCAGATTTTTAGGAACCTGGCTTTGTCGCAGGAATCTTAGCCAATTCGGGCGGCAATTGGTCAGGCGGATAAGTCGGGAAAGTTAATTCTAATAAAGAAATAAAAGGAGCCACAAATTGAGTCTGTCCACCGGATCGGTCTACCAAGCATGTGACGGCGACAGGTACAGCTTCATGCTTTTGGATAATTTCCAAACACTCTTGGACGCGTCCTCCACGCGTAACCACATCCTCAGCGATTAATACCCTCTCCCCTTTTTTGAAGGTAAAATTCCGACGTAAAACTAACTTGTCGTTTTCTTTTTCTACAAAAATAAAGCGCACGCCTAATTGGCGAGCGAGTTCTTGTCCGACTACCAGACCTCCCATCGCGGGAGCTAAGACTACATCACAGGGATAATCTTTTAACTTAGGACGTAAAAGTTCAATCAGTCGGGTTACTTTATCCATGTACTGACAAACCTGTGCACACTGGAAAAAATGTCCGCTGTGCAGGCCTGAACGAAGTACAAAGTGACCATTGAGCAAAGCACGCGAATCTCTAAAAATTTGTAAGACTTCCTCTTGGGTCGAACTCATGTTCTTTAATAAGTACCAATAAACCTTTCAGTGCGAGACGATATCAAAAAATTCATATTAAAAAAGAAACTCTCGCCCCTTAGTGGTGATTAACTTAATAACAAACCATGGAAAAACCTGAGTCTATTAAGCAAACCCAGAATCGGATTCTAACGATTATGGCTCTATTCTTAGCATCCCTCGTCGGACTTTGGTTTTGGAATTACAAGACAAAGCAAACCACGCTGGACGACATGGTTTGGGTACCCGGTGGTGAATTCGATATGGGTACGTTAAACGCTGATCAAAACCACAAGGAAGAAGGCCCAGCCCATGCGGTCGTCGTCAAAGGCTTCTGGATGGATACAACCGAAGTGACGAACGCACAGTTTTCGAAATTCGTCGAAGCGACTGGTTACGTTACAGACCCAGAAAAAGATTTTAGTGCAAAAGACTATCCTAACGCACCGCCCGAGTCACTCAAAGGTGGATCACTGATTTTCAAGCTATCACCAGGCGTAAATCCTTTCATGTGTGGAGCTAATGGCGAATTAGAGTGGTGGAAATTTACCCCGGGAGCAACCTGGCGCCATCCCCAAGGCCCCGGGTCTGATATTAAAGATAAAATGAATTATCCTGTAATCTGCATTACCTGGAAAGATGCTAAGGCTTATGCAGAGTGGGCAGGAAAAAGATTACCGACAGAAGCGGAATGGGAATTCGCTGCACGGGGTGGATTAAAGAATAAAAATTTTGTATGGGGTGACGAAGAAAAACCGAATGGAAAATATATGGCCAACTACTGGCAGGGAAATTTTCCGGGCAAGGATAACGGCGAAGATGGCTTTACCTCGATAGCTCCCGTAAAATCATTCCCGCCCAATGGATATGGGCTTTATGACATGTCCGGAAATGTCTGGGAAATGTGCGAAGACTGGTACAGTCCTGAATTTTATAATATTTCACCGAAGGATAATCCCTTAGGACCAGCCGCTGGAACTTATGATCCAAAACGTACAGGATTCACCGAACACGTGATGCGCGGCGGATCTTGGCTTTGTGACGAAGGCTACTGCTTCCGCTTCCGTCCCTCAGCACGCTCGGGAATTGACTCGATCAGCTCGACCAATCACGCCGGCTTTAGATGTGTGAAGGATAAAACAGAAGTCGCTAAATAGTTTTTAGTCTCGTTCCTGATAATCTAAATCTTTTCCATAAGTCTCTTCCATTCCGTTCACAGCCAAGAACGCGAGGCCAAAGCAGAACACACCCAAGAGCGCAGCAGCCAACTGACTGGAAACTTGGTACGATATCAGCGTACCAAAAGTGAACGACATTAAGACTAAAGAACCGCGAACGAAATTGGGAACTGTGGTTGCTACGGTCGCACGTAAATTGGTGCCAAACTGCTCGGCTGCGATGGTAATAAAAATGGCCCAGTAGCCCATGCTTAAGCCCATAATAAATACTAGCGTGTAAAACTGTGTAGCGGTCCAGCCGTGTGAAAAGTAAAGGAAGGTAACCACGCAGCCGGCACTGAATATTAAAAAGCTCGTAACGATTTTCTTTCGTGAGTTGAGCCACTGACTGGCCAATCCACTTGCTAAATCACCAAACGTTAAACCCAAATAAAACAAGGCTACCGCACGATTAGTCAGAACTTCTTTTATTTCAAATTGTGGGGCGAATACCCTTTCGGACTTCTGAACCAATATTCCAATCATATACCAAGTAGGTAAACCAATCGCGATACAGCGAATGTAACGCATGAATCGTGCTCGACTGGTAAATAAGGCAAAGAAATTGCCGCGTGCGACTACACCGGGACCGTCCGAATTTTTTGATCGATGAAACATGCCCGACTCCGTGACCGACAGTCGCGTAAATAAAAGACAAAGTCCCAATCCCCCACCAATGAAATAATTGGTCTGCCAGGTGACCAATTCGGCAACCGTTCCTGCGACCACCGCACCCGAAACACCGACGGCGGCAATGAGTGCCGTACCGTAACCACGACGTTCTTTAGAAAGCACTTCAGAGACCAGAGCGATACAACCGCCCAACTCACCCGCTAAGCCAATTCCAGCAAAGAAACGACACGCGGAATAAATTTCGATGTTTGTGGCGAATCCATTAGCAATGTTGGCGAGTGAATAAAGTAAGATTGAACCGAATAATGTCGCCAGACGACCCATACGGTCAGCGAGAATTCCGAAAAATAATCCGCCAATCAACATGCCCAACATCTGCCAATTCATTGGGTCGGCATACCAAACAATATCACCTTTAATATGAAAAGTATCCAAGCTGGCATTCTTCACCGCCATGCAAAGGGTAAGATCATAAATATCTACAAAGTAACCCAGAGCACCGACAATGACGACGGGCTGAAATAAATCCTGCCAAAGAGTACGTTGCGATACTGGGGTGGATGTTTGCATAAATTATTCTTTAAGGCCGTGGAAGTTAGCCATGGAAATACCTGAAAGCATTGCCCCCGTCACGCCGAGAAATCCTTGGTCCGTTCCAATAATAAAAAGATTTTCTAGATCCGTACGTCCGTCCCGACGTTTAATCGGTGAGCCATAAATAGCCCCATTGAGGTGACCGGTAAATTTACGCACCGTACGCGGTGTGAACACATCGCTCGAGGTCAGTGCCGCATCATGCACCGTATCACTTACCGGAGTAAGATGATTACGAGCAACCCGGTTGAGTTGATTCAACCATACGGTTTTCTGAGCCAAGTACTCCTCTTCAGGCAAGCGACACCATGCATCGTGATTAGCTAGTGCCGTCACACGCAACCAACCTTCATCCAACTTTCGCTCACCTCCGTAATTATAATTATTTGGAATACAAATAACGCCTGACTTCGGATCGACTAAACTCTTCGGCGACTGGTAATTAAAACGCTCTTCATCACAGAAAAATATAATCGTTTCGTTCCACTTAAATTGAGAAAACTCTTCCGGCTTATAGGTCGCAATCGTTTCGAGATAACCTAATCGACCAATCTCATTTTGCGCCACTTGAGGGGAGCAGTCAGATCTTAATCGCTGCGTCTCGACCGCACCCGCTGAAGAATAAATTTTGTCGGTGGTGACTTCGGTGCCATCATCTAAAATCAGTCCAACGGCGCGGGAGTTACGGACAATGATTTGCTTAACACCACACTTCATCCGGCGGTCCACTTGATGTTCCCGACAGCGATCCAAGAGCAGGCGAATGACTTGTCTTACCCCAATAAAGGGTCGGGCAAAGCCTTCTTTAAAAAGCGAACGCCACATGATAGCGAACTGCGAGACTTCGATATCGTTTTCTAAAGCACTACCATAGAAACATGTGGGCAAAAGAAGCATATCACGCAAAAGCGGATCCGAAATCTTTTCATCGAGTAACGCGCGGGCGGAACCGCCGTTAGCCTCCAAAGCAGCTTCATCAATATTAGAGATATAATTATCGAGCGCGCGAAACTGATCGATGGCCTTGGGAAAAACCTTGGCCACATCATCCATCAAATCCGGAAAATGATTATTCACTCGTAACTGCTTGCCGCCCATTTTGATGAGCGAGCCAAGCTGTGGACATAGATCTAATTCTTCCCGTTTAATTCTAAGCTGACGGAGTAACTTGGTGAGGGGTGTGCCCTTGGCGCCTTCGGGTACCCAATTAGTGAGGGCGTGTAAACCGACGTCATATTTACGATTTCCACGTGCATAAAATGAATTCAGTCCACCCGCGGCATTATGCTTTTCTAATAACAGAACCTTTTGGCCGAACATGCTTAAGCGTACGGCAGCGGCGAGGCCTGACATTCCTGCTCCAATAATAACGGCGTCGTAATGAACGGGGGCGGAATCCACACATTTACATTTGAAAAGCCCAGCCAAGGGTCAAGCGACACCTTTACTTAAACCTTACTAATTCTTAGCAACTCATCAGCAGCCCGAAAAATTTGCTGAGCGGTGATGCGTCCCATCGCACGATTCATTCGTGCATTATAATCGTTAATGTCTTCGCCCTCAAACTTCGTCGTATCAATTCGCACCGCACGACTTAATGTGCCCCAAGGTCGTGAACGGTTATAATTCGAAGGTCCATAAACTCCTAAAACGGGCACTTTGACGGCTGAAGCTAATTGGAGAATAGCTGAATCAGTACCCATAAACAATCGAGCCTCTTTGAGTAAAAGTGCGAGTTGCGGTAAGCTCAGTTGACCACGAGTCGAAAAAGCAGCGGGACCAATTAATCCACAGAGTGCGTCGGCCATGATGCGCTCTTCGGAGGCGGGTCCAGCGGACACGACCACGCGTTCAATTAAACCGGCGGCTAATAATTCACGCGTCGCTTGAGCCCATTTATCGATTTCTAAAATTTGTGAGGGTTGCGAAGCACCAGGATGAATCACTAAATATTTTTGTGGTTCAACGAGCAAGCCGTGTGAATCCATGCGCGAGGAGGCAAACCACATCGGTGGAACTTCAGCGGCAATATTAAAAATCTCTGAAAAGACCGCGTGATCGCGGGCGGCTTCATGCGGATCCACTAATAACCCTCGGACTTGCTGATGAAAAA
>Ga0209188_1003560_pt1 | contig 10664 bp, 5 predicted proteins | sample C_130625_EF_Meta_FD_187307 | JGI IMG/M metagenome (GOLD analysis project Ga0209188, IMG submission 187307) | Freshwater microbial communities from Lake Croche, Canada to study carbon cycling - C_130625_EF_MetaG (SPAdes) (version 2) | ecosystem: Environmental > Aquatic > Freshwater > Lake | place...
GCGCCCCGTCGAGCGTCGTCGGCAATTGCGGCTCGGCGCCCGGCACGATCCGCTCGTGCGGATACGAGACCCCGAGCCGACGCTCGAGGTAGGCAATCGAGCCTTGCGGATCCGTTGCATAGGTAAGCAGCGCGCGCCGCGAGCGGATCTCCCACACCCGCGCTGTCTCGCCATGGGCCTTCACCCACTCAGCCAAGAGCGGCTCGATCTCGGCATACCGCTCCGTGTTGAGCCGATGGAGCGCGTGGAAATAAAAAAACTCTTCCGTGCCCGGCACGAGCCGGGCGAGCACTGCCTCGCGATCCTCGGCGAGCGCGAACTCCTCCACGAAGCCGATCTCGCCGGCCCGGCCGCTCGCATTCCAAAAAGCCACCGTCATGCCCATGACCGCCAAGCCTAGGAGAAGCGTGCGACCAACGCGCGTTTCGGGCGAGGCGCCAGTTCCGGGCGCGGCGCCAGCAGAGAGCGAGCGAAGACCAAAAACCATGACAGACCCCTTCGGCGTGGACGGATCGCTCCGCGGGCGCGAAAGCACGCAGACGCTCACCAGGAGCTCGGCTTCTGCCCGAGGCCCCGGGCGGAGAACGGACGACGGAGGACGTCGTTACAACTCCCCCCGTCGATCCAATCCACGCCGCTCTAATCCTAGTTCACGACCACCGGCCCTGCCGGGGCGGGGGCGATCAGGGCTTGGCTTCCCCGGCTTTCACCGGCACGAACCGGAGGTAGTCGAGGCCGAACATCCAGGCTTTCGTGGCCGCCGGGTTCTCGCCGACGATGTCGACCGTCAATGGCACCGTGCCGGGTTCGAGGTCGAAAACCCCGAGCGACACTTCCGGCGTGACGGTGACGGCGTCCTTGTCGTAGAGGTCGATCGGAGCGGTCGGCTTCGCGCCGTTCCAGGCCAGGGTGACCGTCGCGTAGTCGTGGGCCTTCGAGCAGACAGCGACGATCTCGTAGCGGCCGCGAACCTCCACCGGTACCTCGAGAACGAGCCGTCCGCCGGGGCGGGCGCCGGTCCACCAGACGTGGGAACTGCCGCTCCACTGGGCCGCCTTGAAGCTCGACATGCCCTGCGGCCGGACGTCGCCGGCGCTCTTCGACGCGATCTTCATCGACTCCCCCTCGACCGCTCCGGGGATCCGTCCCTCGCCGTTGAACGGCGGCGGCCCTTCGCCGGGAAGGGGCACCTGCGACGGGTGGCGGAGGTAGGCCACGAGGTCGATGGCTTCTTCGGGCTTGAGCTGGCCGAGTTGGTTCTCCGGCATCAGCGACTGCGGCGAGAGCACGCGCGTCTCGACGTCGTCGAGGGGCACCGTCACCTGCTCCGTCGGGGTCTGGAGGGTGACGCTCGTCGGGCTTTCCTTGACGACGATCCCGGCGATCGATCGGCCGTCCTTGGTGAGCACCGTCGTCGTCTGGTAATCGCGGCCGACGATGGCACTCGGGTCGAGGAGATTGGCGAGGAGGTACTCGAGATCGGCCCGATTCGATCCGGTGATGTCGGGGCCGATCTTCCCCCCCTGCCCATGAAGCAGATGGCAGGCGCCGCAGGTCTTCACAAACACCTCGCGGCCGTGCGACAGGTCGGCGGCCTTCATCGCTGCCGGCTTGAACGCGCCCCGCCACTTTTCGAACTCCCCCTTGCGGTCCTCGGGGGTCGTGCGGATCGTCCCCCACACGTCATTGAGCTTGGCGATGACGTTCGTATCGGCCGACTGGGCGAGCCTGCCGACGGTGAAGGCGGAGAGGTCGCCACGCGGCAGCTTGCCGGCATCGATGGCGTCGAGGAGGGCGATCGTCCAGGCGGGGCGCGAGACGAGCGTGGCTATGGCCGCCTGACGGCATTCGTCGGTGAGCCCCTCGTAGGCGTCGAGGAGCACGCCCGGCGTCGCGTCATGCGGCACGGCTGCCAGCGACACGATCGCCCCCTTTTGCATGATCGTGTCATCGATCAGGGCTTGGAGCACCGGCGGCGTTCCCTCGTCGCGGGAACTGACGAGCGCCTCGAGCGCTTCCTGACGCTGGGTGATATCGGCATCCCGATCGGCGAGGAGATCGCGGAGTTGCGGCAGCACACGCGGATCACCGAACCGCACCGCCACGACCCCCGCGAGCCGGCGGACCCCCTCGTCAGCGTCGACGACCACAGCCTCGTAGCCCTTCTCCCAGGCCTTCGGGGCCTTCATCCGCCCGCGGGCGGCAAGCGCCGACACGATCTCCTCGAGCATCCACTTCCGCGTCGCCGAATCGGCAGCTGCCAGCCGGGCCACGAGGGCCTCATAGCAGGCCTCCTCGGAAGCGGCCCGACGGACGATGAATCGCGACACTGTCGGGATCTTCGACGCTGCCGCCAGCGCCATGGCGCGCTCGGGATCGACCGTCACCAACGGCTCAGAGGCGAACCAATTCATGAGGGGGAGATTGTGGTCGTCGGCGTCCTCGGTGTGGGCAACGAGCCCCGCGCAGATGTCCCAGCGGGCTTCGAGCGGCATCCGCTGGAGCGCCGAGCAGAGGGCAAGGCGGACCACCGGCGACGGATCGTCGGCGGCGAGTTGCCGGTAGCGGCCGATGCGGGTCTCGAGAGGAATGCTGCCGGTCTCATTGGCGAGCTGGATCGCCCAGGCCCGGACCGCCGGATCGGGATCGTCGAGGAGTGTTTCGGTCCGGGCGGCATCGAGCTTCCCCGTCACGTGCATCGCCCAGATGACGCGGAGCCGCTTGGCCGCTGTCGGCGCGGCGGCGAGCTTTGCGTCGAGCAGCCCGCCGATGGCGTCGGCGAGCCGACCGGCGACGGCCCGCTCGTGGAGGAGCCGGCGGGCGTGGCGGACGAACCAATCGTTGTCGTGGGCGAGGAGATCAACGAGCTCCGCGTCGGTCTTCGCTGCGAGGTCGACCTTCACCGCGGCGGTGTTGCCACGGTCGTACATCACCTTGAATATCCGGCCGTTGCCGCGATCGTGCTTCTCGTCGTCACCGTGGTGGCACTGGTTGCGGTCATACCAGTCGATGAGCACCATCTGCCCGTCAGGACCGGTTTGGAGGGAGATGAACTGCGACCAGGTGTCGTTGGCGAAGAGGAAGTCGGGCTCGCCGTCGCCGACATAGCCCGAACCGACCGGCGTGAGCCGATCCTCGTTGAGCCGGGCGCCGTGGATGTTGTTCATGAAGAGCTTGTTGCGGTAGCGATCGGGCCAGGAGCCACCGAGGTAGATGCAGGCGCCGCTGTGGGCATGGCCGCCGCCGCTGGCGTCCGACTTCTCCCGGTCGGCGTTGTTCCACTGGCCCCCCGTCCAGTGACGGTGGCGGGCGATCGTCTTGATGTCGTCGAAGGTCCAGGGGTTGAAGTGCTGGCCGGCCTGGCGCTCGTAACGGGCCCCCTGAATGACGTGGTAGAGGTGGGGGATCACGCAGGCGGTCTGGAAGGCATGACCGAGATCGTTGAAATCGACCCCCCAGGGATTGCTCGTCCCTTCTGAAAAAACTTCGAATTGATGACGCACCGGGTGGTAGCGCCAGATGCCGGCGTTGATCTTCGTCCGCTCGTCGGCCGGAGTGCCCGGCTTGCCGACGCTCGAGTGGGTGAAGACGCCGTGGCAGCCGTAGAGCCAGCCGTCGGGGCCCCAGATGAAGGCATTGAGGGTTTCGTGGGTGTCCTGCCAGCCCCAGCCGTCGAGGAGCACCTGCGGCTCGCCGTCGGGAACGTCGTCGCCATCGGCATCGGGGATGAAGAGGAAGTCGGGGGCCGCACCGACCCACACGCCGCCGAAGCCGACTGCGAGCCCGCTGACGAGGTTCAAGCCCTCTTTGAAGACCTTGCGGGAATCGAGCCGATGGTCGCCGTCGGTGTCTTCGAAGATGAGGATTCGGTCGCGAGCCTCCTCCGGCGCGACTCTTTTCGGATAGGCATAGGCCTCGGCGACCCACAGGCGCCCGCGGTCGTCGAAGCACATCGCGATCGGCTGACGCACGTCGGGCTCGGAAGCGAGGAGCTTCACCGAGAAGCCGGGGGGCGCTGACATCGCCTTGGCTGCCGCTTCAGGCTCGAGGCCATCGGCCATCGGGCGGCGCTTTTGCGGCTGGGCATCCTCGTGGCGGGCGACCGGCACAAGCTCTCGCGACTGTGTGTGGACGAAGATCCCCTGCTTGTTGGCGACGATGATGTCGGGGAGGCCGTCACCGGTGGCATCGGCCGCGGTCACCTGGACGCCGACACCGGAGTTGTCGTCGACGAGTTGCGGGACAAACTCCGCCTCGCCGGGAGCGGGGCGGGTGGCGCGGAACCAATAGAGGACCGCCGGGGCCGACGGCTCCGGATCACCGTCGGGGCCGTGGGCCCAGAAGCGCTTGCCGGTGACGATGTCGTCGAGCCCGTCGCCGTCGATGTCGGCGACGTCGATGGCGTGGATCTGGGAGAAGACGGTGCGGTAGGGGCTGTCGGAGGCTTTCTCTCCGGTGATCGGACGGTAGTCGAACGACCGGCCGCCTTCCGGGCCCTTCACCTGCTTCCACCACCCCAGGCCGTAACCGTGGGCGGCAAGGCTCGTGATCACGTCGTTGAGGCCGTCGCCATCGACGTCACGGACATGCATCTGGGCGCCACCCGGGCCGGCGAAGGGGAAGGGGTGGAAGGCCCACAGCGGGTCGGTGGCAAGCGACGCGGGCTGCTGCCACCAGCCGTTCTTTTCGAGGATGTCGACCTTGCCGTCGCCATCGACATCACCCACGCCCATGCCGTGTGTGAACCGGCCACCGGCCACCTCCCGGGAGATCCGGTGGAAGACCCAGGGCTTCGTCGGATCGTTCTTCCCGATCGGGGCATATCCGAAGAACCCACCCACCGAGCAGACGACCTCCGGCGTGCCGTCGCCGTCGATGTCGGCGAAGGTCGGCGACTCGTTGTCGACTTGCGCGAGGACGCGGTGACGCGGCCACGGCCCCTCCCGGCCCTGCGGGTTTTCGAACCACGACGCATCCTGGCCGGGGAAGCCGTAGACGAGAACGTCGTCCCAGCCGTCGGCGTTGAAGTCATGGCCCCAGCAGAAGAAGTTGTCGGAGTAACCGCGGGGGTCGAACGGCTTCGGTGCGTAGATCTCGTGACGCTCGGCGAAGGAGGGGCCGGCAAACCACCACGGCCCGGCGGCGATGTCGGGGACGCCGTCCTTGTTGAAGTCGCCCACCCCGGCCCCCTCGGCAACGAACCGGCCGTCGAGCTTTTGGCCCGCATAGGTGACCAGCGGCAGCGTCGCCGCATCGGCTTCGGCCGCCGGCGCCGATCGGAGCAGGCCGTCTTGCGTTCCCCGTCTGCAGGAGAGCAACGCCAGCAGCAGGATGGCGATCCCGGCGAGACGGTGTGGTGCGATGGCGCGAGGCATGGCTGGCGATTCCCCCGGAGGCTGGGCCTGGAAACGGTCGCTCGCCGGACGGGGCCGACGAGCGCGGCAAATCAATCTGCAGCGTATCCCCTGCCCGGGGCTGCGGGCAACGGAACCTCGCCACGGGGCGTCACCACAGCCCCATCAACCTCAAGCCCGCGGTCGCGGTGAAGAGGAGGATGAACGTGTCGAAGAGCCGCTGCGGAATCCGCTTCACGATCCACTTCCCGGCAAGCAAACCGACAAGCACCATCGGAGCGAGGAGAAGATTGAGGCGGAGCGTGTCGGGGGTGATCAATCCCAACTGCCAGCTGAACGGCAACTTGAGGATGTTGAGGACGAGGAACAGCCAGGCCGCCGTGGCGATGAGCACGTTTTTCGGGAGTGCCACCGCCAGAAGGTAGAGCGCGACCACGGGCCCGGCGGCGTTGGCCAGCATCGTCGTCACCCCGGCGAAGCCCCCCAGCAGCCAGGCAAACCATGTCGCGTGCGGAAAGTGTCCGAACCAGGCCGGCCGCCAGAGACGCGCCACCTGGAGGGCGGTGAGGCCGAGGATGATTCCCCCCACCGCCGGCTTGAGCGCGCTTTCATCGAGGCGGTCGAGGAGGAGCCAGCCGAGGAAGATCCCGGTGATCGACGGCGGCAGCAGCCGGGCCACCATCCGCCACTGCACCCCCTTCCCGACGAACATCACGGCGAGGATGTCACCGAGGACGAGAAGCGGAAGGAGGATGCCGGTCGAGGCCCTGGCCCCGAACACCGCCGCGAAAATCACGATGTGAACCATCCCCAGGCCGGCCAGGCCGCTCTTCGACATCCCCACGCCGCCGGCCGCGAAGGCCAAAAGGGCGAGCGTGGCCGGAGAGAGCTCGGGAAGGAGGCTGGCGTCGGGCACGAAGGGGAGCCGGGAAGGAGAAGGGGAGCCGGGAAGGAGAAGGGGAGCCGGGAAGGAGAAGGGGAGCCGGGACGGAGAAGGGGAGCCGGGACGGAACGGCGGAAGTCGGTGTCGAGTGACGTTACCACGCCCCCCTCGTCGCGAAGGTCCTTTCGTCCTCACTGGATTTTGACCTGCCGCGAACTATTGTCGAACAATTCTCGTACATGATCTCCGCAGGGACCGGGTTGCCCGGGTTTTCCCGTGCCTGGTTTTCCGGTGCCTGGTTTTCCAATGGACCGGCCCGCTCATCACCACGCCACTCGAAGTGGAGAGGTTGCGATGGATCGCGAGACGCTCGAGACCCTCTGCCAGACGTTTGCCGCCCGGCAGTCGATCAGCCCCCTGAACTCCTCCTCAACCGGCGCCGACCCCGTGCTGGAGATCCTCCGCAGCTTCCGGCTTGCCGAGATCTCCGCGGCGGAGATGGAATCGCTCCTCGGCTTGGTCACCGATGACGAGGCCACCGAAGTCTCTGCTCCGGATGCCGGCCTCCTCTTGGCTCGATTCGACGGTGGCCTCGACGAACCGCCGGTGCTCGTCGATGATTTCCCCGACTTCGACGAGATCATCGCCGCAGGGATCGTCGACGACGATGAAGAGGATGACGGGGATGCGCCGCTCCCCGGCGAAGGCGTCGTCGAAATCCGGGTGTCGTCCGCCCAGCCTGGCGTCGAAGTGAGCCGCTCGAGCGGCCCCGGCGGGTGACGTGGCGATCGGAGGCGGCGTGAGCGACCAACCGACCAAGCTTTTCGAACGGTCGGGGGTCGTGGCGATCGCCAAGCCTTCGGGGCTTGCCACGCAGGCTCCCCCCGGTCTCCCTTCGGTCGAGGCGTGGCTCCGTGGCCTGCTCCCGGCCGGCGCCTACCTCGGCGTCCCCCACCGGCTCGACCGGGCGGTGTCGGGCGTCCTTCTCATGGCGACGACGCCCCGCGCCGCCCGGCAGCTGTCGAGGCAGTTCGAGCGTCGCCAAGTCACGAAGACGTACGTCGCGATGCTTGCCGCCGGGGCCGCCACGAAGCCTGTGGCGGGAGCGGCCGTCGAATGGCGTGACCGGATCGCCAAGTGCCCCGATGTCGCCCAAGCCCGCGTCGTCGCTGCCGACGATCCAGCGGGGAGGGAGGCGGTTACCGTCGCGCGGATCCTGAGTGAGGTGGAGCCAGGCCGGTGGCTTGTCGAACTCGCTCCCGTCACCGGACGGATGCACCAGTTGCGGGTTCAGGCCGCTGCCCGCGGAATGCCGGTCGTCGGCGACACGCTCTATGGTGGCCCGGCGCTCTTCTCTCGTGGCCCGGCGTTTGGGGGCGGCCCGGCCATCGAAGACGCCGACGCGGCCGCCAGCCGTCGGCAGCCGATCGCCCTCCATGCCCTTTCCATCCGCTTCCGCGATCCCGACGCGGACGAAGAGGTCGTCGTCACCGCAGCGCTTCCTCCCCAGTGGCCCGCGGCCGCCGCCGCGCTGCTCCCTGGCGGGTGATCGACCGTGGGGCCGGCGAATGCTTTAGCGCCCGGACAAGCTGCCGAGGTGATGCAGCCAGTGCTCGATCCAGGGGGGCGACCAGGGGTTCCAGGTGGGGTAGGCCACCGACACCACCGACAGGCCGAGGAGGATCAGGGCCAGCAGTCGACCGGCGCGGTGACGCGACAGGGCGTCGGCCGCCGGCACCGCGGCCACCGCCCACAGCGGAGCGAGCCAGAACACCCAGCGGAAGCCACTCGAGACGCCGCCATAGTTGCGATCGATCTGGGAACGGGTGAGGTAGAAGAGGATCACGACGAGAGAGACCACGAGGATCGTCAGGGCGAGGTGGGCCTGGCCCGGGGGAGCGTGCCGGCGGCGGGCCGCGATCATGATCACGAGACCCCAGGGGACGAGGAGCCAGGCGGGGGTGAGGGAGAAGATCCCGTGGTGCCCGACGAGCGCGTGCCAGGCGTAGACGAGCGGCGAAGGCTCCCCCCGATCGACCCCCTTCGGATCGCGCCAGTAGCTCGTCAGTTGCTTGCCGTTGGAGAGGGCGAGGGAATAGTCGTACCAGTTGTCGGGATTGGCCGAGGAGGTCCCGGCGACCGGGGGCCCGACATCGGCCGGCGACGTTGCCGCCGCGGCCGCGACGTGGCGGTGGGCGTAGGGGGGTAAGATCGAGCCGTGGGCCAGCCAGTTCGTCCCCAGGGCCACTCCAGCGACGAGGATCGCCGCCGGAGCGGCTGCGGCGAGCGTCCGCCGCGAATCGACGAAGAGGAGCATCCCGAGCAGCGCGACACACCAGGCGAGGGCGGGAAGTTCGAAGGCGGCGGCGAGGGCGGCGAGCCCGCCGGCGGCGGCGAAGGCGCCGGGGGAGCCGCCGTGGCCGATGATCCGCAACAGCCACCATCCGCTCCACGCCGCCGCGGCCGCGGCCGGGAGGTGGTTGGTGAGCGATACGGCGAAGGTCGAAAGGAGCGTGCCGAAGGAGATCAGGGCCAGGCCCCAAAAGCGTCCCCAGTCGGTGCCGCCGACCGCCTCGATCATCCGGTCGCTGGCCATCAAGAGGAGGGCAAACGGGACGAGACAGCAGACAACCAGAAGCATCCTGGCCATCTCGAACGGATGGCTGCCGAGCGTCCAGCCGGTCATTTGGTGGAGGAGCCAGTAAGGGGCTGCGCAGAGGATCGCGAGGAGCGGTGGCTTGCTCGAGTAGAGGCGGATCCGGCCGGTCGGATCGGCGTGCGCCACCGCGTCGATGGTGTCCCAGCCCGGCTCGACGACGATCTCGTCGATGGCGAACGTGCCCCGCTCCACGAGCGCCCGGACGGCGAGCCAACGGCTGCGATCGTTGGCCGAGAGGAAGGGGCGCTGGAGGCGCCGCCCCCGCTCGATCGACGCCGCGATCACCTCGGCATCGACCGCCGGCCCCCCGGCCGCCTCAGCGTCGCGGGCCTTGGCCACGGCCTCCGCCACGAGGCGCTTCTCGAGCGCGATCTTGTCGACGCTCGTGACGGCTCCAATCCGGCCGAGGAGGCCGCCGAGCACCACGGCGGCGAGGATCATCGACACCTGGCGCCGTCGACGCGCCTGGGCCGATGGCAGGATGGCGCTGGCCACCGACAGCCTGTGACGGCGGATGTCACCGGCGATCCTGGCGAGGTCGATGAGGCCCGTGAAGAACCGAGCGAAGCCATACTTCGAGCGCCCCAGTGTCCGCGGCCGGTGGTGAACCGCCTTCTCGACGACCCGGTTGCCCTCCGCGGCGGCGAGCACGGTGATGAAGCGGTGCATGTCGTCGCCGAGCCGCAGCGACCGGGCCGCCGGGGCTCGAAACACCTTCAAGCCACAGTTGTGATCGTGGAGCCAAAGTCCACTCACCCAGCCGACGAGGAGATTGAAGATCCGTGAGGGGAGCGTCTTGTGCCAGGGATCGAGCCGCGGGGTCTTCCAGCCGTTGACCACGTCGGCGCCGGCCCGGCCGGTGGCGGGGTCGGCGAGGAGGGCGAGCATGGCGGGGATCTCCGCCGGATCGTCCTGGCCGTCGCCGTCGAGCATCACGATCCGCGGCGCCCGGCAGCGCGCGAAGCCATCCATGAGGGCCGCTGACTTCCCGCCGCCCTGGCCCCGGTGCACTCCCTCCACGCGTCGATCAGCCGTCGCGGCGGCGCCGATCTCCTCCCAGGTCGAATCGCTCGACCCGTCGTCAATGACGAACAGTTCCCAGGCGAGACCGGCGGCATCGAGGACAACCCGGATCTCGGCGATGAGCGGGCCGATGTTCCCCGCCTCGTTCCGCACAGGGACGACAAGCGAGACGTCCGGCGGCGTGGCAGCGGCGGCGTTCATGCATTCGGATCAGACGGTGGCCACCCTTCCGCAGGGGGCCGGGAGGGAGTGACGGGACGCACGGGCGCGCGAGGGACAGCGGCCCGATGGGGCCGGGCGAGCCGCCGAGAGGGGGCAAGAATACCCCGCGCGGGTCCTATCCGCCATGCCGGAACGCCGTCGGCTGCCAACGGGGGACCGTGGATCCCTTCTTCCACGGAGCGGTACAATCGTCCGTTCGCGTCCGCATCTCCCCACGGAACCGTGGCCCCCGCCGCGGCCTGGAATGCTCCTCGACAGCCTGATCCCCTCCGACACCCCGCCGAAACGGGTGGCGCGCATCGTCTCGTTCGGTGTCATCCTCGCGCTCGTCGCCGTCTTCGGCCTCCTTTCCTTGAGGGTGATGTCGAGCTTCATGCTGCCGTTGCTTCTCGCGGCGATGCTCGTCGTGATCTTCGGCCCGCTCCATCGCTGGCTGCGCGATCGGATCATCGCTCCGGGGAAGGGGCCGGAATGGATTCCCGCCCTCCTCACGACGCTGTTCGTACTCCTCATCGTCCTCGTG
>Ga0209188_1003562_pt1 | contig 10660 bp, 1 predicted proteins | sample C_130625_EF_Meta_FD_187307 | JGI IMG/M metagenome (GOLD analysis project Ga0209188, IMG submission 187307) | Freshwater microbial communities from Lake Croche, Canada to study carbon cycling - C_130625_EF_MetaG (SPAdes) (version 2) | ecosystem: Environmental > Aquatic > Freshwater > Lake | place...
TTAACTGCTGCGCAGGTGACAGCAGACGCTGCTGTGATTGCGAAGTTAGGCGTTGATGCAACCATTGCGGTAGCTGATACTGCAGCGAACATTGTCTCTAATATCGATGCGATTAAAGCGAATATCACCAACATCGATACGCTCAGCGCTACTGGTACGGTCAGTCTCAATGCTGCGCAAGTCACTAGCAATGCCGATGTCATTGCCAAGTTAGGCTCAGCCGCAACGATTGCTGTTGCCGATACCGGTGCAAACATTGTCTCGAACATCACAGCCATTAACAGCAACATTGCCAATATCGATACGCTCACTGCTAGCGGCACAGTGAACCTCACTGCAGCCCAGGTGACAGCCGATGCTGATGTTATTGCTAAGTTAGGCTCAGCCGCAACGATTGCAGTATCTGATACTGCAGCTAATATTGTTAAAAATATTGATGCCATTAATGGCAATATCGCCAACATCGATACATTGACTGCCTCTGGCACAGTTACCTTAACAGCTATTCAAGTTGCTAATGATTCTGCGGTAGTGACTAAGCTCTCAAGCGTTGTGGTTAGTGATACTGCATCCAATATTGCAGACAAACTTGATAATCTTAATAGCAATATCAAACATATTGAAAGTATTACGGTCACTGACGATAATTTAGTTACCTTTACTGCTAAGCAGTTGGTGGCTGACTCCGCAGTGGCGAACATGTTGGGTGCTGTGAACGTTGCAGACAACGCAGAAAATATTCTTGCAAACATTGTTTATTTACAAAATAATATTGATAGCATTTATACGATTACTGCCAATGAGGGCTTTGTTACCTTAAGCGCAGATCAAGTTGTTGGATATTCTGGAGTGGTAGCTGCTTTAGGAGCTGTGAATGTAGTAGACACTGCCGAGCATATTGCGGATAATATCGAGTCCCTGCAAAGCAATATTAACAGTATCTATTCGATTACCAGTTCTGATGGCGACGTCACCATTACAGCTGGCCAAGTTGCAGGCGCTAGTGATGTAATTTCAGCTCTAGGTAGCATCAATGTCGAAGACAGTGCTACTAGCATCGCTGAAAATATCGATACATTACAAAGCAATATTGCTAGCATCAATACGATTACCAGCTCTGATGGTGAAGTCACTATTACAGCTGGCCAAGTTACAAGCGCTGCTGATGTTGTGGCCATTTTAGGCACAGTCAATGTCAGTGACACAGCAACAAATATCGCCACTTATATTGACTCCTTGCAGGGAAATATTGAGAGCATCAATACCATTACGGCTGATGCTACTGTTGTCTTATCTGCTGCTAAAGTTGCTGCTGATCCTGGAGTAGTAGCCAAGCTAGACTCAGTAAATGTGAGCGATACCGCTGCTAATATCAGTAGCAACATTGGTGCACTAAAAACCAATATCAGTTACATTGATACGATTTCATCTGTTGGCATCGTTACCTTATCGAATGCTCAGTTAAGTTCTAACGCTGTAGTGGTTGACAAACTAGACACAGTCAATATCCGTGATACTGCTGCTAATATCCTAAGGGATATCGGTACACTCAATAGCAATACTCACGTTGGAACGATCACATCAACTAACGGTACTGTGACCATGGGCGATGCTCAATTGGTAGCTAATACGGTTGCAGTTGAAAAGCTCGGTACAGTCAATATCCGCGATAGTGCTAGCAATATCGTTAAAGATCTTTCTTCCCTCAATAGCAATAGCCATATTGGTACGATTACATCTACTTCCGGTGCGGTTACTTTATCTGCCCCTCAAGTTGCTAACTATTCTGGGGTTGTAAGCAAACTTGGCGTTGCTGCTAATATTATCGTGAGTGATACAGCAAGTAATATCGCTTCGAATATTGCTGCAATCAATAACAATATCGCCAATATCGATACGCTCACCGTTTCTGGTGGCGCTCTCGCCTTAACTGGTGCTCAGTTAGCTAGCGGGCCCGCAGTAGTTGCAAAACTTGGCACCGTTAATATCAGCGATAGTGCAGAGAATATCGTTAAGAGCATTGGCGCCCTAAATAGTAGTATTGATAATATTAGCAGCATCACCTCTACTGGTGGTACTGTTACTTTAACTGCCGCTCAAGTTGCCGCCGACTCTGCAGTGCTGGCTAAACTTTCTTCTAATGTGGCTGTAAAGGACACCGCTACAAATATTGCTCACGATGTCAATGCGTTAAATAACAACATTAGTCATATTGATAGCATCACCTCATCTACTGGCGCTGTTACCTTAACTCCGGAACAATTTAATACTGATTCTGCAGTGGCAGAAATGTTAGGCAAGGTCAACGTTGCAGATACGGCTGCTAACATTGCTCAAAATATCGCTAACTTACAGAGCAATATCGGCAGTATTAATGCAATTAGCACAACTGATGGCGCTGTCACTATTAATCTAAATCAATTTAATAATGACTTTGATATCGTACAAAAATTAGGTTCGGTCATTATTAGTGATACTGCCACTAATATTGTTAACAATCTTGGTACTATTGACAGTAACATTAGCCATGTTAGTAGTATCACTGCCTCCAGTGGCACTGTCACTTTATCTGCTTCCCAAGTTGCCGCTGACTCTGCAGTAGTTGCTAAGCTTTCTGGTGTAGTTGTTAGCGATAGCGCCACAAATATTGCCTCTAATATCACCGCTTTAAACAGTAACATTACTCATATTGCCAGCATTACCGCCTCTAGTGGCACTGTGACTTTATCCGCTTCTCAGGTTGCCGCTGACTCTGCAGTAGTTGCTAAGCTTTCCGGTGTAGTTGTTAGTGATAGCGCTGCCAATATCAATGCCAGCCTGAATGGTTTACTGAACAATCCTAGTATTACAGCGATTACGGCTTCTGACTCTGCTGCTCTTAGCCTAACTGCTAGCCAATTTAGCTCTGATACGACAACTGCTTTAAGCAAGCTAGCCAACGGTGCATTAGTAGTGACTGGTGTAGCCGATAGTGCAGTAAGTTCCGTATTAGCTAGCACTAAGGTTGCATCGATTACTGTCATTGATACTGCAAGCACTTTAAATGCCAACTTAAATGATCTGCTAAATAATCCTAAAGTCACTGCTATTACTGCTTCTGACTCTGCTCGATTGACTTTAACTGCTGATCAGTTCACGGCCGATGCAAGTGCTGGTGTTCTGACTAAATTAGCCGCTGGTTCATTAACTGTTACCGATGTGGATGCCCAGCACGTTGTGGATGTTGGCCAAGATGCTCGCGTTGCTTCATTCTCATTCTCTGACACTGCTGCCAACCTTCAGAGCGCTTTAAGTGAGCTCACTTCAGCACAGTTATCTCACATTACTGCTGTTGCCATTACTGGTGATGATGCCGGGGTATTTAATCCAGCTCTCTTGGCAAAGTTGCCCGCTGAAACGGATATCCTCTTTAAAGGCGTGATGGTTGGTGATGCTGGTGATCTCGCCAAAGGCAGTACCATCCCTTGTTATGTCCAGGGCACCCATATTCAGACCAAAGAAGGTCAGAAGTTGGTAGAGGACCTCGTGGTTGGCGATTTAATCAAGACAGTGGAAGGTCGCTATGAGCCGGTCATCTGGATTGGTAGCCGCAGCGTGATTCCATTGTTCCAGATCAAAAAAGACAAAGCATACCCAGTGCGTATCGTCAAAGATGCCTTTGGTGAAGGCTTGCCTAGTGCTGACCTTTGGCTAAGCCCAGACCATTCCTTGTATGTTGATGGCGTGATGATTCCAGCCGATAAGCTCATTAACGGCAAAACCATCTACCAAGAGCAGTGGAGTCAGGTGACTTACTTCCACGTTGAGTTGCCAAAGCACGAAGCGATCTATGCCGAAGGCCTACCAGCAGAGACTTATTTGGATACGAGCGAAACTAACCGCGCCTTCTTTAACCAAAACCAAGGTGATAGCAAAGTATTTGGTACTGCAGAGCAAAAGCCAGCCCCTAAAGATGTGCCGTTATGGCGTCATATTTGGGATACGCAAGGCTATGGCAAGCTTCATACCAGCGGTCCAGTAGTAGAGCAAGTACAGGCAAGACTTAGTGCCCGTGCTGATGAAATGAATACCAACGCAGTACAAGTAAAAGCAGTGGCCTTAATTGCTGCTTAAGAAGTTTGTAGTGTTGTCAGAAATTAACAATCTAACTAATTGATTTGTAATACATTTAAGAGGAGCCAGTCATGGCAACAACAGTAACGGTTTCAGCAGCCTTAAACTCATCTGCTACAGGTCTTAGGATCTCAGATACGGGAGCTAATATCTCTGCCGGTCTCGATGCTTTGCAAGCAAAGCTAGGTTCTATTACCTCTATTGCCTCTACTGGCGGCACGATCAATTTCACGCCAAACCAAGTAACAGCTGACGCCGGTATTCTTGCAAAGCTAGGTACAAATCCAACGATTGCAGTATCAGGCTCTGCAGCTGATATCGTTAGAAACATCGATGCGATCAACACTAACATCACCAGGATTGATAGCTTAAGCGCTACCAGCGGCACTATTACCTTAACTGCTGATCAGGTGACTGCTGATGCAGCGGTGATTACTAAATTTGGTTTATCAGCCAATATTGCGGTATCCGATACTGCAACCAATATTTCTGCCAATATTGATGCAATTACCAGCAATATCGCTAATATCACTGCGCTCACTAATTCAACCGGCACAAACTTAAACGTTACTTACGCCCAATACGGCGCTACCGGTTTTGCTACGGCTATGGGCAAGATGAGTGGCACTACAGCAGATGTGACTGGTGTAAACACTGCATCTATAGCTAATATCAATAAGCTCTTTAATGACACTACCGTCAATACCTTTGACTTTAATGGTACTGGTGCAACTATTGCCTCCAGATTAAGCACCTTAACTGCTGACATTAGCAAGATTAGCGCAATTACTGCTACTAGCGGTACGGTTGACTTAACTGCTGCTAACGTGACCGCCAACCAGGCAGTGTTAGCCAAGCTTGGCGCTGCTACGGTTAATGTATCGGATAGCGCTGCTAATATTGTCAAAAATATCGATGCCATCAATACCAATATCCTTAACATCGATAACTTGAGTACTACTACTGGCACGGTTACCTTAACTGCTGCCCAAGTGACTGCTGATGCAGCGGTGATTACTAAGTTAGGCTCAGCAGCAACGATAGCGGTATCTGATACTGGCGCCAATATCGCTACTAACCTTAAAGCCATCAACGACAATATCGATAACATCGATACGCTCACTGCTACTGGCACGCTTACCTTAACGGCTGATCAAGTGACTGCCGATGCAGCCGTGATTGCTAAGTTAGGCTCAGCAGCAACCATTTCTGTATCTGATAGTGCAGATAACATCGTTAAAAACATCGATGCGATTAACACCAATATCGCCAACATCGATACGTTGAGTACTACAAGCGGCACGATCACTTTAACTTTGGATCAATTGTCTGCTGATGCTGCAGTAGTCGCAAAATTAGGTTCCGCTACGATTGCGATAGCCGATACGGCGGCAAATATTAATTCGAGCATGGCTGCCATCAGCAGCAATATCGCTAACATCGATAACTTATCTGTTATTGGTGGCGGTACTGTTAACATTGCAGCCGATCAAACTGCTGTAGCAAACAAACTGGGCGCTGCAGCTAACATTGCGCTACGTGATACCGCAGCCAATATTTCTGCCAATATCAGCGCAATTTCCAGCAACATCGCCAATATTGATACGCTCACCAATACTGGTGGAACCTTAAACGTTACTTACGCCCAATACGGCGCTGCTGGTTTTGCTACGGCTATGGGCAAGATGAGTGGTACTACGGCTGATGTGACTGGTGTGACTACCTCCACTGTAGCTAACATCAATAAGCTCTTTAATGATCCTACAGTCCATAGCTTTGACATTAATACTACTGGCGCAAATATTGTCACAAGATTAAGCACCTTAACTGCTGACATTAGCAAGATTAGCGCAATTAACGCTACTAGCGGTACGGTTGACTTAACAGCTGCTAACGTGACTGCCAACCAGGCAGTGTTAGCTAAGCTTGGCGCTGCTACGGTCAATGTAGCTGATACCGCCGCTAATATCGTTTCTAACATTGATGCCATCAATAAAAATATCGCCAACATCGATAACTTGAGTGCTACTTCTGGCACGCTTACCTTAACTGCTGCACAACTAACTGCTGATGCAGCGGTGATTACTAAGTTAGGCTCAGCAGCAACGATAGCGGTATCCGATACGGCAACAAATATTAATTCGAATATTGCTGCCATCAGCACCAATATTGCTAACCTTGATGCCTTAAGCGTATCGGATGGCGGTACTGTTAACATTACGGCCACTCAAACTGCTGTAGCAGCCAAACTGGGTGCTGCAGCTAGCGTTGCGCTCAGTGATTCTGCGGCCAATATCGTTAAAAACATCGATGCGATTAACACCAACATCGGTAACATCGATAGCTTGAGTACTACGAGTGGTACGGTTACCTTAACTGCTGCGCAAGTCACTACTGATGCAGCAGTGGTAGCTAAACTGAGTGCAGTAGCTGTGAGCGATACCGCTACTAATCTGAACTCAGATTTACATAGCTTACTGAACAACGCTAAAGTGTCTGGTATTGCTGCTACTGAGGGCACATTAAGCCTAAGCGCTGATAACTTTAGCGCTGATACATCAGTATTAAGCAAGCTAGCCGATGGTTCATTAACTGTTACTGGTGTCTCTGACGCTGCTGCTAGCGCCGCTACAGCCAGCGCTAAGGTGGCCTCATTTACCGTGAGCGATACCGCTACTAATCTGAACTCAGATTTACATAGCTTACTGAACAACGCTAAAGTGTCTGGTATTGCTGCTACTGAGGGCACATTAAGTCTGAGCGCTGATAACTTTAGCGCTGATACATCAGTATTAAGCAAGTTAGCCGATGGTTCATTAACTGTTACTGGTGTCTCTGACGCTGCTGCTAGCGCCGCTACAGCCAGCGCTAAGGTGGCCTCATTTACCGTGAGCGATTCCGCTACTAATCTGAACTCAGATTTACATAGCTTACTGAACAACGCTAAAGTGTCTGGTATTGCTGCTACTGAGGGCACATTAAGTCTGAGCGCTGATCAGTTCGCTAGCGATGCAAGTAAGTTAAGCAAGTTAGTCGATGGTTCATTAACTGTTACTGGTGTAGATGCATCAGACATTTCCAGTGTTGCCGGTAACTCACACGTTGCTTCATTCACGGTTAGTGATTCTGCTGCTGATCTTGGCGCCGCCTTAAGTAAACTGTCTGCATCTGACCTATCTCACGTTACTGCTGTTGCAGTGACTGGTGACGATGCCTCCGCTTTAGATGCAAATCTCTTAGCAAAGTTACCTGCTGAGACTGATGTCTTCTTTAAAGGGGTGATGGTTGGTGATGCTGGCGATCTGGCTAAAGTTCACACCATTCCTTGCTACGTAGAAGGTACTCATATTCAGACTAAAGAGGGTCAGAAGTTGGTAGAGGACCTCGTAGTTGGTGATTTGATCAAGACGGTTGAAGGTCGCTATGAGCCAGTCATCTGGATTGGTAGCCGCCGCGTTGTGCCAGCTTTCCAGGTCAAAAAAGACAAGGCCTACCCAGTACGTATCGTCAAAGATGCCTTTGGAGAAGGCTTGCCAATGGCCGATCTATGCCTAAGCCCAGACCACTCCGTATATGTCGATGGCGTGATGATTCCAGCCGATAAGCTCATTAACGGTAAGACTATCTACCAAGAAGAGTGTGTCCAGGTCACTTACTTCCACGTGGAGTTGCCTAAGCACGAAGCGATTTATGCCGAAGGCTTGCCAGCTGAGACCTATTTGGATACGAGCGAAACGAACCGCGCCTTCTTTAACCAAAACCAAGGCGATAGCAAGGTATTTGGTACTGCAGAGCAAATGCCAGCCCCTAAAGATGTGCCGCTCTGGCGTCACATTTGGGATACGCAAGGCTATGGCAAGCTCCATACCAGCGGTCCAGTAGTAGAGACTGTACAAGCAAGACTGAGTGCTCGTGCTGATGAAATGAATACCAACGCAGGACAAGTAAAAGCAGGGGCTTTAATCGCTGCTTAATTAAGCACTGGCATTATTAGTAAATCAAGTGAAGTAAAGCAGGGGGCTACGGCCCCCTTTGCCTGATATCAGATTTTTAGGGGGGTAACTTTTAACCCTTTTTTAACTGTTTTGTCAATTTATTAGTACTTATGTCCTAAATAAAACAGTAGTAAAAATCACTTAAAAAAGTAGAAAAATGCCGTGTTTTAGACTTGATAGAGCCCAATAATGTATCAACTATTAATAGTTTTGAAGAATTATGTTTAGGTTAATTAGATAGTTCTTCAAAACAACCTAACTAATTGATTTGTAATACATTTAAGAGGAGCCAGCCATGGCAATAACAACAGTAACGGTCGCAGCAGCTTTAAGCTCAACTTCTTCAGGTCTTAGGATCTCAGATACGGCAGATGCTATTACCGGTGGCCTTGATGCGCTCCAAGCAAAGATAGGCAAGATTACCTCTATTGCCTCTACTGGCGGCACGATCAATTTTACACCGCAACAAGTAACGGATGATGGTGGTGTTCTTCTAAAGTTAGGTACAGCCCCAACGATTGCAGTATCAGGCTCTGCAGCCGATATTGTTAAAAATATCGATGCGATCAACACTAATATCACCAGGATCGATAGTCTAAGCGCTACTAGCGGCACGGTTACCTTAACTGCTGATCAAGTGACTGCGGATGCAGCAGTGATTGCTAAGTTAGGTACAGCAGCCAATATCGCCGTATCTGATACTGCAACCAATATTTCTGCCAATATCAGCGCAATTTCCAGCAACATCGCTAATATCGATACCGTAACCGTATCTGATAGCGGTACAGTTAACATTGCTGCCAATCAAACAGCGGTAGCAGCCAAGCTTGGCTCTGATGCCACTGTTGCGCTCAGTGATACCGCAGCCAATATTTCTACTAATATCAGCGCAATTGCTACTAACATTGGCAATATTGATGTGTTGAGTGCTACTGGTGGTACTGTTACCTTGACAGCTGCCAACGTTGCTCCTAACTCAGCAGTGTTGGCTAAGCTTGATGCTACAGTTGCTGTATCTGATACTGCTGTCAATATTGTAAAAAATATTGATGCCATTAACACTAACATCAAGAACATCGATGTCTTGAGCCCTACGAGTGGCACGGTCACCCTAACTGCGGCACAGGTTAGAGATGATGCAGCCGTTGTCGCCAGGTTAGGCACCCCTCCTGTGATTGCTTTGAAGGATACAGCAGCCAATATCTCTTCTAATTTTGACGCTATTAACAAAAGTATTAGCAATATCGATACGCTGACAGTTAGCCCAGCCACTGGCATAGTTAACTTAACCGCTGATCAAGTTACTTCTGATGCAGCGGTGATTGCTAAGTTAGGCTCGGCCGCCAATATTGCAGTATCTGATACTGCCGCTAATATCGTTTCAAACATTGATGCGATCAAAGCCAATCTCGCTAATATTGACACCTTGAGTGCTAACGGTACCCTTACCTTAACTGTTGCTCAACTAACTGATGATGCAGCGGTGATTGCTAAGTTAGGCCCAGCAGCAACGATTTCTGTTGCTGATACCGCAGATAACATTGCTAACAATATCGATACCCTTAACTCTAATATCGCTAACATCGACACTTTGAGTGCTACTAGCGGCACGGTTACCTTAACTGCTGATCAAGTGACTGCGGATGCAGCGGTGATTGCTAAGTTAGGTACAGCAGCCAATATCGCCGTATCTGATACTGCAACCAATATTTCTGCCAATATCAGCGCAATTTCCAGCAATATCTCCAATATTGATACGCTCACCAATACTGGTGGAACCTTAAACGTTACTTACGCCCAATACGGCGCTACCGGTTTTGCTACGGCTATGGGCAAGATGAGCGGTACTACGGCAGATGTGACTGGTGTAAACACTACATCTATAGCTAATATCAATAAGCTCTTTAATGACACTACAGTCCATAACTTTGACTTTAATGGTACTGGCGCAACTATTGCCTCCAGATTAAGCACTTTAACTACTGACATTAGCAAGATTAGCGCAATTAACGTTACTAGCGGTACGGTTGATTTAACTGCTGCTAACGTGACTGCCAATCCCTTGGTGCTAGCTAAGCTTGGCGCTGCTACAGTCAATGTATCTGACACTGGCGCCAATATCACTAAAAACATCGATGCTATCAACGCCAATAGCCTTAACATCGATACGCTCACTTCTACAAGTGGCACAGTTGCCTTAACTGCTGCCCAAGTGACTTCCCATGCAGCAGTGATTGCTAAGTTAGGCTCAGCAGCCAATATCGCTGTATCTGATACTGGCGCCAATATCGCTACTAACCTTAAGGCTATTAACGACAATATTGCTAACATCGATACGCTCACTGCTTCTGGCACGCTTACCTTAACCGCTGATCAAGTGACTGCCGATGCAGCCGTGATTGCTAAGTTAGGCTCAGCAGCAACGATTTCTGTATCTGATAGTGCAGATAACATCGTTAAAAACATCGATGCGATTAACACCAATATCGCCAACATCGATACGTTGAGTACTACAAGCGGCACGATCACTTTAACTTTGGATCAATTGTCTG
>Ga0209188_1003568_pt1 | contig 10651 bp, 8 predicted proteins | sample C_130625_EF_Meta_FD_187307 | JGI IMG/M metagenome (GOLD analysis project Ga0209188, IMG submission 187307) | Freshwater microbial communities from Lake Croche, Canada to study carbon cycling - C_130625_EF_MetaG (SPAdes) (version 2) | ecosystem: Environmental > Aquatic > Freshwater > Lake | place...
TGGCCGACGACCCCGGCGGCCATACAGTATCGGGTGCGGCCAAATGGGCACTCGGCGGGATCGGTATTGGCGCACATCGCCTATGTAGAGGCGCGGTGGATGAGCCGATTGGGGTGCCCTTTCACTGCGGACGAGGGGGAGCGGCTAGGTTGCCAGCTGACGAACGTGGATGAAGCCTTTTGGGCCGATGCGGGCGGAGATTATCAGGCAATTTTAGACTGGCAAGATGAAGTACGCCGCCGGACATTGGCCTGTCTGATTGGCCTTGACGCCGACCAAGTAACGGAGTTCCGCGATGGACAGCCGGACTATACGGCGGCGTGGGTGGTGAATCACCTGATTGGCCACGAGGCCTACCACGCGGGTCAGGCGGTGCTGTTGGCATCGCTGAGCGCAGGCGAGTAAGGCGGCCATCTATGGCACCGGAAACGGCGTGGAGTGCCTTTTCGAGTAATTGATGCGGCAATTGTTGAGAATTTTCTCTAGAGTTTGCGGCTTTTGGTCAGGATTTAGTGAGACAAAATATTTCACTCCGAGCGACTCCAAGAATGACTGGTTTTCTTTAATGACACGGTAGTTGTTAACAAAGTAATTGTCGACATCAGGAGAAACGTTTGGAATATTATGAAAACGAAGATTTGCGGACGCACCACAAATGTCACGAAGCAATTGAATATGTCGACCATCTGCCGCGCGAAGTACTTCAATATGAAGTTCCACCTTCCGACGATCTTGCTTGTTTATTAGCACCAAGTCCGAAAACCCTTGGTCTCCATTCATTCCCTCTTCACTCGCTGCAGATGTTATCTCCCACTGATCTCCAGCGTAGGGTCGGATCAGACGATCCAGAAGTTGTTGCACTTTCTCTTCGGTAAGCCCGTTGACTTTTTTTTCTCGTTCTGAAGCCAATTCGAGAAGCGGCCCAGGCTGGCAGTTGTACAGCGCCTTAACTAATGATATAGATTGATCTGTGATTGCCGGAGGGCGGTGGAGAAACCACCACCCTAGGCCAATAGAAATGACCAATCCTGAGCCAACTAGAATACCAATTTTCGCCTGACGCATTAATTTCCAGGATCCGTGAGGCCATCACACTTAGTTGGCTGCTGATGTCCTTCAGTCCAAGTTGGGCAGCCTCCGGGACCAGAAATTCTGGCCGACACACTTCCAGTATACGAGTTTAATGGACAATTGCAAGGAAAAGATTCCCAGGAACAGATGCAGCATCCGTCCGTGCCGGATCCGGCAATACATGCCCAGTGAGAAGTCTGAGTTCCTTCGGAGCAAAACAGGCCACAAGCTACTGTCGTGCACCCATTACTACCAGGGAAAGAAGGGCTGGTCCAAAGACATGCGGCTATTGCCGAATTTAGGGAGAGAGTTAACATGGCGGCATAAACCGCGATACGACGAACTTGTCTTTTCGTGATGAGTAGTTTCATGGATTTTCATTCCACCAGTCGGCAAATACAGGACTGCCAACTTTAACAAACTGGCGGACATTGCCAGCCTCGTAGAGACCGATTGCTCGATGCTGAAGAAGATAGTTTTCCCAGTTGTCACCCGGTAAACTGCAGTTTGTATCTCCAACGAGCACACTTTCACCCTGCCGACGCTGGGAGTATTCTCGCCAACTTTGGATTCCAACCGTGCCTTCGGGCGACCAAAATACGTTGTAGGTAGCCGTCTTGGTGATACCGGCATGGCGGTTGGGACATGGAGAGTGCCAGAGCGAAGGGGCAAACCACTTTTTTAGACTTGGGTGGCTCAGGTCGGGAGGCAATCCCATGGTTGCATAATCTCCGTAGCGACCATCACCGCCGTTATCCATTCGATACAAGGTAAGAGCTACGTGCAATTGCCGCAGATTCTCCATCGATGAGCTACGGATAGAAGCTTCCTTTGCGCTCACGAGTGCCGGGAAAGCAAGGGCTGAGATAATGATCGCGATCGATATTACAACCAAGATTTCAACCAAGGTAACTGCATTAAGAATTCTACGTCTCATGGCGCCTTCGACTGAATGATGTCACTCCAATTGTCATCAAGCTTGCTGATCCTTTCAATTCGTCCTTTATTGTCAAGGATGACAAACCGCGGATGCCAAACCGCATTCAAAGTATCATCAAGTTTGTGCTCGGGATCGCTCACCACAAAAATTTTCGGAGGCAACTTCTCCGCCCAAGCCGGTATTTCGGCACGAACGTTTGAATAGTCAATCACAAGTTGATCAGCTTGGAAGGAGGTGACTCTGCGGGGATCGATCGTTTTGAGAGCGCAAGATGAGCATCCACCGGCTAGGACGACAATCGTTCGCCTCCCAGGCAGGGAAATCTTCCGACCTCCAATGTCCGGTAAGTCTATGACTACCGGAGTACCTGGCTTGGGATCCTTTGACATGTCAAACTGGAGCTTCGATGAGACGTGACGGTTCTCTCGCCAACTCTGAAAGGACGGCATCTGCCCGATGCAATATCCTAGGGCAATTATCGCTCCCAACACGATACATAGTATCGCCAGGCTTCTCATATCTTCATGCTAACACAGTTGCTTCCTTTTCTTTTACTGGTAAAAATACCGGGTTTCTGGTTAACTAAGAAGAATTACTTGCAGTAGATAATTGCTCATCAGGTGTACAAAACCTGGAATAAACTCACACGGTGAATTTGCGAGATTTGGCCCGAGGGGCGGCGGATGGATCGCTTTCGGACGAGGCTTGTGTGGCTTGGCTACGCGATGCCTATGAGCACCCGCTCTCGCTGGACCAAACGGCCGAATTGACGCTGGCGATGGCGGAGTTTGGGGAAAGGCTGGATTTAACCGGGCTGCCGAAACCATGGCTGGATAAACACTCGACGGGTGGGGTGGGCGACAAGACCACGATTGCCATACTGCCATTGCTAGCCGCTTGCGGATTGACGATGGTGAAGATGTCGGGCCGGGGACTGGGAATTACCGGCGGCACGATTGATAAATTGGAGAGCGTCGGGGTTCGCACCGATCTTTCTCCGGCAGAGATGGTGGCGCAAGCCGGGCGGATTGGGATTGCCCTAAGCGGCCAATCGCCAAACTTAGCGCCGGCAGACGGTCGGCTCTATGCCCTGCGCAACCAAACGGGGCTTATCGACTCGATTCCGCTCATTGTCTCGTCCATCCTTTCTAAAAAGATTGCCGGCGGCTGCGACACGGTGGTGTTGGATGTAAAGTGCGGGAGCGGCGCGTTTATGACGGACGCGACCCGGGCGACGGCATTGCGGGACGCTTTGGTAAGCACGGGCGAGCGATGCGGATTGAAGGTATTTGCCGAAGTGACGGATATGTCTCAGCCGCTGGGTTCGGCGGTTGGCAACGCGATTGAAGTACGGGAAGCGCGGAGCGTTTTGGTTGACGAAATTGATTCTCCGAACACGGGGCGGTTCCGAGATTTTGTGGTGGCGATGGCGCAACACGCGCTGGCCGCGGTGGGGTTTGATCCATCGCTGGCAGAAGCGCGGTTAGCGGATGGCTCGGCGGCGGAGAAGGCGCGGGAGTGGTTTACGGCGCAGGGTGGCGATTTTGACGCAGAGTTTGCCGTGGATCCCGCGACGGAAGTGCTTGCCGAGCGGGAGGGTTGGATATCCGGTATTGATGCCCATGCGGTGGGAACCATCGCCCTGGAGCTGGGGGCGGGGCGGAAAATGAAGACAGATGCGGTACGGGGTTCGGTGGGGTTGGAGATTCCCTTTCCGGTAGGCACGCGAGTTTCGGCCGGGGATGTGATCGGGCGGGTGATGACGGTGGATGTTGCCGCAAGGGATTGGGCGGCTGGTCAACTTAGGCCGGCGATTGCCATTTCAAGCGAGCCGGTAACACCGGTTTCTCTGGTAGTGGTCTAGTTTATTGCGTCTTACTGTTTAGTACCGAGGCAGAAGCAGACGCCGTAGGGTTCTTTCACGAAGAAGACTTGGTAGCGATTTTCGCCGTAGGTATCCATGCGGAGTTCGCTGGGGTGGAGGAGTTTGGCCGCGTATTCCTCGCGAAGAGTGGCGACGTCTTCCACTTCGAAATACAGACTGAACTCTTCTGGGTCGAGGTCGTTCTTTTCCAGTCGGATCTGCACGGCATCGCGGGTCAGGTTGGCATGCGTGGACGCGACTTCAGTTACCTCGAAGGCTAGGACATTAACGTAGAAAGCGACGCTGGGAGCCAGGTCGCGGACGGGCACGCGTTGGGGATCGCTGTCACCAATGGGGTGGACACTTTTGAACATGCGGTGAGGCTACTCCGAATCGTGGTGAACTCGAAGCGTGCATCGGAGGCAAAACAAAAAACACCCGAAGATTTCTCTTCGGGTGTTTTCGGAAGAAGCCTTAAAAGCTTCATAGAAACGCGATCCAAGTAACGACCTAGAGTTGTCGAGTCTAGACTTGCTAGTCTCGAGTACTACTCCTTAAAGGAGGTGATCCACCCACACCTTCCGGTACGGGTACCTTGTTACGACTTAGTCCCTCTTACTCCCCTCACCTTCGAACGCTCTCTCCTTGCGGTTAAGCCACGCACTTCGGGTGAAGACAATTCAAGTGACTTGACGGGCGGTGTGTACAAGACCCGGGAACGTATTCAACGCAGTATAGCTGACCTGCGTTTACTAGCGATTCCGCCTTCATACAGTCGAGTTGCAGACTGTAATCTGAACTGAGGACGTATTTTTGGGATTTGCTCCACCTCGCGGTATTGCTGCCCTTTGTTTCGCCCATTGTAGCATGTGTGTAGCCCCAGATGTAACTGCCATGCTGACTTGACGTCATCCACACCTTCCTCCGGCTTACACCGGCGGTCTCCTGTAAGTGCCCGACTCTCTCGCTGGTAACACAGGACGTGGGTTGCGCTCGTTGGCGGACTTAACCGTACACCTCACGGCACGAGCTGACGACAGCCATGCAACAAGTGTCTTCAGGTCCCTTGTGGGGAGGGCCAAATTTCTTTGGCTTGCCATCGATGTCAAATCTGGGTAAGGTTCTTCGGTTAGTATCGAATTAAACCACATGCTCCACCGCTTGTGCGGGTCCCCGTCAATTCATTTGAGTTTCAACCTTGCGGCCGTAGTCCCCAGGCGGGATACTTAATGCGTTAGCTGCGGCACAGGAGGGGTCGATACCTCCTACGCCTAGTATCCATCGTTTAGGGCGTGGACTACCAGGGTATCTAATCCTGTTTGCTACCCACGCTTTCGCGCCTCAGCGTCAGGAAACGACCAGTATGCTGCCTTCGCCATGGGTGTTCCTCCTGATATCAACGCATTTCACCGCTACACCAGGAATTCCACATACCTCTTCGTCCCTCAAGTCTGCCAGTATGCAGAGCAGTTTCCGGGTTGAGCCCTGGAGATTTCACTCTACACTTAACAGACCGCCTACGCGCCCTTTACGCCCAGTAAATCCGGACAACGCTTGCACCCTACGTCTTACCGCGGCTGCTGGCACGTAGTTAGCCGGTGCTTATTCTCAGGGTACCGTCCTAAGTCTTTCCCTGAAAAAGGAGTTTACAGACCTAAATCCTTCATCCTCCACGCGACGTCGCTGCGTCAGGGTTTCCCCCATTGCGCAAGATTCCCAACTGCTGCCACCCGTAGGTGTGTGGGCCGTGTCTCAGTCCCACTCGAGCGGATCATCCTCTCAGACCCGCTACCCGTCGTCGGCTTGGTGAGCCTTTACCCCCCCAACTACCTGATAGGCCATGAACCCCTCTTGAAGCGAAAAACCTTTAATTTCTCTACCATGCGGTAAAGAAGTCACATCTGGTATTACCCGCGGTTTCCTACGTATATCCCAGACTTCAAGGCAGGTTGTTCATGTATTACTTCGCCGTTCGCCACTAGGTATTGCTACCTCGTTCGACTTGCATGTTTTAGGCACGTCGCCAGCGTTCGTCCTGAGCCATGATCAAACTCTCCGAAGAAAGTGTGATCGCGAAACCAACTCAATTGGTTCGCTTTACTCTTTTTGAATTTTTTCACTCGTCTACCGAAGTAAACTCGTGAGACAGAGGTTTTGGAGTTATTACTAACTTAAAACCGTCCGTTCTAATATTTTCACTTGGAACGCGTCTCTATGAAACTTTCAAAGTTCTTTGCGTCTTCCTCTCGTCAGCCGCATTAATATGAAACCAGATTGGGGGGTCGATTGTCAACCCCCCATTAAGAAAAAGTTCGAAAAGTGAATCCTTTCGAGTTATCCACACCGTCTTGAATTCCTTGGGGACAATTGAAATGTTGACTCTAAATCCCATTTCCCACGCCTGTAACGAGCTTTGCACCGGCGTTTTGAGGCTGGTTTAACCCAGGCTGATACCGAGCAATACCTTGCGCACTTGGTCCGCGACGGAGCGGATGCCCAGCTCGTGGTCTGCCAATGTTAAGAATTCCCATTCGGTATTCAGTCCGCCCACGGCGGGATGAGCCACCATGCCGCCTACGGGGTCGTCGCTATCGCCATAGGGGTTTTCCGGCTTGACGGCCCAGTCGTCGATGGACAATCGTGTCGAGCGAGATTGCGGATCGGTGCGGGTGGTGATCAAGTAACTAGGATGCTTTGTAGCCGTTAAACCCTTGTGAAGTTGTTTCTCGCCATTCTCATGCTTTTGGCCATCCCTTCCATCTGGGCGCAGGGCAGTCTTGGGGGCGCAGGCGGCGGTGGCTTTGGGGGAGGCAGGGGTTCGGCTGGTCGTTCTGAAAGCGAACTGAACGACCCGAATCAGGAGGTACCCCAGCAGTTTCGACAGTCCGCCGAAATTGGTTGGCCCGTAGCTTGGCAAAAGCGGTCGGCGATTCTATCGCCCGGAGATCGGGTTGAGTACAAGATCAAGCTGGCGGCAGACGAGGTTTTGCTCGCCGTAGCCAGCAGCACCAACTTTGATCCCGCGCTGGAAGTTCTACGGGATAAAGCTTCGGTGGCCAAGAATGATGACCGCCGCGAAGGCGATCAGTCACCCTTCATCAATTTCCGCGCGCAGGCGGCGGGTGAGTACTCATTAATTCCAAATCGGCGGGGGGCCAGTTCACGCTCCAGTACTTCGTGCTCACCCGGGTGGATCTAGGACTCGATCCTTCGACAAGACTCCAAGGACGACGCCTGACGGTGCACCGGATAGCTTTGGAGAAAGGAAAGACATACCGGGTCGATTACCAGCGAGAAAGCTTCCCGGCTTCACTTGAAACGATCATCGGCCCCTCGGGCAGTTGGTCCGATGACTTTGATCTCATCTCGCCCATCAACTCACACTACCGGGAGAGTGGTGCCGTTTTTACGGCTCTGAAGACGGGCGATTACTTGCTTCGATTTTCAGAGCTTGGTGAGAATGCAGTTTTTCGAATGACCGAGGTCCCGGTTTATAGCCTGGGGACGGACGCCACCTCTTCGATCAAGTTAGCTCGCGGCGGCTTGGCGGTCTTGGTCACGGATGTCCGGGCCGGGGTCCCATTCGTAAGTCGGTTACCTACCAGCTTGCGGGTGGAGTCTCGGTTGATCTCGGAGCCCGACGAGAATGAATTGACGGAGGGCAGTAGTTTTCGGCGATTTGTGAGCCAGGAAGGTACCGACGAAGTAACGACCTACCTTTTTCCCCAGCCAGGGAAGTGGCGACAATTGGTACATAACTTTGAGGGAGTAGACCGTGAGTTTAATATTTCGAGCTCAACATTCATTCCGGCGTTTGATCAGGGAGCATCGATTAGCAACCGCTTGGCGATTGGACAAGCGAAGGCATTCTTGTATAAAGCTACGGTCGGAGAGATATCTCAGGTGGGAGTTTCCACCGAAGAGTTCTCGCCGACACTGGACTTGTACTCGATGCAAGGTCAACCGGTGAACTCACTGGTGAACCCATGGGGCTCGAAAGTATCCAGCGAACTCTACTTCCCGACCGGCGGGGAGTATCTGGTGGTGCTGCGCTGCTTTGGCAACGGCGGGTCGGGGAAATACACGCTGACGCGGAAGGAACTGCCCGTGCGAACCCTAAAACTGGGGGCATCCTTTGTGATTCCCGCCAATTCGCCGACGGTGGATACCGCCGAGATTCAGCTGGAGGCGAATACCGACTACGAGATTGTCTATGGTCCGGATCGCGAGGAACCGTGTCGGGTCCTGACGCCGGACTACACGGTGACCGGCCAGATGCGGTTGCTGGATCGCACCGTGACGACGTTTCGCGTGGCGAAATCGGGACGATTGCGGCTGTGGTTTCCTCGGTCGTCCATCGACCAGCCGTTCGCCATTCGAAAAGTGGTGCGTTAAGCGGAGGGCGGTCTTCGCCGGAATGAGCGAGTCACGATTTGCTTAGCTGGGCTAAACTCCCCGCACCGGTGCGACTGCTCTATACCCTCACCATTTTCATCAGCGCGTTTCTGCTGTTTCTAATTCAACCGCTGGTGGCGAAGATGATTTTGCCCACCTTTGGTGGGGCACCCGCGGTTTGGAACGCTTCGCTGGTGTTTTTCCAGGGCACGCTGTTGCTGGGCTACCTATACGCCCACTTTAGCGCGCGATGGCTGGGAAAGAATCAGCCGTATCTGCACATCGCCGTGCTGGCGATTGCGGGGATCACGCTGCCCTTTTCCACCAAGACGGCGGCGTTTACTTCTTTGCAGGATCAGATGGCAACTTCAGGCTCGGCCAATCCGGCGGGGATTGTGCTTTTGGCGCTCGCGATCTTGGTGGGACTTCCCTTCTTTGCCATCTCGGCTGGAGCGCCGACTATCCAGCGCTGGTTTGCCCGGACCGACGATCCGCGGGCGCACGATCCTTACTTCCTCTATGCGGCCAGCAATCTCGGTTCGATGATTGCGCTGTTTGCGTATCCGCTTTACTTTGAATCGCACTTTCGGTTGGCGGAGCAGGCGCAGATTTGGACGATCTTGTACGGCGTGCTGGTAGCGGGGATGGCGCTGTGCGGATTGATTGCGCTAAAAGCGCGTCCGATGGCGGAGGTGGCGAGCGCCTCCGAGCCTCGCCCGGAGCCGACGCGAAACGGTCGGCTTCTGTGGGTGGTGCTGGCGGCGGTGCCCAGTGCGTTGCTGATGGGGACGACGAACTTCATCACGGCCAACATCGCGCCGATCCCAATGCTGTGGATTGTGCCTTTGGCGCTGTACCTGCTGACCTTTATCTTGGCGTTCACTAATCGGCCGCTTCTGAATTCGGTGATCCTGAGTCGTATTACTCCGCTCGTACTGGTGCCGCTGATGATTGTAGTGGTGATGGAGGATTCGCAGCCGATGGTGGCTGTGATTCACCTGCTGGGCATGTTTATGGCGACCTGGATGTGCCACTCGCGGCTGTACGATCTGCGTCCCAATGCGGACCGGTTGACCGAGTTTTACAGCTACGTCTCGCTGGGCGGCGTGATTGGCGGGGCATTTGTGGGATTGCTGGCGCCCAGCATCTTCCCCAACTACTGGGAGTACCCAATCGCTTTGGCGGCAGCGGCGGCGCTCAAACTGCCCTACAAACCGGAGCAGACCTTCCGACGAATGGACCTGGTCTACGGGCTGGCGGTGCTGCTGGTGACGGCGGGCACGATCAAGATGGCGCCGTGGGTAATGCAGCACGTGAATTTGAACAAGGCGGCGCTGATGTGGGCGATTCCCGCGATCTTGGTTTTCGTAGCTAGCGACCGACCGGCGCGGTTCGGCTTAAGCTTTGCCGCGGTTTTTGTGACCTGGCTCGCGTTGGCTCCGAATGTAGTCGGTCGGATATTGACCGGAGAGCGTAGCTTCTTTGGCGTGAACCGAGTTTCAACGAGTCCAAACATGCGGTTCCATCAGTTGATTCACGGCAGCACGTTGCACGGTCAGCAAAATATGCAACGACCGGATGTACCGCTGACTTACTACTATCCGACCGGGCCGATTGGGCAGGTGTTCAAAGCGTTCAAGCCAAAGGCGGCGGGGGCGCATGTGGCGCTGGTCGGGTTGGGAGTCGGCAGTCTCGCGGCCTACGGCGAGCCCGGCGAGCGAATGACGTACTTTGAAATTGATCCTTTGATCGAAAAGGTGGCGCGGAATCCGGAGTATTTCACCTTCCTTCGCGACACCAAGGCGAAGCTGGACGTGGTGATTGGCGATGCTCGACTTTCGCTGGCTCGCCAGCCGGACGGGGAGTTTGACTTTATCGTTCTGGACGCGTTTAGCAACGATGCGATTCCGGTTCACCTGCTCACGCAGGAGGCCTTGGCGATGTACACCAAGAAGCTGAAGCCGGGTGGGTTCATTGCCTACCACATCAGTAACCTCTACCTGAACCTGGAGCCGGTGGTGGCGAACAACGCGGCGGCGATGGGCTGGAAGGCTTGGAGCCAGGTAGATGGCCCGAGTGTGGAAGAGGCTGACGCCGGTAAGACGGCCTCTTCTTACATGGTGGTGGCAAAGGACGAAAAGTCCTTGAGCTGGATTCTGGGACGGATGACGATGTGGGGAGCGAGCGACCCGGACAAGTCGATTCGACCGTGGACAGATGACTACAGCAACGTCTTGGGCGTTTTCAGCTTGAATAACTGATGGCCGTCTTCCTGGAGACGGCTCGCTTGCGGCTTCGGGATTTCGTTTCGGCGGATGCCGCGTTCATTGCCCGGATGAACGCCGATCCGGAGGTGATGACCTATTTGGGCGGCCCGATCA
>Ga0209188_1003574_pt1 | contig 10642 bp, 8 predicted proteins | sample C_130625_EF_Meta_FD_187307 | JGI IMG/M metagenome (GOLD analysis project Ga0209188, IMG submission 187307) | Freshwater microbial communities from Lake Croche, Canada to study carbon cycling - C_130625_EF_MetaG (SPAdes) (version 2) | ecosystem: Environmental > Aquatic > Freshwater > Lake | place...
GCGGTAATGATTTAACAATTAGTGGAACGGGCCAAATTCATGGAATCGATATTGATCTCCATGATGTTGGTGAACTCACTCCATCGATTGCTGCCCTCTGCGCACTAGCGGACTCACCTTCTTACCTGCGAGGTATCGGTCATCTTCGTTTGCATGAAACAGATCGCTTAGCCGCACTCGCCCGAGAAATTAATTCACTCGGTGGAAGCGTTGTTGAAGAACCGACCACGCTACGGATTACTCCTGCGCCACTTCATGCTGGGATTTTTCACACTTATGAAGATCATCGCCTAGCAACGGCGGGGGCAATCATTGGACTTCGAGTCGAAGGTATCCAAGTAGAAAATATTGAAACCACGAAAAAGACATTGCCTGATTTCCCTAAGGCTTGGGCAAATATGCTCAGTGGGTCAAAATAATTGGATATTAAAATCCTATGACGCCACGCGAACTCGACGAAGATGACATTCGCTCACGCCCAAAGCGCTCTAGTAGACCTCGCACAAAAGATCGCCCAGATTACACAGAGGCCACTCTTGGACGAGTTATTAGCGTTGATCGCGGAAGAACCGGCGTATTAGTAGAACCACACTCACAAGTCATTACCGCCATGAAATCTCGTGAGCTTGGGAAGAAGTCGGTCGTTGTTGGCGATCTAGTTCGCATAGTTGGAGATATTTCAGGATCAGAAGGATCTCTTGCCCGCATTGTCGTTGTTGAGCCACGTTTGAATGTCCTCACCAGAACAGTTGAAGATGACGCTGGAATGGAGAGAATGATCGTCGCTAATGTCGATCAAATAGCGATTGTTATTGCTGCCGCCAATCCAGAGCCAAAACATGGCTTTGTAGACCGTGCTTTAGTTGTTGCATTTGATCAAGGCATTAAGCCACTTATTATTGTTACTAAATGCGATTTAGCAGACCCAGCAGAGTTTCTCACCCAATATAAAGATTTAGGTGTTGATCAAGCGCAAGTTCAAAGAGGAAGTGACCTCTCTTCCCTGCGTGAGAAACTTCGGGGTAAGCGCACTGTGTTACTTGGGCACTCTGGTGTTGGAAAATCAACACTTGTAAATGCGTTAGTTGAAGCGGCTAACCGCGCAACAGGTGATGTCAATGATGTGACCGGCCGTGGTCGCCATACTTCTTCTAGCGCAGTTGCCATTGCTCTTGATAAGAGTGAAATTAATGAGGCAGATGGATGGATTATCGATACTCCTGGTGTTCGCTCTTTTGGCCTTGCCCATGTGCAGAGAGATCGCGTGATCAGTGCGTTCGCTGAATTTAAGGAGGCAATCGAGCATTGTCCTCGCAATTGCTCACATGATGAAGAAAATTGCGCACTCAATCACTGGCCATCACTGGATGAAAAAGCTTTAGCGAGATTAAATAATCTTCGCGGGCTGCTACGTGAAGGTAAACTGCGCTCATGAGAGATCTAGTTGCTGATTTAGCTCTTGCAAAATCACTTGCTGACCTGGCCGATGAAATTACTCAAGTTCGCTATCAGGCGCTTGATCTTAAAATTGAAACTAAGCCTGATCTCACACCTGTCACAGATGCCGATAAAGCAGTCGAAAAAGTAATACGTGAGCGCCTATCTAAAGATCGCCCAGATGATCTCATCGTCGGTGAAGAATTTGGCTCAGCAGATATTCATAGTGGCAAGCACTACTGGGTTATTGATCCGATTGATGGGACCAAGAACTTTTTGCGGGGTGTGCCAACATGGGCAACTCTCATCGGACTATGTAATCCAAGCGGTGAAGTTGTTGTAGGTGTTGTAAGTGCTCCCGCTCTCTACCGCCGTTGGTATGCAGGGCTTGGTCAGGGTGCTTTTGTTGTGAGCGATAAGCAAAATCCAAAACAGATCCATGTTTCAGCTGTAAAAGATCTTAAGGATGCCTCACTTTCGTATTCAGACCTTGTTGGGTGGGGCGAGCGAAAAGAAAAGATGCTTGCATTGCAGGAGAAAATTTGGCGAACAAGAGCGCATGGAGATTTCTGGTCACACGTTCTAGTTGCCGAAGGAGCCGTTGATATTGCCGCGGAACCATCACTTGCCATTTGGGATGTCGCAGCTCTTGACATCATTGTGCGCGAAGCGGGAGGGCGCTTTACAAGTATTGACGGAAAAGATGGTGTTCATGGGGCAAGCGCTGTAACTAGCAATGGTCATCTCCATGACGCACTTATTAAGGCACTGAACTAATGCGCTTTTTATGGTTTGGCAAGAAAAAGAACAAAACCGTCACAGAACCTAGGCGTGAACCTGTTGAAGTGTTCAGCGTTGATAACTTTGTCTTAGTGACTCACCCGCTTGGCAATGCTGCAGGTACAGCGCTCTCCTCTGAAGTTATTTGCTCATGCATTTTCTCAGTTATCGTTCATGAAGAATCAGTAGCAAGCAAGGCTGTCCAAGACTTCTTGCAGGAGCGAGGGGCAATGCCGCTCGCCTCTTCAGAATATACGCATAGTTCATCGCAAGGTTATGCGGCAAGAGTGAAGCATCAAGATAGTGATAAGAGCTCAACCGTTCTGATTGGACCTCCTGCTGTTATTTCTAAAGCAAGCGTGCCATTCCACCCAGAAATTTCCGCTGCGATAGCAGCCTCACAAGAGATATTTATTGTGGCAATCGATGGGATTACTTACGCTGCTTTTACTATTTCATCTGAAATGCAATAAATTAAAGAGCTAACCAGCCACCAGGTGTAAGTTCTTCGGCAGCTTCTGGCCCCCAGGATCCTTTGAAGTATGGCAAAAGATGTGGCTCGTTATTAATAACGCCTTCCACAATTCTCCATGTTTCAAGTACTGAATCAATTCGGGTAAAGCGCATATGATCTCCTGCCATAGCCGCGCGAAGTAAGCGCTCATAAGCCTCTTGACGGTCGCCAAGAGCTGCGGAGAAGTTCACCGTGAGCTTCACAGGTTCTGTTGAAAGATGATCACCTGGAGATTTTGCCTGTAATTCAATATCCACGCCATCATTTTTTCCAAGACGAAAGCGAAGCAAATTTGGCGCTCCAGATTGAGTCTCACCAAAGAGCATGCGAGGTGGTTGCTTAAATTCAATGATTACTTCCAGAGTCGTCTCTGTCAGATTTTTACCAGTGCGAAGGTAGAAAGGAACTCCTGACCAACGCCAATTCTCGATATGCACAACTGCTGCCGCATATGTCTCTGTCTTAGATCCAGCAGCAACGCCGGTTTCATCAAGGTAACCAACATACTGACCACGAATCACTTCTTCTGCCTTTAATGGAGCAACAGCTCGAAACACCTTGAGCTTCTCATCTTCCATGATGTGTGATGAAAGATCTGCTGGTGGTTCCATTGCAATGAGCGCAAGTACTTGAAGCAAATGGTTTTGAAGCACATCTCTGATTGCACCAACACCATCATAAAATCCACCACGCTCCTCAACACCGAAGTTTTCTGCCATGGTGATCTGCACACTGTTTATGTAGCGGTGATTCCATAGAGGCTCCCATAGAGAATTAGCAAAGCGGAAGACCAAAATATCTTCTACCGACTCTTTGCCCAGGTAATGATCAATGCGGAAAATACGATCTTCCGTGAGGACTTCTTCAAGTTCATCTTGGAGATGGATTGCTGACTTCAGATCGCGGCCAAATGGTTTTTCAACGACAAGACGAATTCGTTCGGTCAGCCCAACCGCTGCTAATCCCTTTGTAACATCACCAAATGCTGATGGAGGAATCGCAAGGTAGATAACAGGATTCTTTTTATCTTTGAGGGCAATAGCAATATCTTCATAAAGCTTGGAGTCTTCATAGTTTCCAACAATGAGTGAGAACTTCTTATCTAACTCCCCTAAAATCTTTTCATCTGGTTCAGGAAAAGCAACTTTGATTGCTTCTAGCGCGTGCGCTACGAATTGTTCGTGGTCCCACTTAGTGGAGGCAACACCAAAAACATCACAATGAAGTGAGTCATTTAGCGCCATGCTATACAAGGCAGGGAATAGCTTCTTCTTTGCTAAATCACCTGTCGCACCAAAAAGTACAAGAGCATCTGCCGGCTCAAGTTTTGCCTTGCGTGCCATCATTTCTTTTTCACTTCTTGGTGGCCACCAAATTTTTTACGCATTGCCGAAAGCACCTTATTTGCATACAAATCATTACCGCGGGAAGTAAATCGACCCATCAAAGATGCGCTGAGTACATTCGCTGGAACGCCGGCGTCAATAGCTGTCTGCACGGTCCAACGACCTTCACCTGAATCAGATACTGAACCTTCATAGCTAGCAAGTTCTGGATCTTCAGCATATGCAGTTGTTGTGAGATCAAGTAGCCATGATGCAACAACAGAGCCTCGGCGCCAGACTTCGGTAACTTCGGCCATATCAAAGTCATATTTTGTTTCAACATGATCACCAACTGCTGTTGGGTGATTAATACCTTGGCTTGCTGCATGAATCAGATTTAAGCCCTCTGCATATGCTGCCATCGCGCCGTATTCAATGCCGTTATGAACCATTTTAATAAAGTGGCCTGAACCAACTGGACCGCAATGCAAATAGCCAGATTCAGCTTGTGATGGCTGGCCAGTTTTTCCTGGTGTGCGCTCGGCAGATTCAACTCCTGGAGCCATAGCTTTAAATATTGGATCAAGGCGTTCAACAACTTTCTTTTCTCCGCCGATCATCAGTGAATATCCACGTTCAAGTCCATATACCCCGCCACTTGTACCAACATCAACAAAGTTAATTCCCTTTGTCTTCAAGTAAGCAGCGTTTGCAATGTCATCACGATAAAAAGTATTTCCACCATCAATAATTGTTGACCCGGCAGCTAAATGCTCAGCGACTGCGTGAATAGTTTGCTGGGTAACTTCTGCAGGGACCATAACCCATACAAATTGTGGGTTTGCATCGTTGTTATATTGTGCAAGATCAGCAAGAGATGACAGAGGTGTGAAGCCTTCTTTGGCAACGGTTTTGACGGTATCTGCGTTCACATCAAAGACGCTGATATTAATCTCGCCAACTCCGTGGTCCTTAATGCGGCGCGCAATATTTGCGCCCATACGTCCAAGGCCAACTACGGTCAGTTGAATTGTCATTGCTTAACTCCACTAATTAATTGATCGGTCATGATTGTTACCTGGGCGTTTTTTGAGTTAGCTGCCAGTAGCCCTACCGGTCCACTTTGAACGGCATCTAGTGCTCCTATTTTGCCTGCTCCTAAGCCAAATACGTAAATTGCGTTGGCATGGGCAAGTCGTGAGAGAGAAATACTTACTCGTAGCGCAGGTGGCTTTGGTGACCCTGAAATGCCAATTGCGAAGCGTGGTTCTGCTGCATCAATTCGCCCGGGGAACAATGAGGCAATGTGGCCATCTTCACCCATACTCAAGACCACAGAATCAAATGGCTTATTGCCAACTTCTAGCTCCATATCACGGGCATAGTTAGCGGCTGCTCCATCAATTTCTTGTTCAGGATCACTTCCTGCTGAGTCAACGACGTGGAAAACACAATGCGCAGTAGAAAGTGAGAAGCCTTCAATGAGTCCCTTGTCATTTCTTTCATCGCTGCCAGATGGAACATAGCGCTCATCACTAAACCAAATGTGAACAACGCATCCTTCAAAACTTTCGTTATTTCGAATCAATCTAAAAAGCGCAATATCAATAGCTTTCGCGCTTGCATATCCGGTACGACCGCCTGTAACAACGATCTGGGCTCTGCGGCCTTCGCGCCATGCATGTGCGATGGCATCTACAGTTCTTGCCGCACATGATGCGATTAACTCATCGGAAGATGGGTCGTAAAGGTATTTCATAGTAGCGGGGACAGGATTTGAACCTATGACCTCTGGGTTATGAGCCCAGCGAGCTACCGAGCTGCTCCACCCCGCGTCGGTAGTGCAATCTTAGGAGATAACTCCCAATTACCCAAAACGAGGTAATTATTTGCCTTGCGCAGCGATTGCAGCAGCGATTGCAGCCTTTAATTGATTTTGTGCCACACCATATGCAGCAAAATCACCATTCTTCAAGGCTTGATTAGAAGCAGAAATTGCAGATTGTGCATTTGCAAGTGCTTGCTTAAGCGTTGTTGAACCACCAGTTGTTGGCGTTGATCCACTTGCACTTGGGCTGTTATTTATAACTACACCAGATGAGCCACCTAATACTTGGTTGAGAGCATCTTGAAGAGTGTTTCCAAATCCAATTTGATCACCAAAAGAGACCAAGACTTTTTGTAAGAGTGGGAAGGATGAAACGTTTGATGTGGCGCGAACATAAACAGGCTGGACATAGAGAAGTCCGCCGCCAACAGGAAGCGTCAACATATTTCCAAGTACAACATCTGAGCCACCTTGACGGAGCAATGAAAGCGTCTGGGCAACATCTGGTTTTGCTTCAAAGTTTGAAGCTACTTGAGAAGGACCGGAAATATTTGTTGATCTCGGCAATTCAAGAACGGTCATCTTTCCGTAGTCCGGGCCAGGATCTGAATTGACCTGAACGAATGCGGTGAGATTCTGTCTGCCACCACGTGGAACAAATGATGCTGAAAGGGTAAAGGCGGTAGAGGTAGTTCCAGGCAACTGCATTGTTTGGTAGGTAGGTGGCTGATTTCCTGCGTTAGCACCAATGGTTGAGGGGTCAGATGGCACGCGCCAGAAATCTTGTCCACCGTAATAAGCAGTTGGATTATTCACGTGATAGGTCGCCAAGATACTGCGCTGAATTTCAAACATTCCCTCTGGATAGCGAATATGTTGAAGCAGAGCAGGAGAGATAGCGCTCTTTGGCTGAACAGTTCCTGGATATGCCTTACTCCAAGTTTTTAGCACTGGGTCTGTGGCATCCCATTGATACAAATTAACTTGACCTGTAAATGCATCAACGGTCGCTTTCACAGAGTTTCGAATGTAATTAATATTTTGATTAGGAAGAGTTTGAACAGCTGCTGCGCTTTGTGTCACAGAGTTTTGGCTTGCAGTAGCCATATTCACAACTGCTGAATACGGATACCCAGCGCTTGTCGTATATCCATCAAGGATCCACAGGACGTGTCCATTAACAATTGCTGGATACACATCGCCATCCAAAGTAAGCCAAGGAGCTGCTTTTTGAACGCGAGTAAAAGGAGCGCGGTTATACAAAATCTTTGAATCTTTATTTACCAGATTCGAAAGCAGGATCTGTTGATCTTTATATTTAATAGCAAAAAGTACACGATCAAAGAGGCTTCCCATTGGGACGCCGCCGCCACCTTGGTAGGTGTAGTTATGTTGCCCAGTTGCTTGGGTGTCATCTGGATAATCAAGTTCAGTTGGAGTGCTCTTTGCAGTTCCGCCAACAATGGAATATCCGGGAACATTTTCACCAAAGTAAATACGTGGTTGGAAGACACCTAAGCCATTTGATGATGGAATATTGCCAACCGTAAAGCTTGGCTTTCCATCGGCATCAACGACATTTGTAGGTGAAGACACAAATCCAAATCCATGTGTGTAAACCAGATGATCATTAATCCAGTTCTGTGCAGGGCTACCTGCAATATTTAATTCTCGGACCGCAACGACCATGTCCTGCTTCTTGCCTTTAACGTTATAACGATCAATATCCAGCGCATCTGGGAATGTGTAATACGGCTTGATCTGCTGCAGCTGGCGGAATGTCGCTGGCAATACATTCGGATCAAGTAAACGTGCATTAGCAATATTGGATGTGTCTTTAGCGAACTGCCCAGGCTGAGCCGAGATCACTGCTGGGTAATTTTTAACAGTCACTGTTGAGCTTGTTAGTCCATAAGCGGCTTGAGTTGCCTCGATATTGCGCGAAATATATGGGGCTTCTTTATTGGATTCACTTGGCTTTACGGTAAAGGTTTGAATCGCGGCTGGGTACACCCCTGCGATCAAAACTGCAGAGATAACAAGAAGAGCAATTCCGGCAGCTGGCAACACCCATGAGCGGCGAATGATGTTTGCAAAAAAGAGCAGCGCACAGATAACAGATATTCCGGCCAAGATTGCTTTGGCAGGAAGCACTGCGTTGACATCGGTGAAAGAAAGTCCTGTCAGCAAACTTCCTTTATGAAGTGCTAAATCAAAACGATCAAACCAATAAGCAGCGGCTTTGATCAGAACAAGTACACCCAACAGTACAGAGAGCTGCACGCGCGCAGTCACAGTTGTTCGATCTTGAGAAACTTGAGGGCGAATTCCTCCATAGAGGTAATGCACGGCAAGTGTGGCAAGAATCGTTAGAACAAGAGTCGAGATTCCCCAGGAAATAAGTGATTTCCACATGGGCAGGCGGAAGACGAAGAAGGAAATGTCCATGTGAAATTGAGGATCTTTCACACCAAAGTTTGTTGAGTTCTTAAACGGTAGCCATATCTGCCAAAGCTTGGTTCCGGTCATTCCTGCAAAGTAAAAAATCACAATCCCGATACCTGCAAGGACATAACGCTTTACCGAGTCAATTTGCCCCCGGTATCTTTCAAAATTATCTGGCTCCACCGCAATCGGCACATAAATGGGGCGCTTTCTATAAGCGATGAAAATGTTACTCGTGATCACAGCCGACGTTGCTAACCCAAAGGCTAGGAAGAGCTCAATCTTGGTCGTAAGGGTGGTGCTCCAGACCTTTGTGAAATTTACTGAGCGAAACCATAAGAGGTCTGTATAAAAACCAGTGAGTGATACCAAGATTCCAATGATGATGGCAAGGGCGATAAGTGTGTAAGCAAGTGGACCAGGCTTACCGGATCCTGGAGTTCTTGGTGGACGAGGGGTTCTTCCATTGCCGAAGGGGTTATTTGGAAATTGAAATGAACTCATGGCTCAACTCTACTCGGGTGGGGGCTGGCGCAGTGTCTTCTGAAATTTCTGGAAGCTGCCCACGGAGCGATTTGTCTCGTTATCGAACTTTTCTTTGAACTTTGTTGTCCAAATCACGTAACCAATAGCGACAGAGACAGCAACGATGGGCACGACCCACCAAATCAAGGCAGCGAAGGCTGTCGAGCTTGCATGAATTTGAGTTGCTTGCTGCAAGGAGCCAAGAGCGCTGAACATGTCCCTAACCTTAGCCCACCCCTTATTAGATTTTCGCTGAGAAGAACCCGCGCGGAAAAGATGTGGATAAGGTGAATTCGCGGGATGATTTAGGGGCAAGAATTTGTTTCATCTCTATGAGAAAAGTGAAAGGGAGTACGTGGTGAGTGGTTTTGGCTTCACCCCGAATGAGGGCTTCTTTGGATCTGGTTTACCTAATTTCCAAAGTGCGCCTGGTACTCCTATGTTGCAAAACCAAATTCTCCGAGAGAGTGCTCGGAACTACCTGAGTACACATAGTGACTTGCCCGTGGGTAAAAGTGATGCGATAAAAATTCAAGAAGCAGTTGATATTGCTGGTAACTGGATTCAAGAGCGCACAACTTTCCCCATGAGCGTTGCAAACGCCGATATCACGTGGACCCGAAAAGAATGGTTGGAGTTTTCTATCCCCGGTTGGCAAAAGCTCGTTGAGCCTCTTGCTGAAGGAATGGCGGGAGCTCTTGCCAAGGTCATGACAGATATGACAGGAGCCGGCGCTGATGAGAATGGAAATATTGGACTACCTGAAGGTTTAGAGGGAATGCCCGGTTTGCCACCTGGAATGTCCTTCAACGTCAACGCCTTTTTGCCAATGATGCGCGGGTTTATGGGGCAATTAATCGCCAACCAACTAGGCCAATCAATAGGCGCCCTGGCAGTTGGGGTAACTGGATCAAACGATGTAGCAGTGCCCCTCTTTGAAAAATCAGGCATCCATATGATTCCCACAAACATCACCGCATGGGCCGAAGGCTTAGATATTCCTGAGCAAGAAGTTGCCATTTACTTAGCGTTGCGTGAGATTGCAGCAGAACGTTTGTTCTCTCACACTCCTTGGCTTGCTACCTACCTTCAAGGTTTGATCACTGCCTATGGCAAGGGAATCACAGTTGATGTTCGCGCAATTCAAGACCAGGCGCAGAGCGCCATGGACTCAGGTGAGTTAGATATCTCTAATCCTCAATCAATTTCTCTGGCAATTAACCAAGGAATGTTCCAACCAGAACAAAGTCCTGCGCAAAGCGCCGCGCTTGAACGACTTGAAATGGCGCTAGCACTCATCGAAGGGTGGATTGATCACATCACTGCAATCTCAGCCCAAGATCGCCTTCCATCTCTGGCGCAACTGACTGAAACCCATAGACGTAAGAGAATATCTGCGAGTCCAACACAACAACTCTTTGCAACACTTCTTGGATTAGAAGTTAGCCCAAGAAAAATGCGCGAGTGCGCAAACTTCTGGAATGAAATTTATTCTTTGGGTGGCGGCGTCAATGGTGGAGCTGAAGTTCGTGACCACCGTTGGGAGGATGCAACTTTGCTTCCAACAGCTTCTGACTTGGCTGACCCGGCCGGCTTCTTGGCGAGTACTACAGTTCCCGACGATCTCTCAGGATTGATTTAACTTTCAAGCACTTCTGCTTGGGCATTAAAAAGCCAAATCTCCGGGCGCACGATTTGTTGCCAGCCTTCCCCTTGCCGACACCAAACGGTTATCCGAAGATTTGGTGTGTGAAACTTATGGCAATTTCCCACGATAATCAAAGAGAA
>Ga0209188_1003575_pt1 | contig 10641 bp, 8 predicted proteins | sample C_130625_EF_Meta_FD_187307 | JGI IMG/M metagenome (GOLD analysis project Ga0209188, IMG submission 187307) | Freshwater microbial communities from Lake Croche, Canada to study carbon cycling - C_130625_EF_MetaG (SPAdes) (version 2) | ecosystem: Environmental > Aquatic > Freshwater > Lake | place...
ACGCACGCACGCACGCACAAGAAATTTCTCAGAAAATATTACACGTACGCACGCACATGCGACCCCCCGAAAAATGAATGGTTCATAAAACTCGTGGGAATGTACCACAGTGATTCGGCGAAACAAAAAAACAAAAACAAAAAACAAAAACAAAAACAAAAACAAAAAACAAAAACAAAATATTTTTGGTAATGTGAAATTTTACCGATTCCTCATTATTTAAAAAAAACCAAGTTGGTGGGAAATAGACAAATAGAACTAACACACACAAAAAAAATATGGACACACAGTCAACGATCGACAAAACGGCTGGGGTTGAAAGCGTCGCCCCTCCCAGCAAACTCGTAGGGAGTGGCTCCCTTTTTGACGAGGAAGGTCAACGCGGAGTTTACATCAAATATGATGTCCACGCCCACCCCCATTGGAAACCTCCACAAAAAAATGTCAAGGTGCCTTTCAGCGCCAAGCGTTACAATGAGAACAATTGCCACGCGATCGAGAACCAGCACGGGCTTTTTAATCAATGTCGCAATATGCCAAGTGCGGGTTTGATGGTAAATTTTCAGACGGGTAATCCCGAGTGGGACGAGAAGCCGACCCGAGTCAAATTGTGCAGTCGTTGCAAGGGCCGTTACAACAATTATAAAATGATTCAGCAAGCTACAGCCGACCGTGCGCAGGCGGAAAAGGAAGGACGAGACCCCGAAACCATTGAGATGGCCAACGAACACAAACAACCTTTTGAAGGTTTTATTCAGGAACGAATGTGTTTTGCGCAGACGAACAACATATGGTTGAACAGCAAGGGCAATGTTCCGATTCGTTATAGTGTGTGGTTCGCCAAACACAACAAGGACAAGGCGATGTTAAGCGTGGAAACTATCTTGGCCGAGATGGAGCGATGTGGAGATCATTTGGACAGGGACCAATGGAATCCAGACAATCCGTTTGATTACGAGGATACTGGAGGAGACACGTCTACCATAACAGGGTCGGGGATCGACGGGCCCAGAATACCGAGATCGAGATATAAGACGGCGCCCACCAAAGTAGCGGGAAAACGTATTCGGCAGTCTAAACGGAAGGAAGAGAAAGGAGTGAAGGTGGACGCAAGAGGTTTTGGAAGGGGGGCGGCCAAGAAATTGAATGCGCGAATCGACCAGGGGTTGTTGTCGACGGATCCCACCGTTTGCTTAGAGCCCTCATCCAAAGCTCCGAAGAAGGCGAAGACGACCAAAACGGTGAGGGTTAGAATGGGCAAAAGGAAAAGCGGAGACGAGGAGGACGGGGGCAGGGGTGGGGACGACGACGACGACGACGACGACGACGATGATGATGAGGACGATCGATCGTCTTGTGGTAAGCGACGTCGCGTGCATAGTGTTGCTGCGGTGGATGTTGACAATGAAGAAAGTTTCCTGGATCACGACGACGGGTACGACGGAGGTAACGATGACGATGAAGGGAAAGGGCAAGTCAACGTTCGCACCAGTATTCGAAATGCGGACCAACCGCCCGTTATTTACCGCGCCGCCGACGAGTCGACAAGTACTGCCTACACAGAGTCGTCCTTGTATGATCCTGATTCGCAAAAGAGTGTCAAGCGGAAACGAATTGTGCCCGTTATCTCCGCCGCTGTTTCTGTGGATGGATCTGTCGCCAAATACGCCAGCGATGTGGATTCTTTGCAGGAACAAGTGAGAGAAATATTGGGTGATTATGACGGAATGGATGTTGCAAAAGGATCGGGCGGAGGTTATCACGACCATGCAGAGTATAGTGCAATAAATCTGGAATTATGGAATTTGTCTAGGCCACAGTCGCCTTTTCCAGAGTATGGGAAAGCGGATGATGCACTACCCATTGAGGAGGTCATCAAAATTATAGAGAGAGAAATAGAAAAAGATCAAGACAAAGAGGCAGTCGAGGAGGTGGCAGTCGAGGAGGTGGCAGTCGAGGAGGTGGCGGGAGGGATTGCGGAAGAGGTCATGGCACTGGAAAACATCAAAGAAGTAGAAGCTACCGAGGAGGCAGAAGTATTAACAGAAGAGGAAAGCGGGGAAGCATCCGAGCTAGACCATTCATCTTCCTCCTCCCAACCACCCAAACCATCCCAATCATCCCCATCATCCCACCCACCCCAAAACTTTTTTTTCACATTTGAACACGACACAGCAGGATCGACTCCCTCTTTTGCTTCCTTTACTTTTTCATTCATCAATCGCATGAAATAATAATAAACTAAATCAGCCAAATGACTCCTTGTTGAAAGTCACCGTCTATTTTTTCTTTTTCCCGCTCCATTCAAAATCAAATTCGCGATCATTCATCGACCACATCACAAAGTTCCACATCCAAAAGAGTATGGTGATAAGTACGATCGTGAAGAACAGATTCAGGATTCGAAGACCGACGGCGGCAATGATCATACTGATAAAGAGGACCAGATAAATGACTATCTGCATGTGTGGTGAAAACGTTAATTTATCGACGAGATACATGGCTTTTTTTTTAATAAAAAAAAATGAACGATTTTGGAAAGCAAATTACATATGTTATATTACAAAAAAACCCAAAAAACCCAAAAACCCAAAAAACCAAAATCACGACCACGAAAAATCAAAAACAATATTGGTGTACGGGTCCACCGAGGGATATGCTTGGTCCATGCCCCGATATACATGGCTAAGTCGCTTCAACTGGGCCAAAATTCGCATTCCGATGGGAGAAGGTTTTGGGTAAGAAAGTTTTGTCGAGATGGCGTTTTCGTGCGACAATTGCCATTCGGGTGCAGGTTCTCTTGGTGCATCGCAGGGAGGAAGTGGTGGGCGGGTGACGCGACGCTTGTTTTGTGGAGGTGGAGGCGAAAAGCGCTGTCGCATTCTGCGTGGCGATGGCGATGGCGGCGTCATCATCATCATACCAGGAACAAACGGCGTCGCTGTGGCGGCGAGAACAAAAGGAGGGGATCCTTCGAGTTTTGTTTTGCTCAAGACCGACCGCGAGTCTACCAAAAAATATGGGTCTTGGGGAATCAGGTGCAAGGCCACGATTTCGCAAATGTGCAGGGCGGAGTTTGCGGCCGACGGCGGAAGAAAATGAGTGAATCGTGCCTTGATCTGCGGTTTGCTCACCACCTTTTCCGTGAGCTCCGACCAGTAGACAGGTTCGAAAAACGGCATGAGAAAATGGTTCGTCGCAATATTGATTTCAAAAGGGATCTCGATTTGGGCAAGGGTGGTGGAGGAGGAGGAAGAGGAAGAGGAAGAGGAAGAGGAAGAGGAAGGAAGGATCTCTTGCAAAAAGGATCGCGTGAGAAGTTGGTTCACGGGGCAAGACGACGACGTCGAGTAGGCAGAAAAAATAATGTTTCGTTTGCCTGGGCTCCGCCTCATCGAAACGGTCCATCCATAAAAGGGGACTCCGAGGGAAGAGAGAATGGCCTCATCATCCTGATCGTCATCATCATCATCATAATAATCCACCGACATCCATAACCCCAGTTGCACCGCTCCTTGATCCCAGTATTCCAAAATTTCGAGATGCACAAGCGTGTTGGAAAGGGTGTGCATGTAAAAGAAATGGGTTCGCTGGATCCAATGACGGCGTTCGTCGTCCGTGTCCTGGAATTGCCAAAGGTGATCGTCCTCCACATCGTTGACATCCGCAATGTTTTGAAAAGGACAGTTGGCCGAGTTGGTCGTGAATCTTCCGACTAATTCCAAGTCGTAGGATTGCATGAGAAGGGCCAATGCGCGGAAGTCGGTCGGTTTCAATGAGCGGAAGAGGGGAGGATCCGCCTCAAAGAATCGAGGATGGCTCTTGTACTGCGTATTGAATTTAAAGTCGCTCAAAAAGGGACGAAACGGATTTCCTCCCAAGTAGTGGGATTTCGCCCCCAGTGCGTCTTGAAGAAGCGGTCCTTCGACTTGCAGGGCATAATAGCAAGCGAGGAACGAGAACGGAGTCGGCATGGCGATGCGGAAATTAGGGGCTGTTATCGAGGCCTCTTCTTCGTCGTCGCTATCTTCCAAAAGAGACGTGGCCATTCGTTTGATAAGGACGGACGTGATGCCGTCGTTGTTTTTCTCGTCCAATGGAGGAAACAAAAGGAAAGAATGGGAGGGTGGGATGAATTCATTCATGAGAGATGTCATTTGATCCTTGCTGAAAACAAAACAGATTGCTTTTTGGATTTTTTTATTTTTTAAATTGTGAATTTCATCGGAGGATTCCCATTCGATTTTGGATAAAAAACTTTTGATTTTGATTTTTATTTTTATTTGATTTTTTGTTTTTCATCTTTTTATGTTTTCCATGTTATGTGATTCATTTTTTTTCCCATTATTTGGTTCATCCTCCCATCTCCATTCCCCCAACCCCCCCCCTCTCACGCAATTTCCGACAAGTCTTGGGAATTTTCCATCATTCTGGAAAGTTCTAGAAAGTTCTAGAAAGTTCTAGAAGGAATAGACGATGAAAAAGCGGTGGGTTCCTTTCACAATGATAGGGGTTCTAGTTTTAGGCGTGATGATCTTGGCGTCCCTTCAGTCGATGCAAAAAGAAGGCATGGACAATCCAAGCCCAGCCTTACCTCCGATCATCGGATATTTCCATGTCTGTATGCTCCCCAATTGGGAAAAATCGTTTGACATGATATTTCCCAAAATAGTCGATTCGGGATTGCTGTCGGCATCGGAAGAACTGCGCATAGGCGTCCTCACTCCCGACGGTCAAAGTCCACAAAGTTTAGACAAGGAAAATCGATTGTCTCAATATCCCAACATGCACATTGTCTACCAGGGAGATGTTAGCGAATTTGAGCGCCCCACCCTGACTCATATGCACGATCACGCCGTCTATGGAGGCTCCCCCGACACGATTTATTATTATGTGCACACCAAAGGCATTACTCATTTTGGGTTGGAGACAGAAGCCACAGTTACGGAATGGATCCATCATTTGGTGGATTGCAACATTACCAATTGGCGAGATGCTGTGCGACGGTTGGAGACTCACGATACCTATGGCTGTTCCTACAATGGCATGCATTATGTAGGGAATATGTGGTTTGCCACATCCGAACATATTCGAAAGCTTCCTCGCGAAATTCCTCCCGATTACATTGGTCCTGAAAATTGGGTTCTGCTTAACAAAGATAATGTCTATTGCGCCAGCAATTGTGATGGGAAGGGATTTAAAGAACCTTATGATATAGATTTGGTTTCGCGATTAAATAAAAACAGAGACAAATACAACAAAGAACATGGTATTAATTGAAACGCGATGCCATTTTTTCCTTCCTACGGACAAAGAAGAAAAGGAAAAAAAAAGGAATAAAAGAAAACAAAAATGGACTGGGGGTTGGACTTACACTCAAAAGAAGAAAGGGAACAAGAACGTCAGGTGCAAAAAATAATATCGGATGAATTTTCCGAGTTTCAAGCAGAGTGTCATGATGCTGAATTAACTAAATCTCGAATTGGATTCCTCCGTATTCCTAGATTGATATTCACGATTGAAAACGGTCATCATACATGTGCTAGGGTGGAGATTCACTTTTCTAAAAACAAGGTAAGTGAATTTTATCTGGCGAACATCTCGTATTGCAGTACAAATACATCACTTATTCTGCAGTTTATCAAGATACTCGCAGATAGATTCGATATTTTGGTTGAAGTCGTTGATGCGTCCAACTTAAACTTTTACCAAAAGAGTAAATACGATCCCGACGATCCTGACGAAAATTTTGTATTTCAATCCATTTCCTTACATGATATGTATCTTTTATGTGACGGTCGAACATACTATGAAAAATATCTGGGTGATAGGCATGCTGATTACAAAAGAGATCCTGAAATTTTTCCCATGTTCAAGGTTGGTCTGATCAAGGATATGGAACTAAAATTTAAACTCTTGGAATTGATCTCCTCTTCTCCTTCTCCATTGAATCGTGGAAAGGCGGCAGACAATCATCAGGTAACTTCTGGAGAGGTCTTCCGTTACATTCGTGGAAGATTGAAAGAATTGAGTTATAACGAAGGTTCTTTCAGGTTTGCAAAGAGTCCCGAAGATAAGACTGTTATTCAGCGTTATGCAAGTTTGATAGACCTTGCGAGTTTTAAGTTTGATGTGAGTGGTTTATTGAAACTTAGTAGTAGTAGTATAACGGGAACGGCTGCTCCTGCTGCTCCTGCTGCTGCTGCTGCTGCTGCTGCTGCTGCTTTGGGCGATGGAACGGCCGCTCTAGGTGGCACTGGGGCTAGTTTGGGCGATGGGACTGCCGCTCTAGGTGGGACTGATGCTGGATCTCCTCGAAAACGATCTCGAACTTCTAGTAGCGCTTTTGATTTATTTGCATCAGGCAGATATGGTGAGAACTCTTCAAGTGACGAAGAGGACGGAATGAAATCTCATGGTGGAAAGAGACATCAAAATATTCATTCGACAAGAAGACGAAAACATATGAGGCGACGCAAATCAAAGAGAAACGTTCACAAAGACAACCTCTAAATGATTCACAAAACGCACTCAAATAATTCCACCATTCCTCTATAAAATTTCATAGTCGTATAGGATATAATCCGTTTTCAGGATATTAAAAATCATCGCCTTTATTTTGTCGTTCAGGAATTTTATTTTTTAAACGAGTCACTCAAATGGAGCGCGGGGGCGGTGCGGATGTGAGACACTTCTGGGAAAGAGAGTTACAATGTCGTTTTTCTACGTATCAGCAAGAATCGGGAGACGAAGAGCTTACCAAGTCAGTAATGGTGTTTGAAACATCTAGTTTCCATAATCATCTGGAATTTCAAATTTTAAATGGAAGTGAATCATGTTCCAAAGTCACAGTTTCCTTCAATGACGCAAGAGACAAAATTAAATCATTCGAAATGACTACCATCTCATATTGTGCAACCAATACCTCAGTCATACTTATATTTTTCAAAACATTGGCCGATCATTATGATGTTATGATTAATATGACAGACGTTTCTAGATTGATATTTTATTCATTCGACCCAGAAAAACATCGCTTTCTCACAGATATTTCTTTGAGGGGTCTTTATGAACTTTGTGAGGGTCGTACTTATTATGAGAAATATTTGGGTCCTCGACATGGGTCATACAAGCCGATCCCTAAATTTTATCCGACGGTACAACTGCATAAAGTAGAACATTCACTTAAAGAGAAATTGCATGAAATTGTTCGCGGAACATCGTTGGACCGAGGAAGTGAAGAACTCAACAATGCATTAACAATAGGAGAAATTTTCTGTTTCATTCGACAAGACTTAAGAAATATTACTACAACAAAGAATTCTATAAAACGACCAAAAACACCAAAAGATGAGGCGACAATTCTTAGATATTCGGAAGTCGTACAACTTGCCTTGAATACAATCGATATTGTCGGTAAAGTTCAACGAACCAGAAGCAATTTAGCTGATTTTTTTCATAACCACGATCGTAGATACATACCAGGAATTGGAGTAGGGGGAGGAGGAGTAGGAGGAGGAGAAGTAGGAGGAGTAGGAGTAGAAGTAGGAGTAGAAGTAAGAGGAGTAGAAGTAGGTGGAGGAGGAGTAAAAGTAGGAGTAGGAGGAGGAGAAGTAGGAGTAGGAGAAGAAGGAGAAGGAGTAGGAGGAGGAGACGAAGAGGGTATTCACGATACGAGGGCAATACGAGAAAATACACATGTATTAGCCGACATAAAAAGGAATGCAATAATGGCTGGCATTCATGGAGAATATGATGATGATTATGACCGTGAAGATTTTGGAGGTGGTTCCAAGAGTCGTCGACGAAAACAAAAACGACGTCATCATTCCACCAGACATCAACCTCGTTTATATCATCATCATCGACGTCATTCTCGGAAATTGTGAAATTTCTCTTGAGACTTTTCTATTGGATTCAACAAAACAATTTAATCATTTTTGTTTCAAAAAAATAACAACTTTTCTTTTCAATAAGTGTCAAAAATGTATGAACCTTTTTCTGTTTCTCAATCGTCACCAGTAAGACCAAGTAGGCATGATGTTTTACTCGCACAATTTACACCTTGGATAACCAAGATCACGGAAAACTTTTCTTCATTCCAATTAGAAAATCCCCAAATGACTACTACCTCACTCGCAGTTCATGTTGACAGAGAAAATGAAAATGCATTAGCCTTTGAAATTAAAAATCTCCCAAAAATTTGCGCAGAAGTAACGGTTTATTTCGTCGATGAACAAAAAACGAATATCGGTGCAATAGTTCTGGATAACATAAGTTTTTGTGCAACAAATACCACTATGATACTTACCTTTCTAAGATGTCTGGCGGAATCCTTTGAAACAAAAATTTACATGACTGATATCTCTGAACTACGCTTTCAAAAACATAATGGGGAACGTCTAGACGCCATCTCGTTGAGAGATCTGTATTTATTATGCGACGGCCGTACGTATTACGAAAAATATTTGGGATATCGTCATTGGCAATATCATGAGCATCCCTTATTCTATCCATCAGTACCGATCAGAGAAATTACAGATGAAGGTTTACGAGATAAATTATCCAGTTTATCCAGTTCCTTTAAAATAGACCAAACTATGGGTACTATTGGTACTATTTTCGATATCATTCGACATCATTTAAGACGTATGTCTCCCGAAAAGCAGGAAGTCAAAAAAATCCAAAGAGGTCACGAAAAAACATTTCAAATATATTCATCATTGATTCATGAAACCATAAATTATTTAGATCCCGACGGTGAACGACATCGTGGTTTAGAAGATCTGGAGGAACATTCTGGAAGTCATCTTGGTGATGGTGATGGTGATGGTGATGGTGATGGCGATGGTGCTGAGACTTCTTATGGTGGTCATGGTCGTCGGAGAGGGATGCCGATAAGGAGGAAAAAGAGTCATCGACGTGCACGAACAACAAAATCGAAAAAGGTTTAAATCGCCTCATCGGCTATAAGAATCGTATCTATATTCGCTTTTCGTTTTCTGCGACTTTTGCCATCTCTATATTCAAAATAGTAATATAAAAGGATTAGATTGATCACCATTTGAAAGAGTACAGCGATAATGAGCGATGGGTCCGATTTAAAATAGCCATGAAGGAGCCACAAAATATTCGCGGTCATCATGACAAGCAACCATTGCAGGGAAATCCCATCGACATTTTGGGAGGATACTGTTTTGTGGAGTTGAGGGAAAAGTTCGATGCTGTTGACAATGGGTGCTAAGGTTGCTACAAGAAGAGGAACATTCTCCATCGTATTTTTCTTTTTAAAAAAAAAGGGATTGGATTCTGGGAGAGGGGGGAGAGGGGTGGCGGAGAGAGAGGAGCAAAGGACAAGGAAATGGGTAACGCTATTTCAATTACACAAAGCAATACAAAAATAAATTATCCAAAAACGAAATTCGTTATAAATCTTTCTCGTTCCAAATCCAGCATCAACCCCCCCCCATATGCGGCGTGTGATTTGGGAATGAAGGAAAGAAGGAAGGAAGAAAGAAAAGCGAAAAGTTGTTTTTTATTTTAATCCGTAATGATCGTATACTTTTTGCAGCTCCTGGGGGGACATCAATGACCGTTTGGGTGTCGAAGTATTCTTTTCGGTTTCCTGCGTAATCACTTGGATTTTTGCCTCGTAGTTGCGGGGAAGTTTGTTGATGTAAGGAATCTTTTTGGAGTTGCCTATGCTGTTGTTCTTGTCGGGGAAATAGGCCAACTTGAGCTGAGAAACATTGACGACAAGTTGGGAGGTGGTGCGAATCAATTTTTTCGTCAACGGAACTTGTGATATGATCCGTCGGGATTGGGTCTTGGTGGCGTGTTTGCTCGTTTGGGTCTGTTTTCTCCATTCTCGTCGGGTTAGACCTGGGTCTCTGTACGGATGAAATCGTGGATCCACATCGTAGTTCTGGTTTAGCAGCTTGGCTACGTTGACAAGGAGTTTGTTGGAGCGACAAAACTCGGAAGATGCCGATGCCGATTTGCTGGTATGTTTGAGTTCCAGTTCCGTCAATTTGCGCCGCAAGACAGAAGAGACGATTTTGAATGGACTTGCATGGACCGAATTGCGGAAATGGCGGTCGTCGGGAAGGTGCACTTTGTCGTAATTAAAATGGATGCTGTGGTTCGAAAATACCGAATGAGTTTTGAGACGATTGACAAACATATTGACCGAATTGTTTTCGCAATGATAGACTTCGTGTTCGCCGATCGAAACAATGGTGTGTCCTTCAATGTCGTGGAGTTTGGCCAAGATAGCGGCCTTGTCCTTGAGACACAGCAATTCAAAAATAAAGTTGCGTTTCGTAAAGGGTTGTTTATCGTACTTGATAAGCGTCGAATTTACTACAGAAATACCGTGCTCGTTGATGCCCTCGATCCATCCCTTGTTGTCTTTTATGTACGCAATCTCGATGCCGTTGTGAAGTACATGATAGATTTTTACTCGTGGGCTGTACGCTTTGTCGCGATTCTTGGCCAGAATGGTCTGGCCGCATAATTTTGCGTAGAAAATCACGCACATGTTTCTCGCACGGTCGACGTGTGGGTGGGTGGGGCAGAGGGAGGAGAGAGAGAAAGGGGTGAGGAGAGTGGGGGGCGGGGCGGGGCGGGGCGGGGCGGGGA
>Ga0209188_1003579_pt1 | contig 10630 bp, 16 predicted proteins | sample C_130625_EF_Meta_FD_187307 | JGI IMG/M metagenome (GOLD analysis project Ga0209188, IMG submission 187307) | Freshwater microbial communities from Lake Croche, Canada to study carbon cycling - C_130625_EF_MetaG (SPAdes) (version 2) | ecosystem: Environmental > Aquatic > Freshwater > Lake...
AAGCTAGAGAGTTTGGGATAAAGACAAAGAATAACAATCCTACAAAGATTGAAGTGAAGAGTCTTGGGCGATACTTTATAAATTCAAACATCATAATCCTATAGATTACTGAGCTAATCCCCCAGATGTGAATATCTTACAGTAATTATCTGAGTTTTAGAGGGCTTAGGTGAGTGCTTTTTGGCAGGATCCAAAAAGGGCCGTGTAAGCAACACCTTAAAAACAAGTAAAATAATACCCATGAAAACTCCACCTCAAATCACTCTCAAAGAAGCCTTTCTTTACTGGTTAAAACTGGGCTTTATTAGTTTTGGTGGTCCAGCAGGTCAAATCTCAATCATGTATCAAGATATCGTTGAAAATAAACGATGGATATCTAAGAAACGTTTCTTACATGCGCTTAATTTCTGCATGTTATTACCTGGTCCCGAAGCACAACAACTTGCGACTTATATTGGTTGGCTTATGCATAGAACATTGGGCGGACTCATTGCAGGATTACTTTTTGTGCTTCCATCTTTCTTTATATTAATTTTATTAGGATTCATCTATATGTCTTATGGTGAATTACCTATTATCAAAGCAGTATTCAGTGGTATTAAACCTGCTGTGGTCGCGATTGTATTATTTGCGGCTTACCGTATTGGTCAAAGAACGCTGCATAACTTCATTTTAAGTTTGATTGCATTCGCTTCTTTTATAGCTATATTCTTTTTTAAACTTCCATTTCCCCTTATTGTTTTGGTAGCTGCTGTTATAGGTTGGATAGGTAGTCATCGTTATGCCAAATATTTCGAATCACATGCACATACAAACTTCAAAGAAAATACAAAGCATCATTCATCAATCATTGATGACAACACTGCTATTCCCTTACACGCAAAATACAACACTCGTAAGCTAATCAAAACCTTGGCAATAGGAATACTCATTGGAGTAGCTGCTTTGAGTTATTTAATCTATGTATATGGGTTTGATCATTTACTCACACAAACAGCTTTATTTTTTACTAAAGCTGCTTTATTAACTTTTGGCGGAGCTTATGCAGTCTTGCCTTATGTATATCAAGGGGTAGTTGAGCATTATCATTGGATATCACCACAGCAGATGATCGATGCATTAGCTCTAGGTGAAACAACACCTGGCCCATTGATCATGGTCATTACCTTTATTGGATTTGTGAGTGGATGGGTGAATAACTTTATACCAAATCTAAATCCCATTTATTCAGCATTACTCACAACTACTGCCGCTACATTTTTCACATTCTTACCTAGTTTCATTATGATTTTTGTAGGCGCGCCCTTAATAGAATCGACAAGAAAGAATATTAAATTTGCAGCACCTCTTACTGCAATTACTTCCGCAGTGGTGGGCGTGATCTTAAACTTAGCCTTATTCTTTGCTTATCATGTGTTTTGGAATGAACAGGCATCAACTATTAGTTATATATCAATACTAATTGCTCTTATTTCTTTAATAGCCTTAATCAGATTTAAAGTGAATACCTTGTATGTAATTTTTGCGAGCTGTATCGCAGGGATAGGTTTATATGTATATTGAATCAACCGTCAAAACTTTTGACGCATAGTTTGCCTCAGTCTGCTTCGCAATATATGAATCTGATTTTTTGTATAAGCTTATATCTTTTTATTAGAATCAGATTGGCAAACATGGTGCTAATATTCAATGTTATGAACTACTAAAGGAATTTGATTATGACTATACGTATAGGTGATGAAGCCCCGAACTTTAAAGCAAACACTACCGAAGGCAGCATCAATTTTCATGAATGGATAGGGAATAGCTGGGCTATTCTTTTTTCTCACCCAAAAGATTTTACTCCTGTATGTACCACTGAATTAGGTTATGTTGCGAAATTAAAGCCAGAATTTGATAAGCGAAATACTAAAGCTATTGGATTAAGTATTGATCCTGTGAGTGATCACGAAAGATGGGTTGGTGACATCACCGAAACTCAAGGTTACGCTGTAAATTATCCATTAATTGGGGATGATGACTTAGTGGTGGCAAAACTCTACGACATGATTCACCCAAATGCGAGCGGAGGTTCAAGAACAGCGCAAGATAATGCAACTGTAAGATCAGTCTTTATTATTGGACCAGATAAAAAGATTAAAGCTATTCTTATCTACCCAATGAGTGCAGGGAGAAACTTTGATGAAATCTTAAGGTTACTTGACGCAATACAACTAAATGCTAAACATCAAGTTGCAACGCCTGTGAATTGGAAAAATGGTGATGATGTGATTATCCCGCCAACTGTTTCCAACGAAGATGCAGCGAAGAAATATCCTGATGGATTTAAAACGATTAAACCCTACTTAAGAACCGTTCAGCAGCCAAAGTAATTTAAAATAATAAAAAAAGCCCACTATTATTGAGGGCTTTTTTTATATTCACTCTGATTTAACTTGCTATAAATCATTAAAATTTTGAATTCTAATGATTTTTTGCTTGACAATAAGCACTTGTAAAATACATGCTGGGTGTATTATTTTAATTATAAGAAAAATAGATTTATGAGTTTTAGAAAAAAATTTGCTCGTGTTACATTTTTATTTGCATTAATTTCACTAGCATGGTTAATTTTAGGGATTTTAGAATTAGCCCCCTTAATTTTCCGTATACCTGGCGAAACAAATCTAAGAACCCATGCTTCAGTAACTCTTTTATTCCTACTGACTGCTTCATGGGCTTTTTGGAATGAAAAATAGTAATAATTTATTAATATTAAGGAGAAGCTATGCTTAAAATGTCTGATATTTGTATTTTGTTGTCCGTTTTTGTGGCTTTTATTACCACAGCATATTTATGGTTTAGTGGCCAACAGCAGGAAGGGTTATTTACTGCTACATGGATTCCTTCTATTTTATCTTTTGCAATATATTTTAAAGTTATTTCCAGAAAGGGATAAATATGTCTAATTCAATATTATTTGGTACAGGTTTATTCTGTTTTTTTCTTGCAATTATTGGTGTCGTTTTAACAATTCAAGAATTTAAAAATATGGAATTAAAAGAAAAATTAAAAAACAAGAGTAGATAATTAGCTTTTAAGAGGATTTGATGTCCTAGAAGAGATATTTTGATAGTAATGGAATAAGAGCGTGCTAGAGAAGTATCAAATGGTATGCTCAACTTCATCTATCAAAACACTTGGTTTTAATCGCAATGCATTTGCTAGTTTAAATATAGTGAATAAGCTTGGATCTTTTTTTCCCATTTCTATGTCGCTTATATAAGCGCGAGACAAATTAGACTCTAACGCCAAATTCTCTTGAGTCAATAATTTTGCAAGCCTTCTCTTCCTTAGAGACTTTCCAAAAGCATGATCTAATTTAGTTGATGATATCAAGATCAGACTCAAATTGACTCACCACAGTCTTTAAATCAATATTTAATAATTCAACATAGCGCTTGATTACAATCTGCCTTAAAAAGCCATAAGAAGTTGCACTATTTAATTCAATATCACTGATTTGGTGGCTTGAAGAGCAGAGGGCGTATGCAATATCACCAATACTTTTATGTTGGGCGATTCTTGCTTGCTTTAATATATTCCCATCGTAGATAAGTTTTGTTGGCATCATTAAATTCATGTTTTGTTAATATTTTTTTGTTACCTAACAAGAGATATTTTTTGGCATTTCTAAATGAAGTAAGCTTAGATGTATTAACGAAACGCATATTAACTCTCTTAGTTAATTGCTATTAGTAATACTATGGACTCCCTTTTTCACAAACTGCCACTTTTAAAGCACTAAATGTCTGCTAAGAATTGAAGTTCAGAGATCTCTTGATGGGATACGATGAGGCAGGTTTCTTTTCCTTCATTAAAAGAGGAAAGTTCTGCTATAAACCAATGTTTTTTAGCGGGGGAATGACAAGGATATTTAAACACACATTTTTTACCAGGATTTCTATAAAGCTCTCGAATATCAGAAGCCATTTCTCTTGCATTCTCTTTTTCCTGACCCCGGACCTTATCTAATATCTCTAGATAATTTGCACCCTCGCAAAGAGTTGTCATTTGATGTAAGGGTGGATTGCGATTAGCCGCTGCTCTCCAAGCCGTATTGACCATAATTATAGTGCTATGTTTATCCATAATCGCTATGCGCGGGGAGGCAAAATTTAAAGCATTACGTGCAAAAGCTTCTATTTGTCTTAAGTGCTGTATTTTATTTGGAGGAGAATTTTCTTCATTAATTTCTGTTGAATTTAAATACACATAATCAGAATTAAGATTAAGCCATTTAATAAGTACAAGAAGTCGTTCGGCTTCTGGCATGACTAAGCCATTAATCCATTTTCTTGCAGTTTCTCTTGTAATAGGTTTTACTGACCGAAGATTGAATTCATCAGAGAGTTTTTGTGCAGTTGGGATACGGCTAAATTTATTAACTAGACCTGATCTAAGGGCAATAGAAAATCTTTCCATCATATTTGCTTTGGTATTCACAATAGTCTTTTTCTTATGTAGCCCTTTATAAATCTTGGCTTCAAGACTATGCACCCTTTATCGAGGTAAAGGTTTTATTATTTGTTACATATCTAGTTACAATTGCCACTTTAAAATTACTATTTAGAGTATATGTTTCAATGTTAAGCTATTAACTTTATTGATGCAGTCTATTGAACACACATTATTGTGTGAATGTACTCTTACTAAAATGCACAACCTGACCTAAGCATGTTTTGAATGCCAGCCCTAAATCTGAGGTATTTGGATTGAACTCGCCAGGCTAAATTAAATCAAAAAAATATATTAAAAAACACATTGCCCATAAAATATAAGAATTAAGGAGAGCAACATGAGTCGAATATTAAAAAATTATTGGAAAATTTTACCTGATTTTTATTGGAGTTCAATTCTATTGAGAGTGCCTTTAGCTTCGTTGTTTATCACATCGGGACTAAGTAAGTTGCCTTATCATGCTTCAGGCGGGGTGGCCCTTGGTTTGCCACCATTAGTATGGTTGTTGGTAATTATTAGTGAAATTGGCTCAGGTGTGGGATTGATAGTAGGAGGCCTCACAATACTGCCTCGCATAAGAGATAATGCCGTACTGGCTGGATTGGGAGATATGTTGACTAGATTCAGCGGTATTGTCATGTGTTGTGTTATCACTGGGATAATTTGGACCGTGTTAAAACCAGACAGCCTTTGGCGGTTTATCACCACTGACTACCTGCACTTTAGTCTTTGGGTTGGTGGGTTATATTTTGCCCTGCGTGGCAACTGGGCTGTGCGTGCAAACCAACTACATTCTAATTAAATATGACTATTGAAACAGTCTATTTAGCTGGGGGCTGTTATTGGGGTCTTGAAGATCTCTTAAGGAAAATGCCAGGTGTTGTCGAGACTGCCGTCGGTTTTTCTGGCGGACATGTTAAAAATGTTTGTTATCGAGAAGTCACGACTGGAACAACAGGACATGCAGAGACAGTAAAGGTTGTTTTTGATTCTGATATTTTAAACTTTACAGATTTGCTTAGATTTTTTTTCAAAATACATAATCCCACGACACTCAATCAACAAGGTAATGATATTGGAACCCAGTATCGGTCTGCAATTTTTTCAACAACAAGCGAGCAAGTATTTTTAGCTGAGGACTTGATTAAAAAGATTGATGCATCGGGAGTATTAAGACATAAAATTACTACCGAGGTTAATACATTCAATTCATTTTTCCCAGCTGAAGAGAATCATCAGAAATATATAGAGAAGTTCCCAGATGGCTATTCATGCCATTTCATTAGAGATATTAATTTATAGCTATGGAAGATAAGAGATGTTGCGGTTCCGGCGTATGTATTATTAACTCAGAGGGGTTATGCTGGTGCGGACAAAAATGGGATGGAGATAAATTGTTGAAGCCAGAATCTAGCGAGACAAAATCAAATATGCCCATAAATCTTAAAACGCCTAAAAAATTAAATAACTTATAAAATGAAGTGAGCTGATAAGCATTCATGGACTTAGCTTACCATTCAATTTTGTAATTACATTACCGTCAAAATTTTTTACTTCTGAAAATATTTAATCTTAATATAAGTAAGATAGAAACTATTGCAGCGTAAATAAGTGGTTCAGTTATATCCTTTTTGACAAGCCATATAAAATGTAGCACACCTAGAATCGCTATGACATAAATGAGACGATGTAATAGCTTCCAATTCTTTTTCAGTTTTCTAATCATCTTGTCTGAAGAAGTTATAGCTAAGGGCAATAATAAAAGCCAAGCTAAAAAGCCTACAAGCACATAACGATGTTTGATAATGTCATTTTTTATGTCTATCCATGCAAATTGATAATCAAGCCCTATATAACAAATAAGATGAATTGAGGCATAGAAGAATACAAAAAGCCCTAACATTCTTCTATATAAAATCCACTGATTGATTTTTGTAATTCTTCTTAATGGCGTCATGCTTAGTGTTAAGCATAAAAATATAAGCGTCCATTTGCCAAAATGCCGTTCGATAAATTCAACTGGATTTGCTCCAAGATTATTTTGAAAGATATCAATTCCTATTGAAAGAATTGGCCAAAGGCTGGCAATAAAGATTAAACGTTTGATAAATATATGATTGAATTTCAAGTTGATTTAAAAATACTTATTTAAATCCATGCCTTGATATAGGTGAGCTACTTCTTTTTGATAGCCATTAAACATTTGAGTTTTAAGTCTAGGGGATAAAAGACTTTCTCCAATTCTTCTTTCAGTTGATTGACTCCATCGAGGATGATCGACTTCAGGATTAACGTTAGCATAAAATCCATATTCTTTTGGATTTGCTTTCATCCATGTAGATATAGGCATTTTTTCTACTAATCGAATTTTAGTAATAGCCTTGATACTTTTAAAACCATACTTCCATGGCACAACTAATCTAATAGGCGCCCCGTTTTGTTTTGGTAAAATTTTTCCATACAATCCGACTGCTAGGATAGTTAATGGATGCATAGCTTCATCTAACCTCAGTCCTTCCGTATAGGGCCAATCAAGCATATCGTCTTTTTGACCAACCATCTCGTTTGGGCGTTTAAGTGATACAAACTCAACAAACTTAGCATTGCCAGTTAATGATACCTTTTTAAGAAGCGAATTTAATGGAATACCCACCCAAGGAATCACCATAGACCAGCCTTCAACACATCGAAGTCTATAAATACGCTCTTCTATCGGGACAAGTCTTATAAGTTCATCTATGTCTAGCGTAAGTGGCTTAGAAACCAAGCCATCAATAGAAATTGACCATGGATCTACTTTTAGTAAATCTGCATGTTCATGAGGGTCTGATTTTGAAGTGCCAAATTCATAATAGTTGTTGTAACTTGTAATGTCCTTAAGAGACGAAAGCTTTTCATCTGTATGTTCTTTTGATTGAATAAAAGAAGGTAGCGTATTGAGCGCAGCAAAACTTTTATTTGTGAATGTCGAAAGTGCTGTTGAGCTTAAAATTAAACCCAAATTTTTTAAAAAATTTCTTCGGTCATTATAAATGTGCTCAGGAGTGATTTCTGATGACGGTATTTTTTTAATTTTAGTCATAATCAATCTTAATTATATCTACCTATGAAGAAGATAAAGCATTAAGCCAAAGTATAGAAAAGCAAAAATAGCAACTATCCAAAATACCTTCAGCATATTAGTATTAATATCTGAAAGTTTTTGATGAATTTTTTCTAACAATTCTTCTTGTATTAATTTTTTAGCCATATATCTCCTATGAATATTTAAACATCCTCAATATTTTTGATTATTTTTTTAGCTTGCAATCTAATATCTTTAATTAAAGCAGGATCCATGTCTCTGATCTGCTTATTTACGATAGCTAATCTTGGATTTTTGATTAATTTTTCTGAGTTCGTAATAAAAAAATTCCAGTATAAGCTGTTAAAAGGACATGCTTTATCACCAACTCGCTCATTTTTTGAATAATAACATTCCTCACAATAGTTACTCATTTTGTTTATATAGTTAGCTGTTGATACATAGGGTTTGCTTGCTAATCTTCCTCCATCTGCAAATTGACTCATACAAAGTGTATTTGGCATCTCAACCCATTCAAATGCATCAATATAGATACCTAGATACCACTCATGAAGACTTTTAGGGTTAATACCAGCAAGCAGAGAAAAATTACCAACAATCATAAGTCTTTGGATGTGATGAGCATAAGCTTCATCAAGTGATTGGTTAATTGTATATTTAAGGCAATTCATCTTGGTTTTACCATTCCAAAACCAATTCGGCAGAGGTATTTGATGGCCAAAATAATTCTGATTGCTAAGTTTTGGCATATGGGCCCAGTAATATCCTCTGATATATTCTCTCCAGCCAAGGATTTGTCTTATAAAGCCTTCAGCAGTATTAATGGATAAATGATTGGAGAGATATGACTTTTCGACAGCAGATACCACTTCCAAAGGAGATAGCATTTTAGTATTCAATGCAAAAGAAATTAAGGAATGAAACATTCTTGTCTCATCTTTATGCATGGCATCCTGATAATCACCGAAGTAAATTAAAACATGCTGAATAAAAAAATCTAAATGTTTTAAAGCTTCATTTCTATTTAAGGGCCAGCGAAATTTAGATGCATTGTGATTTCCAAAGCTCTTTATCTCGGATTTTGTAATTTCATCCCATAATTTACTATGATCATGGGTAGGCCTATAATCTTTAAAAACTTCTGGCGTTCCCTTCCAGGCTTTTCTATTTTCGTGATCAAAATTCCATTTTGAACCAACAGGTTTGCCATCGTCAGACATGAGGACATGATGCTTTTTTCTCATATACCTATAAAAAGACTCCATTAACCACTGCTTTTTGTCGGTAAACATTTCTTTTACTTCGTTGCGATGAGTAAAAAAGTGTTCTGATGAAAAGGACTCGGATGGCATAGAGATTTCACTACAAAATTCTATTAAATCTTGATCGAGTCTGTATTCGTCGGGCTCTTGATACTCAAACTTTTGAATGTTGTATTGACTAAGTAAAGCCTTCAAATTTTCTTTAAAAGATTGTTGATTGGACTTGTCATTTAACTTGAGATAGATGACTTGATGATTATATTTAGTAAGCGTGTTTTTAAAGTCTCTCATCGCTGCAAAAATAGCTAAGATTTTTTGTGCATGATGTAGAACATAATTTGTTTCTTGTTTTACCTCCATTAAAACGTAGATGATTTCATCATCTATATTTTTAAACCAGGAATGGTTAGGATTGAGCTGATCGCCCAGAATAAGTCTAAGGATTTTCATTGTCGAAGTTTAATAATTGAATTGGTTCGTAAAAATTAAATACCACTTAGATTAAAAGTAAGCTAACCCTCAAGAGCTAAATATTTTACTTGAAAATATTCAAGGTAATTGGGGGCGTGCTTGAGAAGGCTCAAAACTTTAATTTTTTTACAAGCCATCCTGTTGTTAGTGGTTGAATAGTAATGGTGATAATAATAGCCATGAATGTTACCGCAGCAATAATATCTGCGTGGGGAGCATTTAAGCCAACTAACATACTAGCTAATGCTCCAGGAATTACGCCAGTCTCTCTCGTCCAGCACATTAAGATTAATTCTTTAAGTTTCCAGTTAGCTTTTCTATCTGGAAGTGCACAAAGGAAAACAGTCATAGGCCTTGCTATAAACATAAAAATTAAGACAACACTTAAGGCTGGCCAGAAATATTTATTTAAAAGAGAAAAGTCGACTTGAGAGCCTAAAAGGATAAAAATAAATATCCTCATAATGAGTGAGGTTGTCAAAATAAAATCATCTAATTTTTCTTGTTCTTTATTATTTGCCTTAAACCCGAATAAATCTTTATTGCCGAGCACTATTCCAAAAATAAATACCGCCATAAAGCCACTTGCATGAAAATTATCTGCAGCTAAAAAGGCTGAAGCTACCGTCATTAAGGTTACAAGAGGTGCATACTCGCGAAGAAAGCCATATTTATCATGAGAAATGATGGAGACCGATATATAGCCTAGAATACCACCGGCTATTATCCCCACAACAGATTGCTGCAATAAGCCCATAAAACTTAGGCTCAGATTAAGAGTGCTTTCATTAACTGTTATGGAAAATAATGTCATGGCTAGAATGGCAGCCATCGCATCATTAAAGGCAGATTCGCTAATCACCAACTGAGCTATCTTTGCAGGGACTTTAGTTTGTTTAAATACTGGAATTAAAGTTGCTGGATCTGTAGAGGCGATCACAGACCCTAAAAGTAATGCAACAATAAATGGAAGACCAATAAAAAATTGTGCAGCGACCCCCGCGACAAAAGTAGTGATTAGTACACCCAGTGTTGAAATTAATAAAAGTGTCGGCCACACTTTTTTAATCACATGAATGCGAACGCTTGCACCACCATCAAATAATATATAACAAGAGCCGAAAATAAGAATGAGCTGATTAAGGGTTGAATTAACTTTAACGTCTATAAGATTTAGTCCATTCACCCCTAAAATTATTCCTGCAAACAAAAGAAAGACAACATCAGGAAGCTTTAAGATTTTTGCTGTGTAACCAGATAGCATCCCGGCGCTTAATATGATGCCAAGCAAATAAAGCAAATCTTTGACATG
>Ga0209188_1003582_pt1 | contig 10624 bp, 14 predicted proteins | sample C_130625_EF_Meta_FD_187307 | JGI IMG/M metagenome (GOLD analysis project Ga0209188, IMG submission 187307) | Freshwater microbial communities from Lake Croche, Canada to study carbon cycling - C_130625_EF_MetaG (SPAdes) (version 2) | ecosystem: Environmental > Aquatic > Freshwater > Lake...
TTTATTTGTAAACGTTTTTGAAAAATAATTTAAAAAAATATCTGCCTTTACTTTTTGCATCTTCTTGTTTATACTTTGGTATGGAACAAAAAGAAATAATAAAATCATTAGAGCAACAACTAAAAAGAAAAATTATTAAATATGAAGAAGTTCAGAATAATGAAACATTTATAAAACTATTAGATAAAATTGAAACATTTGTTGATGCTCATAACGCAAATGAAGTTGAAGAAATGCAACTCAAACTTCAGTCATTTCAAATCATTACTGTAGTTGATTTGAAAATGGGCTCTAATGTTAAACTTCACAATTGCATTACCCTTATTTTACCTGACGAATCTTTAATAAGGTTTTCATCCCATGGCATAGATGGAGTGGATTTGACAAGAATTTGGGTAAAGGAAATGAATCATAAGAAGGGCAAGGGAACCTACCTTATGAATACTTTATTTAAGTTTATGGAAGATACTGTTGGATTTATACCTACTATCTTTTTGGAATGCACAGGTGAAGTAGGTGTTGGCGAAAACGCAATCTCAACGAATATTTCAGCACAAACTATATTCTTCAGAAAATTTGGATTTAGGGTTAAGGACAGAAGTCAATACCCCCATTATGTAAATATGCTTCGTGAAAGTTCATTAAATTAATTCTCTTATTTCAAAATCAGATGTGGATAGTTCACTATAATATTCAAAGTAAATTCTCTCTTCTATCGGCTTACGAACAAACGTAAGTTCTTCATTGATTTTATATCTTTTAAGTGGGCGTAATATTCTTACATCAGTAATAGAAAAATAGGCAGAGTAATCTTTTATAAGTTGTTGTATGTTGCGAGGTTCGTTAAATATCATTCTCCAAAGAGGATTCTTAATAATTGTTAATACAATCTGAATTTGAAATTCCCGAGATAGCCTTTTTCTTCTTACGATAAACTCAAGATTGTAATTCGCATCCTGAAAAACCTGATGATAATTAATGAGACCTTTTTCATAGATGCTAAAAAGACAAGTAAATTTTTCTCTATTCATTATTGATTTGCCCATATTCACTAGCTAAAATAACAAAGCATAATCAATTGGCAATGCACTAAATTCTTAATATTTGGAGGGGCTTAATTTCTCTTTCTTGTATTTCCCGAATAACTCAACACCCGAATCTATCCTTTCTACATCATAAAGTTTGGTATCAAACAGTTTCTCATCTAATTCACCAAATGTTATAGAGGTGGGACCAATCAATTTTTCTACCCGACTTCTAAATTCTGTTTCATTTATTTTTTCTTCCGACTCTACGAATAATACTAATTCTATTTCGTTTCTGCTGATATTGTAACGGTAATATCCATTGGCACCGATATTTTTCCACCATTCACGATTGGTGAAATTATTTCCATTGAGTATTATGGTTCCGTTTGTTAGTTTTCTGAAGAAGACAGAAATGGAGCCCATTGATTTATAGAATTTTGAGATTTCGGGATTAATAACAACAACATACCAATAGGTTGATTTTTGTTCTTGTTTTTTAATCTGCTCCATTATTTCATCAACTCTATTTAATAGGTTTTTCATTTTTTGTCAGGGGCTTTACAAGGGGGATTAATCCTTTTTTTGCTGGCACTCTTCTAATCAATGTTTTGATTAAACTATATGCGTTTAGTGTCCTGCGAAATCAGGTAGTTAAGGTTGAGTTATTGGGGGAATATGTTTTCTAATTTTGTCTTTTTTGCTTGATTAAAACACGATATTGGCTTTAGTATTCCGTAATCATCAAATTCAAGTAAAATCAATGGAAGAGCCGGTAATTGGACGATTTCGTTTGTTTTTAATCCCATTTCTTTCATTAACTCAATTCTCTTTTTGGTGAACTGTTTTGTCTTGTAATAAACAAATGAGAACTCTAAAAATTCATATTCATCTTCTATTTCAAAAAATCCGTTCTCATCAAACTCGTAGAGATTAAGAATCAAATTAGGGAGTTTGCTTGTTCTGTCAGGATAATATATTTCCGGCTTTAGGTAAGTTAAATTTTTTGGATTTAGTTTTTCTTCTTTTAACAATTGATAAATGCCATCAAAGTGGAAATCCGAATACATACTTATTTCATCGCCTTCTCTTTCTAATTGAGTATATTTTATTGTTGCCGGAAATTGGGCATTCCCTTCTATTAAACTTGCCAGCTCTAAATGTTGATATAGTATTTTACTTTTATTACTTGATTGTGGATACAACGGAAAACCCAGAATAATACATGATTTATTATCTTCATTAAAAACAATGTCGTATCCATACTTTTTCTTGAACTCTTTTTCAGTCATACTTTAACCCTTTAGTAATAAATATCATAAAGGGTCAAAAAAGCAAAAATTTATAAAAAAATTTTTAAGTTTTGCAAACGGTATTCATACCTTTTTTTAGGATATGGGGGGAGGGTATATAACTCGGGATACGGAGGGGAGCCCCTGATAATGGAAGATAGTGAGGGGGAACGGGGGTATATTATATAGGGATTAAATTTTAGAAAAAAAGGAGATGAAATATCTAATCTTGAACACACCTTAAAACATACCCATAATTTTTTTTGTATTGTGACAATACAGTTTCTTCCCAAATATTATTAGTGTTAAAATCCAATCTTCTACTATGACAATCTGATGTTCCAAAATATGCTCTAGAACTGTCAAAACCATGTATACTAGTTCCGTTGGGGCGACAATTAACTCTTCCGCCAGGTAATGCAGTAAATCCTGAACTATTTGAAACTGAAAGTCCGGTAGTATTATATGCCCAATGAGCAAAACCTTGTTCTTTTATTTTGCTTCCTATAATTGTGTTTCCTCCTAAACAAAGCTGCATTATTGTCCACTCCGAATCTGATGGAATATGCCACCCAATTGGCGCTAAACCTCTTGGGTCATTAACTGCATACCAATTATATAATTTACCATAAATTGTACTGTCTTGATACACCCAACACCATGCTGGGGAGTTGGTGATTCCAAATAATGTATCAGCTAATTCATAGATAGTATCCCCATTGCTAAAATGAGTTACATTCAAGTTTTTTGCTGTCCAATTTTGATTGCAAATCAATACGGCTTGATAGGTATTTCCGTCAACATCTGTTACCAAATTTTGTAAATTTCTACTAGTCACATCCGACTTTTTACAGCTATAAACCAAAGCAATGAGGCAAATAAAGAAAACAATTCGATTCATATTTTATGTTTAATTTTTGTTCTGATAAAATAAAAAACAAATATCAATATGGTATTTAATCTTTTATTAATCTTACTGAGTAACCTGTTCTTTTGGTAGAATTAGTTACGATTGAAGACCCATTTTCAGAAGTTAGCCTTCTACAATAAACGGCTCCACTAGAGTTTGCAGAGGGGTTGGAATCATTGGAGCACCACCAATATCCATGTGTGTTTAGACCACCAAATCTCCCCAGGTCTCTCCACCCTCCGGGTAATGCTGTAAATCCGGTAATGTTTGTAGCATGTACGTTTGAATCTAGCCATGGGTAACTTGGTCGCCATAGAGTCAATCCAGTATCTTTCAAATTCCAGCCACAAGTACTCATTCCTCCAGAGCAAAGTTCAAGTGCAGTCCACTCTGAATCAGAAGGAACATGCCATCCAACTGGAGCTATTCCTCTTGGGTCGTTTATTGCATACCAATTATACATTTTCCCATATATACCCCCATAAGTATTACTGTCATTGTTATACCAACACCAAGCACCTGTGGTGAGGTTTAACCATGCAGTCGAATCTCTTACTTCTGAAATAGTGTCACCATTTTGATAATGACTAACATTTAAATTTTTTGCTGTCCAAAATTGATTGCAAATTGCAACGACAGGATAGGCGTTTCCATCTATATCAGTTAATGAGGAGACCATATTTCGATTTGTAATGTCAGATTTTTTACAACTAAAAATCAGACAAAACAGAATGATAAAAAGAGATAAATATTTCATTTAGAATTTATTAAATTTTAATGAATAATACCATTTTTAATATCACACCACCTTTGACAGTTTTCTAACGATATAAATTTATAAAATAACAAGCTTGGAAGCTCAACAAATGTCATTGTAGTTTCATGAACATATGGTTCTTCATTAGATGCATACCAAATATGGTATGTTCCATTAATTGGCTTAATAATTTCATCAGTTAATTCATCAAAAAGTGTATATGAATCAGTCCAAAAAACATTTGCGATATCAAATCTCTCGACTTTTCTTGAATAAGTTCTAGCAGGCACTAACATAGGTCGACCATAATGAACTCCTGAAGAATTAATAGCATAAGCTTTAACGTAGTAATCGGTGCTACTTAAAAGATGTTGTATATTGGATGAGAAATAACCGCCACCTGAGCCAGAAGTTATTTTTCCATTTAAGTTTGACGGAGTATCAAATCCTCCATAACTACTACCATACTGTATTGCACCAACTAAAGTGGAATTGTCTACAAATAAAGAGTCGTTTAAACCAAATAAAATACCTCTTTCTGTGACAGAACCCGTATTACCTTCTACGTTTCCGCCGGCAACCAATGGTGATGGTATTGTGTCATAAACGATTGTAGTTACACTAATTGAGTTATCGCAATTGTCGTCATGGCAACTACAAAATACTACTGATGCTAGAACTAAAAGAATTAAGATTTTTTTCATATTATAAATATTTTTTCAAAGCTATTCTATCTAAAAATTCTTTAATAGTATCCATGCTGATAAAATATCAATTTTAATGAAAGCTTATCCCTTTTAGGGATAAAATAAAAAAATACGAAGTATATTCGTCAAAATATTTCTTATGGACTTAGGATTAAAAATTAAAAAAATTAGAGAAAGTAAAAATTACACCCAAGGGTATATGTCCAACAAATTGAACATATCTCAAAATACATATTCAAAAATTGAAACAGGGGGCATTAAAATCACAGTAGATAGATTGAAGCAAATTTCAGAGGTGCTAGATGTAGCAGTTGAAGATATTATGAACAATGAAATTCAAACTTATAACTTTCATAATAGCAACATTGATAAATTTTATGGGTACATAGAAACGCTTCACGAAGACAATAAGGAGTTGCTACAAACAACAATTAATCTATTAAACGAACAAATTGTGTATTTGAAATCAGAAAACGAAAAATTACTTAAAATCATTTCTAAACAATCTTAATTCTATTAGGTTTTATTAAAAATCTTTAACGCTTTATAGGAATCGAATTCGTTAAGTTATTAGCTGGATGATGTTAATATTTTAAACAATAATTATAAAAAATAAAAAGTAAATAGATTTATTTTTTATACCTTAAAACTCAACTAAAAAATAAATTATTCTACTTATTTGACAAGATAAAATATTTCCATTATGATTTTAAAAATCAAAAAATGGAAAGAATAATCAAAGACAAAATTTGTCCAATTTGCAGTCAAAAAGTAGATGAATCCTACACTTTAAATAATCACTTTGAAGAAGAGCCAGAGCTAAATTACCTTGCTCATTTAATTTCTCACTACCGGCATGAACACATTAATTATTGGAATAAGTGTTGGGGACATAATGGTGAGTATTATAGAGGAAATTGGTTTGGTGAGTATGAGCAAGAAAAAAGAAAAGTTAATGAAAGAGCAAAAAGACAAATCATTAGAAAGGGAAAAGAAGTCCTGAAAAAAATTGGTATTAAGCCGGTGCATTTTTCTTTGTTAGCGAATACAGAGGAAAAAACGATGGTTCTAGCAAATAAGGTGTTGGGATAACCCCTATTAATTCTAACAGAAGTTAACAAGGATTAAAATGTAAAAAATTGCCATAAATTTGATGTATGAGTACAAATGCGAAGAGAATTAAAGATTTAATTGAAGTTGGCAGTTCGTCATTTTTAGACAATTCCATTATTCCTTTCATACAAAATTGGATGGATGCTCATTATAATAATCTAAAGCATAAAGAAATAATAGATACATATTTGACTTATAGAGATATTATAAATGAGCTCAAAAAAAGATTGGATTTACACTACACCTTATCAGTTTCTTCAGATAGAGGTTTTGGTGAATTTATTATTGCGAAAATTAAATGGGAGCAGGAAGGAGTTAAAAAGAAATATCCCTATTACAGCGTTCATATTGGACCAATGAAAAACTATAGCAAAGGCCTAAAAGACCCTGAACTGAAGTATGATGCAGATAAAAAAGTAAAAGAATTTATCAATAATAAATTCCCCATTGCAATCAAGAATTTAGATGGTGAAATCCTTTTTTTAAAGCCATAAAAACTACTTGAAAAAATATTTCTAAATTATTCTAGAAAAAATTTGGTAGAATAAAATTACTTATCTAGTTTTGTATTGTGAAAGAGAAAACAACTCTGTTTTACTTTCACCCTGGTCAAGGAACTGACCAGTCAAAAACCCTCTCCAAGTGGAATCACTCCACGAAAAATTTAAAAATAACTGAAATTAAAAAATTAGGGATTAGAATCTCAACGGGATTTTTTTGCCCTAACCAATGAGCGCTCAACTTTGGTTTGATTTAATGAAGGTAAAAGAGGAGAACAACCCTCTATAAACCCTGGCTTCCGTATTTTAAGCAGTACGTGAACCTGCTCTATTTTTTAACCTTAAAATTTAGAGTTTATGAAAAAGAAAGAAGTTTTATTAATTGACCCAAAAGAAATTATGGGCAATCCCCAAGTGATTCAGTTCTATTCCACCCCCGAGAACTACGAAGAAATTAAACAGTCAATTAACCACTCAGGAATTAGGGAGCCGTTAATTGTAGGTAAAAATGGTATTATTATCTCCGGCAGTTTGCGACACAAAATTGCACTTGAAATTGGTTTGACTGAAGTACCAGTAATTTATAAAGATGAATCATCGGACCATTTACTTACAGTAGTTCATAATCAACAGCGAATTAAAAAGTATTCTGAAATATTAAACGAATATGAGTTGTTGAAACAAAAGTATTCTATAAAACAGGGTGCAAGAACCGATTTGAATGAAGATTTAAAACAACAGAAAGAATCGTTGGTTAAATCAATTCCACTTTCTGAATCAAAGTTGTCTCGTTTAAGTAGCATAAAGAGAATGGCTAATGAATTATATGGAGACCAAGATGAAAAAACTAAAAAGATATGGAAAGATATTGACGGTAAGGTTAAAGCTGTTAATAGTGTTTATAAATCATTGCTAAACAAAACAAAGAAGAAAGCCAATAAATCAGTTGTCCCTGACAATTTTGAGCTTATAAGCGAGAATGTGAAGATTTACAATAAAAGTTGTGAATCAATGACAGAAGTTGAGAGTAATAGCATTGCTTGTATTATATCAAGCCCACCTTATTACGATATGAGGGATTACGGAAATGGAGTTGATGAAAGGGGGGCTGAAAAACTAGTAAATGTTTATATAAATGGACTTATAAATGATTATGAGGATTGTAGGAGAGTTTTAAAAGATGATGGAAGCTTGTGGGTTAATATTAATGATTGCGTAAGGAAATCAACTTATAATGCAATCGGACACAGGTTTGTGTTAGCAATGATTGAGAAAGGATGGAATTTTAATGATGAGTTAATTTGGATAAAATCTAATCCTACATACACATTTGGAGATAGGAGTGTTAGGTCTCACGAGTATATTTTTCACTTCACTAAATCAAAAGAATTTTATTACAATGAAGCTTGGATGCAATCAGACTATGAAAATTCTAAATCAGCAATTTTAGGTGGTGGTAATGAAAACTCCAAATTGCGTTCAGCAATAGATTTTAGGGAAGGTGTTTTAAAAACTAATGGCGCAAATATTGAAAAATTAAGGAGGGATTGTATGGATGAAAAAGGGTTCAATTTAACCCACTCAGCTACATTTCCACTTGAAGTTCCCACAATCTGTATTTTATCATCTTCAAGACCTGGCGACACAATATTGGATTGCCACAATGGGACCGCCACGAGTGGTGAAAGTGCCCTTATGTTTGGTAGGAATTATATCGGGTATGAATTAAATCCTGAATTCATAATGGCTTCTGGTGTAAGGTTATCAAAGTTTCTATTGGGTGAGGATGTATTAGAGCAGGCTGCTTGATAATGTGATTTAAAAACAATAAAATTTAAAAAAAATTAAAAATATGAGAAGACAATTTGAAATTAAGTCGGGCAGAATGGTGATTTCTGACCCTTGTTATAAACTAAATTCAATGGTTAATGCAACTATTGAAAATGTAAAAAAAGGCAAATGGAGAGCAGATGTCATTAAATCGGAAGATGGAAAAGTTAATGATTTTCTTTATGCTTATCACATTGAAATATCAAATGATGATGAGTTGGGTTGTATTGATATTAAGAATCTATATAAAGAAGAAAATTTATTGCCTTGTGCTTTTGGTGTTGATTCAGGTCAATTAGGTTTTTTTGATTATGATGGTTACGGAAATAGTGTTAGGTGTAAGTATTTGAAAAGGCAATATTCAGAAATTATAGAGCCAGAGAACCAATTCTATTCATTTTGTTGTGATAGTACATTAAGTAAAGAGCGTTGGGGAACATTGCCATTTGGTGTGGTTGCATCTTCAGGATATGGGGATGGATTTTATGAAGTTTTTGCTTTGAAAAATAACGAAGGACAGTTTGTTTTTTTTGAAGCCGTTTTTTGTATGGATGACTTTGATGATGAAGAGTTTGACTGATGTTAATGAACTTTTGATTACTAAAATTTAAAAAATAAAAAAATGAATAACAAATTTATCAATTTGAAACAGGCTTGTGAATTGTTGAGCCTATCTAAATCAACACTTTATAAAAGGACATCTGCTAAGACAATCCCATTTTATAAGCCGGCGGGCAAGTTATTATTCTGTCCTGATGAACTTGTAGATTTTGTAAAAAAATCAAAAAAGTCCCTGAAGCCTATTAAGAATGAAGTTGATGATTCCTTCTTAATAACATCTTTGGCGGCTTAAAAAATATTAGTTAGCATAGCAAATCATATTCAAAACAGATGATTAATATTAAAATTCAAATGGATAAAAGAAGCAAAAGGGCTGATAAAAAATACCCTTTAAGCTTATACATTTATGGGGGAGGTTCTGCAAGGTTTATTTCATTGAAATACTACTTTACAGAGGCTGAGTATAAAGTAATACAGAAAAACCAAACCCCGAGAGCTATTGAATTTAATAAGAAATTGAATGGTTATTTATTGAAAGCACAACAAATTAAAGCATCATTAAATCCATTTGATTTTAATATGTTTAAACAGATGTATAAACATATTCCCGTTGAATCAAAACCTACATCTATATTCATACAGGATTTCTTTAAGGAGGTTATAGAATCAAAGAAAAAGGATGGTTTTATTAAAACTGCTACAACCTATCAACATGCCATAAGTAGTTTATCAAAATTTTTAAATCCAATTAGGATTGAGGATATAACACCTGAATTTCTTAAAGATTATCAGGACTGGTATGTGAAAAATCATAATGGTGGTGTTATGAATGCGTCTGTTGGTATGATTTTGAGGAATCTACGCGCCGTAATAAACAAATTAAAGTCCGACAATAAATTACCGCCTAATTATCAATATCCATTTGGACGTAATAAGTTTCAAATTAGAAGTGTGAGAAAACCCAAGCGAACACTTACAAAGGAAGAAATAGAAACCCTCGTTAAATTGGACGACTTCACCTGTGATGAGGAAAGGAAGGCTAGGGATTTATGGTTGATGCAGTTTTATTGTAATGGTATTAATCTCAAAGATTTATTGCTGTTGAGATGGGATAGTAAAATTCGTCCTTTAGAGGGTGAAGGTGATTTCTTTTATATAAAACGACAAAAAACAAAATCTACTAATAATGTTGATAGATTTATTAAAATTCCAATTCGACCCAAATTGTATAAATTAATAGACAAGTATGGAAATAAAAAAAGTGCTTATGTATTGGGCTTGATTGAGGATGGAATGGGGGAGGACCAAATTATAAATAAGAAAGAATCTGTGGGTAAATACATTAACGCACATCTAAAAAATATAGAGAAACGGTTGAAATTGTCGGTACCTTTATTAACTAAAACTTCAAGAGACGCATATGCTACTACTTTAAGAAGGAATGGAATATCCATAGAGATAATTTCTCAAAACCTCGGCCACTCGTCAGTGTTAGTTACTATGCATTATTTGGAGGATTTTGGATTTGATGTTATCAACAATTCCAATGATTGTCTTCCGTAACAGCTTACTAATCATATTATTTTAATCCTAATCTCAAAAAGATTGGGATTTTTTATAGGTTTTATTTTATATTTGCAGTCCCAACGGCAAATCAGTGTTTTTACACCAATAACATCATCGGGATTCCTTCATTTTTTAATTTGCAAAAAATTTGCAAGAAAATTAAGAAAGTCAAAGAAAGAAGAGGAAAACAAAAGAAAACTGGATTCCTCTAAATAATTGATAATCAGTAAGAAAAAGAAAATAAAGGAAAAACAAAGAAAAATGGCTGCGTAGCTCAACTGAATAGAGCATCTGACTACGGATCAGAAGGTTTTAGGTTTGAATCCTAACGCGGTCACATTAAAGGTTTTACGCATATGTAAA
>Ga0209188_1003585_pt1 | contig 10620 bp, 10 predicted proteins | sample C_130625_EF_Meta_FD_187307 | JGI IMG/M metagenome (GOLD analysis project Ga0209188, IMG submission 187307) | Freshwater microbial communities from Lake Croche, Canada to study carbon cycling - C_130625_EF_MetaG (SPAdes) (version 2) | ecosystem: Environmental > Aquatic > Freshwater > Lake...
ATACACAGGTGCATCAGCCGCCGTGAATTTAGGAGTATATGAATTAACATCGAATGGAGTAACAATGGGGCGCGGAGCATCAAGTAGGAGTAATAACTATGCATATGGATATGCGGTATTAGCTGCTAATACTACAGGAAACTATAACAATGCATTTGGTCATCAAGTACTTACTGCTAATACCATTGGTCAACAAAATAGTGCGTTTGGTGAATATACATTACCAAAAAATATAGGAGGAAATTATAATACAGCAATGGGAACAATGGCTTTAAGGGAAAACACATCTGGAAGTGGCAATACTGGATTTGGTCAACAAGCTTTATTTACTAATAGCACTGGATCTAATAATACTGCCTTAGGTAATCAAGCAGACGTTACGGTTGATGGGTTGAGCAATACAACAGCGATTGGTTATAATGCAAAAGTGAGTACAAGTAATACCATTCAATTGGGAAATACTTCTGTTACGAATGTAAATACGAGTGGCGCTATCACAGCTCCTATTTATGTATCTACACCTCAAACCTTAACCGATGCAGCAAACATATCATGGGTGCCTTTACAAGGGCTAAATGCAAGTGTAACTTTAGCTGGAAATAGGACGTTAAGTTTTTCAACTCCACCTGCTTCAGGTGCGTACGGAACATTGGTAGTTAAGCAAGATGCAACGGGAGGAAGAACATTAACATTACCCTCTGTTGCCAATAAAATATTAGGATCAAGTTCTACTACCACTATTGGATTGTCTACAACTGCCAATGCAATTGATATCATTAACTTTTATTTTGATGGCACTAATTATTTCTGGAATGTAGGGCAAGGATATGGTAGTGCATCTACCTCTTCCTTGACTGCTACTAATATTGCTGGTGGTGCGGCTGGTTCAATTCCATATCAAACAGCTGCCGGTACTACTAGTTTATTAGCAAAAGGGTTAGATGGGCAAATATTAACATTGGCTTCTGGTTTACCAAGTTGGTCTGCAGCACCTGTAACAGGTGTTTCAACTGCGACGAGTCCATTAAGTATCTCTGGTACTACCATCTCATTATCAACAGTTCCTGTGTCAAGTGGAGGTACGGGTGCTACAACTTTAACCGGTTATGTAAAAGCCAGTGGAACTAATGCAATGACTGCTAGTGCATCTATTCCAGTTGCTGACGTAACTGGAGCGGCGACAATTGCTTCACCATCATTTACAGGAACACCTACAGCAGTAACTGCAACTCCAGGTACAAATACTACACAAATTGCAACGACGGCTTTTGTAACTGCAGCAGTTAAGGTAACCACAGGTCTATATAGTGATGAGATTAATGTAACCACACAGACAGGTGCAACTGCTTCTTTTACACTTACAAATACTCCATTAAATGGTAAAGTATTTATGTACATTAATGGTACAAGAATTAAGAATGGCGCATATTCTGTGAGTGGGGTAACTGTAACTTATACTGCAGTGAGTAACAATAGTTATGCATTGGTTTCTGGTGATCGTATTCAATTTGATTATGCTTATTAATAATTATGAAAATTAAATTTATTAAAATGAAATTTAAAATTGTATTAGCAATATTGGTGGTGATATTTCATGCCAATATTGCTAATGCGCAAAACACATTGAATAATATTGGTTTATCGAGTAGCACACCTGCTTCTGTGGCTTATTCATTGAGGTTATTAAGTAATAGCTATGCAGGGCCATTAGTAAGAATTAAAGTGGGAACCTTATTTTACGATGTATATCCAGATGCTTCTAATAAATTTAGTTTAACATCTAAAATATCAGCATCTGTTAGTACATATAATGCAGCAGCAGCTAGTGCTGGTGTAAATGCATTGAGCACTATTATTACAGGATCTACAGATGCCACAATAGCCATTTGGTATGACCAAAGTGGATATGCAATTCATGTTTTATCAAGTAGCTCTACTGCAAATATTATTACAGCAGGGACTATAAATACATTATACGGACAACCCACCATTTATTTTTCTGGAAGTACATCGTTATTGACATCTTCAAGTACTGTTGATTATAGTGCACAGTCAGGCGCAACGGTAAATGTAGTTGCACAAAATGTAGCAACAACTTCAGCTGTCGGAGGAATTTTTGGTGCTGCAAATGCAATTGCTGCTCCTGGTTATAATATTTCATATGGAGGAACTGGCAGTGGTTATTTATCGGATGGTGCGGGTTGTGAGTATAGAACAAGCTTTAGTTCTACTAATCCTCAAATAGTCACTAATATATTCACAAATGCAACTACCAATCTCTCAAATACTTATATCAATGGTGCATTGAAAACTAATTCAGGTAGTACATGTTCATTAACGCATACCAGTGGGTCTAAAATTTATATAGGTAGCGCAAGAGGATATGGGCCATTTTCTTTTGTTGGAAATATTTCTGAAGCCATTATTTTTCCAAAACAACTGGTTGATGGAGAAAGGAATCCATTAGAAACTAATCAGACTGCAACTTATTTTGCTCCAGGGGTATCAATAACATCATCTGCTACAAATAATACAAGCTGTTCAGGGTCATTAGTAACATTTACTGCAAATATTTATAATTTCACGAGTACTCCAACCTATCAATGGACAAAAAATGGAATTGGTATTCCTGGTGCAAATTCAGCTACTTATTCCACCACCACTTTAAGCAATAATGATCAAATTAAAGTTTGGGTCAATGCGGGAATTAATAATAGTGCCATTGTTTCCAATGGTTTATTACTAAACTTAGATGCAAGCAATCCAGGAAGTTATGCAGGTACTGGAAGTAACTGGTATGATTTAAGTGGAAATAATAATCACGCTACTCTAATGAATAGTCCAACTTATGATGCTACCAGTGGAAGTATCGTTACCAATGGAACAAATCAATATATTTCTATTCCTCAGTTTAGTACCGCTAATACAAATATCACCATGCAGGCTTGGGTATATGTTAATTTGAATACCACAGGAACATTTATGAAAAATGGAACAGGTGGGGGAGGTTATTCTATTGGTATTGGAAATGGAGCCTATGATCAGGTAGGTAGTAATGTGGTGATGTTATTATATGGTTTAGGATGGATCGGATCAGGGGTAAGCTATGGAACAGCAGGCTGGAAATTAGTTACCTTGACTTTAGATGGATCTTCCACAGCTAGAGCTTATGTAAATGGTAGTTTAATTGGCACTTATACTTGGCCGACTCCTACAGCTCCTGCTGGGGCATTTAATATAGGAGCAAACATAGGAGATGGTAATATTTATTATAACGGAAAATTTGCTGCAGCGTATTTTTACAATAGAGCATTAAGTTTGACAGAAATTCAACAAAACTATAATGCATTTGCAACTAAATCAACTGCATATAGTTCTAATACAATTACTAATTCAATAAATGGTGCTGTTCCAACAATGACGGTAGTTGGAGATGGCTGTGTGAATAAAACTACTTTATCCACTAATTCAGGTTTAACAGCCTATGCTTGGTATAAAGACGATGTGGTTATTTCCGGTGCAACAAGTAATACTTTTACACCAACATCTAGTGGATCTTACAAAGTACAAGTAACGAGTGGGAGTTGTGCTAATACTTCAACCGTAACAACAATCTATACTTGTGTAAAAACATCAGAAGGAAAGATGTTGCCTATTACAGCTTCGACTACTATGGTTACCACTTCAGGTGAAATAAATAGTAAATATGGTGTTGACGAAAGAGGACTAATGTTAACTAAACCATTTGCTAATACACCAACTGGTACAAACCCGGTTACATCTGGATTAATTTTGTACTTAGATGCAACTCGGTCAGCTTCTTATGGAGGTTCAGGAACTACATGGGCTGATATAAGTGGTCAATCACCTGCTGGGTCAGCCACCTTAGTAGGTAATCCTACCTTTGGTTCAGGTAGTACCGCAAATGGTTCAGGTAGCTTCACATTTGGTTCAAATATTAATGCTTTAACATCTAAGACGTATACAATTGATAATGAGATAACCTATATAGCATGGGTAAATCCATCCCAAACTTTTGATGGTGGCGTTATTGTTAGAAGAACTGATCCAGGTTTTGCTAGCGGGGCCACTAGTTTATACCTATATAATAACAATTTAGGGTATGATTGGGATAACCAAAATTGGGGTTGGAGATCAAATTTAACAGTTCCTAATAATGAATGGTCCATGATTGTGATTACTGTGAATGCAGGATCAGTTGCAGCATATTTATGCAATGCTAGTGGAATAAATTCTGTGAGTAGTGGAAGAGGGCATAGTTCTTTAACTAGTAAAGGAGCTACTAATTTTCATATTGGCTATGATCCATATAATACTTCAGGTAGAGCACTCAAAGGAAAAATGGGAACTGCCATGGTATATTCAACAGCTTTATCATCTTCAGATATTGCTTCCATTTTTAACGCCCAAAAAGCAGCATTTGGTTTATAAATTATATAATGAAAAAGCTATTCACCATATTATTCATTATCTCCGCATTAATTTCTAATGCGCAACGAATCATGTTTAGAGGTCAGAATAATTATGTGGCGCCTGTGACTCCAGCTACTGTGCCAACCAATAACCTCATGTTATATTTAAATGCAAACGCTTATGCTGGAAATGGAGTAGCCTGGAATGATAATAGTACGCAAAACAACAACGCAACATTGGTAGGAAATCCCACTTATATTTCAAGCCCTGCGAGTTTTACTTTTGGGCCAAATGTAATTGCCACCACTTCAAAAAGTAATGTAGCATTAACGACTGCTACATTTATTGCTTGGGTAAATCCTTCGCAAACACAAGGAACCTATACTGGAGTTATTTTTAGTAGAAATGGTTTTGGCGGAAGTACTGTGCCTGCTACAGGCTTGGATTTGTATACCACTAATTCTGTTGGATATCATTGGGCTGATAATGTATCAACTTATAATTGGAATTCCAATTTATTTGTGCCAAATAATGATTGGTCTATGATTGCAATAACAATAAGTGCAAATTCTGCAACTGCTTATTTGTGTAATGTAACTGGAATAGCAACAGCTTCCAATACAAATACACATGCTGCGTTATCAGGACTTAACTTTTTCATTGCCTGTGATCCAAGTGATAGATCTACAAGAGCGTTTACTGGGAAAATAGCAACAGCTATGGTGTATTCCAGTGCCTTAACCCAAGCAGATATTACAAACATTTTTAACGCCCAAAAATCATCCTTTGGATTATAAAATAGTTAAATGAAATATATTCTCACCATAATATTCATGCTCTCCGTATTCATCTCCAATGCGCAAAGAACTATGTTTGGTGGGCAAAATAATTATGTAGCGCCAGTGGCTCCACCATCTTTAGTTACAACTGGTCTCGTTTTAAATTTGGATGCAGGGAATACTTCAAGTTATAATGGAACTGGAACTACTTGGACAGATTTATCTGGAAAAGGAAACAATGGTACGCTTATTAATACCATTACGCATACTGCTAGTAATCCTGGCTATTTAATATTTAATGGAAATGGGAATGCCATTGCACAAGGTGGAAGGAACCCCTATGTAAGTTTGCCTCAATCCACTGATTTTGATTTTGGCACTGGAGATTTTACATTTGAAATGTGGGCCTACACAACAAATGCCAATACCCATCCTGATTTCATTACTTTAAATCAAAATGCCGCCTCCTATGCAGCCTTGCGAATAGAGTATTGGAATAATTCTTTGAATGTTTTACATTCTTATGATGGTAGTAGTCATGTTAGTGGGCCTAGTATTCCATTTACTTTGAACTCATGGCAGCAAATTGTTATTTCCAGAATTTCAGGCACCGCTAAACTATATCTAAATGGTGATTTGAAATCGACTTATTCATTGCCTGGTTCATTATTAGCTCAGCAAGAAACCCGTATCGGTGATTTAAGAGGTTCACTAGGCTATTATAGCTTTTCAGGGAATATCTCAATTGTTAAGATTTTTAAAAATAAAGGGTTGACCGATACGGAGGTATTAAATCATTTTAGTCTTACGAAATCAAGATTTGGTTTATAAAAAACTTTTTATGAAAAAATCAATCATCTTCTTTTTATTATTATTATTCGCTGCATTTAATGCTAATGCGCAGGAATCCTTTTTTAGAGGAAATAATAATTATGTAAAACCTCCTGCACCTCCTTTTCAAGCGCCAGCAATTGTGCAATCAGGATTGATATTGAATTTAGATGCTGCAAATCCAGCAAGTTATCCTGGAACTGGGTCTACCTGGACCAATTTAGTCACTGGCAATGCAGTTCCTAGTTTTTCAATAAATAGTGGTTCCTATGTAAATAGTGATGGTGGAGTGATACGATTCCCTAGTACGGGTGGTTTTGCTGAATCCAATTCCACTACAGGATTTGCAAACCTAACTGGTTTTACTGTAGAGGTTTGGGTAAAAATGGCAGGAACTAAAGGAGACTATAGTCCTGTTGCGAGTTCAAATTACGCCCCTTGTTTATTTTCTGAAAAATTATCTGGAGGAACAGTGAATATGGCTTTGGCATATAATGCAAGGGCTTGGACAGGTGTTGCTAATAATAGTTATCGGTACACAGCTGCAATGGGAGGCTGGGGTACTTATGAAAATGCAACTAATTATGGATCCGATTTAAATAACTGGGTTCATATTGTTGCTACGTATAATGGCTCTGTATTAACACTTTACCGAAATGGAGCTTCACTAGGATCAAGCACTACAAACATTAACTTGCGAGCAACTTCGGTAGGTTATTATATTGCCCATCGCTGGGATATGAGTGATGGCGTTTATGGCGACTATTCTACTGTAAATATGTATAATAGAGCATTGTCCTTATCAGAAATAACAACAAATTATAACGCAGTTAAAACAAGATTTGGGTTATAAAAATTATTTATAAAATAAAATACATGAAAAAATATATATTAACAATCGCAACCATCATCTCCCTTGCTTCTTGCGTACCTCCTGGTAAATTAAATGAGGCATTGGATGCCAATACTATGCTTAGCAATAAGTATGATAGTTTAAACGGTAAGTTAACGGATACCATTACTAATTTTAGCAATAGCTTAAGTATTTTAAAAGGCAATGTAAATAGTTTGCAAGATAGTGTAAGTTATTACAGAGCGCTTGCCGATAAGCCTCCAGTGATTACCGAGGGAGAAATATTTTTAAATCAAATGCTTGGACTTTCGCTATTAAGCAAGTCGGAACTGGCAGGTATTCAAACAACTAAGGGCATTAATGGTGGCGGTAATGTTTGGCTAGAAGGATTTAAAGCCGATATGAAAAAATATACGGCTGCCGATGCAGATATTAAACTCAATAAAGGATTTGTATTTGTAGATATCTCAGATAAAATTTTATTTAATAGTGGAAGCAATGCACTAACTAAAAAATCAAAAGAAATTTTAGCTACGATTGCTGGATTATTGCAGGCGCAACCGGATTTAAGTTTTATGATTGAAGGTCATACCGATAATAAAGCCTTTAAAAAAAGTTCATCCAACGACAACTGGAGCCTGAGTGTAAACCGTGCCACAACTGTAGCTAGAATTTTACAAACAAAGTATAAAATTAATCCTAAACGTATTATTGCTGCTGGCCGCAGTGAATTTATTCCTGTGGATGATAATAAAACCAAAGCGGGTCGCTTAAATAACAGACGTATTCGTATTGTGATTATGCCAACTGTTACGCAGGTAATGAATTTGAGTAAATAATGAAATCTTAATCTATGAATCCTTAATCTTTTATTTATGGAAACCCCCTCCCTTATAAATATTAATAAACTAAGTCCTAGAGAAAAGGAAGTAGCACTTCATATTGCAAATGGAGTTTCTACTACCATTATTGCCAAAACTTTAGGAATTAAATGCAATACCGTCTCAACACTTAAGAAAAAAATATACAATAAATTAGGTATTGACTCCTCGGTAGCGTTGTATAAGGCGCTACAGGGGTAGGGGTGCCATTTTGTGCACAATTTAGAAAATCTCCGAACGAATAAGTTTATTATAATTTATTGATTTTTTAAAGATTGTTTTGTTTATTTTAGAATAAGCTAAATATTTTAGATCATGGAAAAAGTAATTGTTGAAATAAAAGCAAATATTGCTGAAGCTATTGAATTTCATTTGGAAGGAATCAAAGATGATGGCGAAGAAGCTCCTTTATCATTTAGAGGAGAATATAAATTGATTTACACAATTTGTGATAAATAGTATTATTTATTAAACCTTCTCAAGTAGTGTACGTGCGTCTATTTTCAAAACTTTATGTATTCCTTTTAAAAATGGGATATCTGCTTTTCTCTTGCCATTAAGTATCTCGGATACTTTTGATTTTGCTAAACCTATTTGATCGGCTAATGCAGCTTGAGTCATTTTATTTTCAAATAATTTTAGCTCTACTATTTCAGCTATTGTATCTGGTTCTTTGAATGGTTTTAAACCTAATACTGTTTCCTCATAGGCTTCTGCTGCAATTGACAATACAGATAAACTTTTGATTTCTGCCTTAGTTAAATTATTTTCCCCCTTATTCATTAAATTATAAATAGTTACCATGGTTTCATGATACTCTTTTTTAGATTTTATTTCTTTTTTCATAGTTTTCTTTTTATATATTGTACTTCATTAGCTATTATTTTGTCATAAGCTTTGTGGGTGCCTATAAATAAAATAAACAAAGTTCTGGATTTAAATATGACTAAAGCTATTAGTCTATAATCATTTCCCTTTATATTAAAAACATATCTGTCATTGCCTACATAATCAGCATTGTTAAAACTTTTTTTTAAATCAGCAAATTGAGACCAATCTGACTTTTTTGTTTCAATATACCAATTTAAGAGTGGAGTACATGCATCCGTGTATTCATTACAAAAATCATTAATGATTGTTTTTGATATAATGATCATTGTAAAAGTTTTACAAAGGTAAACTATAATTATCAAAAATAGAATAATATTCTAAAATATAGAATAAGTTTGATTTAATCAATTTAGTGATTTAATTGACTTGATTTTCAAGTATTTATACGCTGTAATTTTGTGATTTTCTTTTTTGAATTGCTTATCAAAAATTTTATTGATGTTTCAGCGCCTCCCGCTTGGACAAGTTAGAAAGCTGTGCATGTGTCTTCACAAATTTTATAACCCATTTAGGATCCGTGTAGGCATAGGTGCGTAATGCCCAGCCAATGGCTTTTCGAATAAAAAAGTCCTCTTCTAATTGACAATGTTCAATATAGTTAGTGAGTAGGGTAGTGTTTGTTTTTTCGTGATAAGTAAGTTGAAATAATATACTCATACGCTTAAGCCACTTATTGCTAGAGCGATTCCATTTATATGTGTATTCGTCAATAAACTCGGGGAATGTTAAAAAGAATTTACTTATGACATGCGTGTTGGTGCTGTCCACAGAGTCCCACCAACTATTATGGGTTATCATCCATTCAATAAGGGGTAATGTTTTTTTAGACCATAATTTTTTATGATGTCCCATTAGTTCAATTGCAAAATAATGCAACTCTCTTTGCGGCTCATTAAAGCATTCCTTTACAATAGTGCTTAATTCTGTATGATCCTTAATGGGATTGGCTTTATAAAACGCCTTACAAAGTGTTCGTCTTAAAGGTGTTTTAATACCATAAAATTCAAATTGATTCAATAAATAAGCCTTTGCTCCTTTTGCAATGGTGGCATCAGCGTTTGAAGCAAATATTTTCTGAATCGCTTTTAAGTAGGGGTGTGGCAATTGCAAGGTAGACTTGTAATGGACTAAAAATTAAAAATATATTTAAATACCTACGACTCTTTTAGTAAAGGCACTATTTCTTGCGGCTTCTAATACACGTATTATATTTTTCCCTTCTTGTGCGGTGGTTGGTACTGGTGCATTGTTTAAAATGGCATCGGCCATTTTTTCATAAAATATTTTATAATCTCCTGGGATACTTGGAATGATTTTACTAGTGATGACTCCATCATGATCGGTATATAATGTGCCATAGTCTGCTTCCGCTTCCGCTCCCCAATTAGGTAGGTTTGGCTTTTTTCCTGCAAGTAATTCTGTTTCTTGAATATCAGATCTGTTTTTGATAAAACTTCCCTTGGTACCATATACTTTATAGCCTGGTAATTGAGTCATGAATACCATGCCGCTGGTTAAAGTAATTCTATGCCCTGGATAATATAAGATCATGGTGAAATAATCATCCACCAATGAAACTTTACGTGTGATTCTAATGTCTGCAAAAACGGCCAATGGCATGCCTGACAATACCAATGCTTGGTCAACCAAATGCGGGCCTAAATCATACAAAACCCCAGCGCCTGGTGTTACAGCTTCTTTATGTTTCTTTGGACTTAAAGAGGTGCGGTATCTTTCAAAGCTGATTTGAACCTCTTGCAAATCACCAATTTCACCCTCCTTAATTAAATGCTGAAGCGTTAAAAAATCGGCATCGTATCTTCTATTTTGATACACGGCTAATTTTAATCCTTTTTTATTAGCAAGGTCATCTAACTCCTGTGCTTCAGCTGAAGTATTCGTAAATGCCTTTTCACAAACCACATGTTTTCCTGCAAGTAATGCACTTTTT
>Ga0209188_1003587_pt1 | contig 10616 bp, 8 predicted proteins | sample C_130625_EF_Meta_FD_187307 | JGI IMG/M metagenome (GOLD analysis project Ga0209188, IMG submission 187307) | Freshwater microbial communities from Lake Croche, Canada to study carbon cycling - C_130625_EF_MetaG (SPAdes) (version 2) | ecosystem: Environmental > Aquatic > Freshwater > Lake | place...
ATTTTGGCAAAGATTTCATCTTATTAATATGAATGCAGACATAAGGAATCTTACAAAATCATATCAGGATTCATCCAATTCAACGAAAATTAAAGGGATTTTTGTTTTTAATTCTGCCTCATATCCAAATTCGGGCAGTATGTCTTAAACTGAGAGTCATTTTGGAATACCATTAATGTTTTTTTATTATGTGCTTCTATTTCTTTTTCCTCACCCTCGTATGTACTTTCAAAATTCGTTTTTTTTCATCCTGAGTTGTTTTTTCTTTTCGCATACCCCATATTTTATCACGACCTGCTTTGGCACCTGCTTCGAGGTTGATGATGGGAAAAGGATAGTGTTCACCCAATTTGAAATCCAATAGTTGTTGTTCCATAGAAGTAAGCAACCAGGGTTGATGAATTTGTTCCGTGGGCAGGTTTTTCAATTCGGGTATCCAGGCTCTGATAAAATGGCCGTCTGCATCATGCTCTAGACCGTTCTTCACCGGGTTATAAATTCGTATCGTGTTCACACCCGTAGTGCCCGCTTGCATTTGAAACTGAGGATAGTGAATTCCGGGTTCATAGTCGAGGAAAAGTTGCGCCAAATGATAGGCACCTTTACGCCAGTCGATTTGCAGGTGATGACAAAGAAAAGAAACCACCATCGCGCGCATTCTGAAATTCAACCAACCGGTTTGAATCAAGCAACGCATCGAAGCATCAATGATAGGAATTCCTGTTTGACCGGATTTCCAAGCCTCTAATTTTTGTGCATCGTTTTCCCATTGCATTTGCTCATAACCGCGATTGACACATTCAAATTCATATCTGCATTCCACTTCAAATTTTTGGATAAAATGACAATGCCATTTTAGGCGACTCATGAAATTGGTGAATGGTGTTTTGTTCGTGATGTTTTTCTTGTGCTGTAAAGTAGATTGATAAACCTGCCTGATGCTGAGGTTGCCCCAGGAGATATAAGGTGAAAGACGGCTGCATGATTTTCTGCTATTAAATGGTTTGGAGATGAAGCGTGAATAATTGACACCGCGTTCATTCAAAAATGAATCCAGATAGCGTTTAGCATAGTTTTCGCCCGGAGGTTGAAAAGATGCAAAATTATCATTCAGTTGTTTTTCAAATGAGTCAGGTAGTGGAAAAGGATGTTTTGTATCTAAAGGTGTGTGAACAGAAAAAGCGTTTTCAAACAGCCGTTGGTGCATATATGAGTACCACTGTTTATCCCAATCGGTGCGGTCTTTGATACCACGAAGAATGCCATCACGTTGAAACTCTTGCCAAAGGATTTGGTGCTGATCAAATTGTTTTTTTAAAACTTTGTCTCTTTGATAACTCAAATCAATTCCGCTTTCCCGATAACTGAAGACGGTATGAATGTCATATTGATTGATCCAGTAAGCAAAAATCTCTTCGGCATTTCCATGACAAACGACCACAGATTTTTGATAAGCATTCAGGGTCTGATTGATGGAAAGAACGGAACGATATTGAAATTGAAGATGACGAAGCGATGTATCCGGATGATTGTATAAAGTAGGTTCAAACAGAAAAAGGACGATATAAGGCAGTCCTGCTTTTTCCGCATAAAAAAGCGGCCCATGATCTTGGGTACGAAGGTCACGCTTAAGCCAAACGATGTTGATGGTTGTTTTCGGCATGGGATGTCGGTTGCACGAGGTCAATAAGGTAGAACAAAATTGAAGGGAATTGGTTGGGAAATGCAATAGAATTTACTAACTAAGTATAGAATTTCTGGTTTCTACTATCCAAATTCATCCGAATTTAGATAGTGTATTATCCAAATTCATTAAAATTTAGATAGTTGACTTGCTAAATTCATTAAAAATAGATTATTTAGGAGTTAGAAACCTGGTCAAAATTGTATTTAGTGTAAGTGCACTTCATTCACAAAAATCAATCGAATTTTATATCATTCCTCAAATTGATTGCGGCCTTCTCATATATCTTCACGAGTATTAAATTAGGCAAGGAAATAACGGTGTAAATAATTTTAAAAAATTGAAAAACAATCAACAAGTAAAAAAACAATCACGTCTATAATTATAAACAACACACATATTAATTCATAAAAACCATTTAAACATATAACTATTAAAGTTACATACCTTTAAAAAAAGACATTATGAGACCAATCTATTTATTTATTACTTTAATTATTTCCTTTTCTTCTTGCAAACCAATTTATCAGGTTTTTGAATTGTCGTCAAATGAAATAAAACCAATGGATAAAAGTGTAGTTTTTGAAAATAAAGACGTGAAATTCACGTATAACTTTTGGAGTAATGGAGGGCAGGTTTATTTTAAGTTGACAAATAAAACAGATACGGAATTATATATAGATTGGGATAAATCGCACTTAATTTATAATGGCATATCCTATGAATATTGGAATGATGTAGAAGAAATAAATTCTTTTTATGCTTCATTATCTTCAACTAGTTCAAATACTTTCTCTGATGCAACGGTAAATATTTTCGGAAATTCAGCGTCAGGTTATTCTAGCAGCATTGGCAGTTCACTTGGGAAAAAAATAGCAGCGATGTCAACAACGAAGTTTAAAACTAAAAAAGTAATTTATCTACCTGCAAATTCTTCTGTTTTAGTTTCGAAATTCACCATTAATAAATCACCATATTACAACTGTGACTATAATTTAAAAGTGATGAACTCAAAGTCTTCGAAAACAGTATCATTTACAAAAGAAAACAGTCCATTAGAATTTAGAAACCAGATTGTTTATTCAGCTGATGATAAATTCAATAATAAAGTATCTGTTGATAATAGTTTTTACATTTCTTCAATTTCATTCATGTCTGAAAAAACCTTTAAAGGTAAATCGCATACTGAAAAAGAATGCAATATTGAAGGATCAAAAACAGAAACGTCATATAGTGATTATCCTTTTAAGAAACCCAATTCATTTTATATTATAGCAAAAAGGCAGTAATATAATAACATTATAAATCATCTGCTTCTGTAAAAGTCCGTTTAAACGGACTTTTACTTTTATGAGAAAACAAAGCGAATTTATATCGATTTATATGACCATATAAAACTTAGTTTTTGTAGATTGTGAATCGATTTATTATTATCCATAAACATATATGTCCGATATAAAAACAATAACTGAAGCGCTTATCAATTTCCGCAATGAACGCGACTGGGAGCAATTTCATAACCCTAAAGATTTAGCATTGGCTATCAATGTTGAAGCCGGAGAATTACTTGAATTATTTCTCTGGAAAAATGCAAATGAAGCCAATAAGGAAAAAATCAAAGAAGAACTGGCTGATGTTTTCGCCTATGCATTTTTACTTGCCGATAAATACCAGTTTGATGTGAAAGAAATCGTCCTTGAAAAAATTAAAAAGAACGCAGCAAAATATCCGGTAGAAAAAGCAAAAGGCACCGCTAAAAAATACAACGAACTATGATTGTATACAACGCTACCAAGGCTGACTTTTTAAATGATGTACTCACCAACGAGATAGAGAATATCGTTTTGAAAAACGTAAAATTGAAACTGAATCGAAATGTTGGTATAGCAGAAATCAAATCCTGGGCCAATTCATTAAGATATATGGATGGTATTATGCATGATGCTATGATTCCCAACGATTGTGGCATTGCCATTGAATACCAGATTCCTCAAACGGGGAAAAGAATAGACTTTATCATCTCTGGACAAAACGAAGACAGCAAAGACTCCGTGATACTTATAGAATTAAAACAATGGTCAGAAGCCAAATTGACCAGCAAAGATTCAATCGTAGAAACTTTTGTAGGAGGAAGAATCGGAGAACATACACACCCGTCATATCAGGCATGGTCATACGCAACCTTGCTGCAAGGATTTAATGAGGTTGTTTATAAAGAAAATATTCAATTGCATCCCTGCGCTTACTTACACAACTATGTAGAAGATGGTGTAATACGAAATGAATTTTATGCCGAGTACATCAATAAGGCTCCGGTATTTCTAAAAAGCGATGCCGTAAAGCTGCGTGAGTTTATCAAGAAACATGTGAGGTATGGTGACAGAACCAATATTTTGTATCGCATTGAAAATGGAAAAATCAAACCATCTAAAATGCTTGCCGACAGCATTACCAAAATGATAAAAGGCAACCAGGAATTTGTGATGATTGACGATCAGAAAGTGGTTTATGAAAATGCAATAGCCCTTGCAAAACATGCTAGTGAAAAAAACAAACAAGTTTTAATTGTAAAAGGTGGTCCAGGAACAGGAAAATCTGTGGTGGCCATAAATTTATTGGTCGAATTAACTAAGCTTCAAAAGTTCACGCAATATGTTTCTAAAAATGCAGCACCTCGGGCTGTGTATGAAGCCAGACTTACTGGAAGCATAAGAGCCACTGAAATCAGAAATATGTTCAGAGGTTCGGGTGCGTTTATTGGTTCTCCTGCGAATGAATACGATACCTTAATAGTTGACGAGGCACATCGGTTGAATAAATTCAGCGGACTATTTGGAAACCTAGGAGAAAATCAAATCAAAGAAATTATCAACGCTTCCAAGTTTTCGATTTTCTTTTTAGATGAAGACCAGCGGGTAACTTTAAAAGATATTGGACAAAAAGACGAAATCATCAAATGGGCACATTTATCCAATGCAAGCATTACTGAACTGGAATTAAATTCTCAATTCCGTTGTAATGGCTCTGATGGTTATCTGGCCTGGCTCGATAATACATTACAAATCAGAGAAACGGTTAATCAGGATTTATCAGGAGTGGATTATGATTTCAGGGTATTGGATAATCCTGCTGAACTCAGAGATTTAATTGTTGAAAAAAATAACATCAACAACAGAGCAAGACTCGTTGCCGGTTACTGTTGGAAATGGCCAAGCAAAAAAGATTTCAATGCATACGATATTGAATTTCCCGAATACGATTTCAGAATGAAATGGAATCTTTCCGAAGATGGCAGCACCTGGATTATCAGTCCTAAATCTGTAAATGAAGTGGGCTGTATCCATACCTGTCAGGGACTTGAAGTGGACTACATTGGCGTAATCATTGGCGATGATTTAATTGTAAGAAACGGTGTTGTAATTACCGATGCTTCCAAAAGAGCGAGTTCGGATAATTCTGTAAAGGGGTACAAAAAATTAATGAAAGAAAATCCGGAAGAGGCTAAAGAGCAACTGGATTTGATTATAAAGAATACATATAGAACGCTGATGACTAGAGGAATGAAGGGGTGCTATGTGTATTGTGTGGATGAGGAGACGAGGGAGTGGTTTAAAAATGGAATAATCTAGACGATGCAGAATTGTGAAAATGGTTTCAATTGGTGAATAGAAATGAATTTAGTTGTCCGAAAAAATCGGACAGCTGACTACAAAATGTAGTCAACTGAAAATTTAGAATATTTATTAATAAAATACGGCAATTGATGTGTTTATAAATTAGTATTAGAAAATGAAACAAGGCTTTTACGAAAAAATAATTACGGATTCAGTTCAAAAAGAACTTGATAAAAACCAGCATTTTTTAAAGGTTATTGAGCCTTTCGAAAAAGAAGATGGTTCCGTATTTATTAATCGTTTTTTTCAGTCTTTAATTCAAAAAGCATTTGCAAAAATAAATTCAGAAAAAGAAGAATCTGCAAAGCCTAAACTTATAGAATTAACCAATCAACTCATTTCATTATTATCAAACTATACCGGACAAGAATATTTACTACAAGAATTAATTGAGCCACAAGGCTATATATTAAAAGCTTTATTTGATGAAGGAAATTTTTCAAGAACAGATATTAAAGAGCACATCAAAGAAGTATTTCCGCTAACCGGTTTAAGCGAATCAGAATTGTTTACAGGAAACAAATCGGGAATTTCTTTAGAAAGTGAATTAAAAAAAGAAATGCTTTCGAGTGATGAAATTTGTTGGCTTGTATCATTTATTAAATTTGAAGGAATTCGATTGTTTGAACAAGTATTTAAACAATTAGAACTCGATGGAAAAAAAGTAAAAGTTATTTGTACTGTATATATGGGCGCCACTGATTTAAAGGCGATTGACTTTTTGTCTCAATTTTCCAATGTCGAAATAAAAATTTCATTCAATACCCAACAAGAAAGATTACATGCAAAGACATATATTTTTAAAAGAGAGTCTGGATTTCACACAGGATATATTGGTTCGTCAAATTTATCAAGAACAGCGCTGACAAACGGGTTGGAGTGGAACTTAAAAATTACCGAACAAGAAATTCCGCATATCATTGAAAAGTGTATAAAAACATTTGAAACCTACTGGAACGATAATGATTTTGTGCTTTATAATAAAGATGAACATAGAGAGAAATTAAAAGCAGCTTTACAAATTCAAAATAAAGGAAGAGATGAAGATTCGATTGAACAGTTTTTCGATTTCACGCCGTTCTCATTTCAACAAGAAATTTTAGACCAACTTGAAAAGTGCAGACAAAATGGTGAGCATAAAAATTTAATTGTAGCAGCAACTGGAACTGGTAAAACAGTAATGGCTGCATTTGATTTTAAGAAGTATTTAAAAACAAATCCAACAGCAAGATTTTTGTTTGTAGCACATAGAGAAGAAATATTAAAGCAATCCAGATATACATTTCGACACATCTTGCGTGATAATAATTTTGGAGAATTATGGTTTTCGAAAAACGAGCCAACACAATACAATCAACTATTCGCTTCTATTAATACGCTAAACAATAGAATAGATGATCTGAAATTGAATGCTGATTATTTTGATTACATCGTAATTGATGAAGTGCATCATAGCTCAGCTAAAAGCTATCAAAAATTACTCAATCATTTTACGCCGAAATTATTGATTGGGTTAACAGCAACGCCCGAAAGGATGGATGGCGCGGACATCACCCATTATTTTGGAAAGTCAATATCAGCAGAAATAAGATTAACCGAAGCGCTTAATCGGCGTTTACTTTGTCCATTTCAATACTTTGCCTTAAGTGATGACACAGATCTTTCTCAAGTTTCTTGGAGAAGAGGAAAATATGACATCTCAGCATTAGAAAAAGTTTTCTCAGAGGATGATAGACGGGTGAATGATATCCTTCGAAATTGCAACAAGTATTTAAAAGACATCAATCATGTATGTGCCATTGGATTTTGTGTTTCTGTAAAGCATGCAGAATTTATGCATGAAAAATTTTCTTCGAAAGGAATGTCCTCAGCATATTTGACTTCTGCAAATACTGATGAAAGGAATACTATTATACAAAGATTTAGAAGAAAAGAAATCAATTATTTATTTGTTGTAGATATTTTTAACGAAGGAATTGATATACCTGAAATTGACACTTTACTTTTTTTAAGACCTACCGAAAGTTTGACTATTTTTTTACAACAACTAGGAAGAGGGTTAAGAATTCATGAAGACAAATCATATCTGACAGTTTTAGATTTTGTTGGACAATCCAATGCTGAGTATAGTTTTGAACACAAGTTCAGGGCTATGGTTGGCAAAACGCATACCAGAATTAAAGATGAAATAGAAAACGATTTCCCTCATTTACCATTAGGTTGCTCAATTGTATTAGAAAGACAAGCAAAGGATATTATTTTAAAAAATGTACAGCGACACATAAGAGGAGGTGTTCAAAAAATAAAAGATGCCATCATTAGATTCAAGCAAGATTATTCTGTTGAATGCACAATGTCGAATTTCACAAATCTCACAGAAATAAACTTAAAAACAATTTTTGATACTGATTGGCTTTGGTACGAATTAATTTCGATCGTTGATGGACATAATATTGAATCAAATACTTCAAATAAAAAAATTGTTGGCGCAATGTCTAACGCTTGGTTGGCGTGCGAAAGCAATGCTTATTTTAGATTCATTATTGAGTGGATAAATGCCGGATGCTTAATGACTCAATCAGAACTCGCAGAACAATACCTATTAATGTTTTATTTTGACATTTTTAATGAGGAACCAAAAGTAGATAGATATCAAGATTTGCAATTAAAATTAAAAGAGTTGCTTAAAGCCGTTTCCATTAAAAAAGAATTGGTTGAATATTTTTCGATAAGAATAAATCAGATTGAGGCTATTGAAAAAGATATTCATCTCGGCTTCAAATCTACGCTGAATTTACACGGAAGGTTTACTAGAAATCAAATTCTAGTTGGTCTAAATGCAAATACATTAAATAGAAAATATCCAAGTAGAGAAGGCGTATTGAATTTGCCTGATATTAAAACTGAAGCGCTTTTTGTTACATTGGATAAAACCGAAGGTAGATTTAGTCCGAGTACCATGTACCACGATTATTTTGTTAATAGCGAAATCTTCCACTGGCAAAGTCAAAATGCAACAACTCCTGAAAGCCCCAAAGGACAGTCTTATATTAATCAACAACAGTTAAAAAAATCAATATTACTTTTTATTAGAGAAAAGAATACAGATGAAGAAGGAATTACAATGGGTTTTGTTTTTTGTGGCAAATTGAATTATGTAAGTCATGAAGGAAGTAGACCAATGAATATTATTTGGAGATTAGAAAATACACCACCGGCATTGTTGTTGAATGAAGGGAAGAAATTGGCGGTGGGGTAGAATTTAAACCAATAGAACTATATGCAAAATCCTATTTATAAAAATATCATCAAACTTATTGAAAGAGATAGCAAATTCTCTACTTACAAATTCGCATTGTTAAGAGGTGTAATAGATGTTATACAAGATAATTCACCATATGCGCATCGAATAGGAGACGATTTTAAAATCCCTTTAGGATTATTGATAGAAAAATGGATCTTGTATTATTATCCTCTTTTAGAGTCTGAATTTAGCATACCGCAAATAAACGGTGAAAATAATTTACAATTTGAACAACAACTAAAAGAGATAATTATTTATTATAAAAACAAGGGTGGGCTTTCTGCTTTTTACAATGATTTAAGGAGAAAAAACATTCCCAATAATCTTAGAAAGGAATTTCTTTTATTGCTAAGAAAGCTTCAAAAAACAATTACAGAGATGCCAATGAAATATATTGGCCAATCAATTAATAAAGAATACTACTCTATTTTCAAATTTGAAAAGTCACAGTCAAGAGTCAATAAATCATCAATTATTAACACTCAATTTTTAATAGACAATTTTGGCTACTTTACTATACCTGTTGAGTATTATGAAGTATTTTCTTTTATGGGTACATTTTTATCTGGCCAAGAATCTATTTTAATTAAATGGGCTGATTTTTCAGTACAAGCCTCAAAATCTAAAATTAATTTTTCAACGGTTATAGAAAAACTCGTCTTGTATCCAATTACAGAAAGGGATGTTGAAGACACAAAGAAGCTTTATAAATCAGTAATAACAAAATATAAAGAAATCAACTGTGTGTGGACAGGCTGCGGAATTAAAAAATTAAACGTTGATCATGTGATTCCTTTTTCAATTTGGAAAAACAATGATTTATGGAATTTATTACCTGCGGAAGAAAAAATCAACAATAACAAACGGGATAAAATCCCATCTATTAAATTAATAGAAAGTCGGAAAGATTCAATCTTCTCTTATTGGGATTTATTACTTAATAATAATTCCAATAGATTTCAACGAGAAATCGAGGTCACTCTATTGGGTCATGAGTTTAATCAAAACTGGAGGTCAGATAGCATTAATAAACTTAAAGAGACTTGTATTTATTTAATAAATGAAAGAGGATATGAAGAATGGAATTTATAATTGTCCTTTCTGCAATTTGGAAAGAGAAAAAATATCGGAAAGCGAATTGTCTTTTGCTATATACGATGGTTTTCCTGTAAATGAAGGACATGCATTGATAATACCGAAAAGGCATACTGCTAATTATTTTGATTTGTCATTAGAGGAGCAGAATGATTGCATTGAGTTATTAAATCGAGTTAAAGGAATTGTACAAGAAAAATATAACCCTGCCGGTTTTAATGTGGGTATTAATATTAATGAAGCCGCTGGGCAAACAGTGCCTCATGTGCATATACATTTGATACCAAGGTATGAGGGGGATGTGGAAGAGCCGAGAGGTGGGGTGAGGGGGGTAGTGCCTGATAAAAGAAAATATTAACTATCAATTCATCAACCTTTGCATCTCTTTCTCCATTAATTCACAACCTTGTTTTGAGAATAGACTAAAAAATGAAAACATTAGCCCAGTTTAATTATTGAAAAATGAACCGGCTTTTTTTAAATCAAAATTCCCCAAGCCCGAAAACGTTAAGCATCATGCTGACATTAAAATGATTACTTCGTATATTTGAGTATGTCAACAGCTCAAAAACCAATATTTAATAAACGTATCTTTTGGGATGTCGTATTTGAATCATTGGATTATGATGCTAAGGCAAGTTTTGTAATTGAAAGGGTTTTTGAAAGAGGTGATGTAGACGATATTAGAAATTGCCGTCGATATTATGGAGACGAGAAAGTAGCTCAAACTTTATTAAAATCAAAATATTTACCTGAAACAAGACTCTATTTAGCCAGTGCTGTTATTAAAAGACCAATAAAGGATTTTGCATGCTACACCTTGAAACAGTTGAATCCGAAACTTTTTCCGTACTAAAGA
>Ga0209188_1003588_pt1 | contig 10616 bp, 3 predicted proteins | sample C_130625_EF_Meta_FD_187307 | JGI IMG/M metagenome (GOLD analysis project Ga0209188, IMG submission 187307) | Freshwater microbial communities from Lake Croche, Canada to study carbon cycling - C_130625_EF_MetaG (SPAdes) (version 2) | ecosystem: Environmental > Aquatic > Freshwater > Lake | place...
TACAACAACTCCAACAAGTACTCCAACTATTGCAGTTTTACCTTCAAATGAAATCAATGGTCTTACTGCTAGATTGTTTTATGGCAACTGGGATGGAAAATCTAGTACTCCAGGAACAAACGAAACTGGTTCTTCATATAATAGTATAGGAGAAAAAATTAGTTCTACGACTTTAAATCCAATACCTCTCTCGCAACCACTATACATTAATACGTTTGGTTTTCAAGGAGCTAATGAATCCTCATGGTGTGCAAATGATTATTATGGTCGTCCTTTAGCTACATATTATGATAGAAGATGGCCAAGTTCAATTGATGATGCTGCTCCATTTACTGCTTACTTGAGTGGTTATCTTGTAGTTCCTCGAACAGGGGATTATAAAATTAGAATAGGAGCTGATGATCAATCTGGTGTGTTTGTAAACGGAACAAAGTTGATGACAACACCAACTTCAATACGACCAAATGGTTCTGTATGCGTACAAGGAAGTTGGAATACAGCAACAGTTACCCTACAAGCTAATACAAAAAATCTATTTCAGATAGTATATAATAATTGCGGAGGACCAGAAGGACTAATGGTCGAATTGAGTGGAGCAGTAACAAATGGGTTTACAAAAGATTGGTCTTCTTATGTTACTTCAAACGGTCCAGCAATTGGTAATATTATTACTTCTACTCCAACAAAAACACCAACAAGTACTCCAACCACAACACCAACAAATACTCCAACTCAATCATTTACACCAACTAACACCGTAACAAATACAATAACTAATGGTTTTACGATTGCAACAGTAACTCCAGTAAATACGTCAACACCAATACCGGTTTCCACAGTTACACCAACGTCAACGACAACTGCGACTGCTGGTCAAATTACAACAGCCACTCCTACTGAAACTCCTACTGGAACAATAGTTGTAAATTCTACCGGACTTAAAGGAAAATTTAAATGGTACGTTGTTCATAAAGAAACAGGAGTAATATATACATTTAAAGATACAGCTTCTTTTGAATTTGCACCTCCTCAAGAAGGTATATATTACGTAGAAGTTAAAGCGTTTGATGCTAACAATAACTTTATATACATTTGTGGAGCATCTTCTCCTAATAGAGCTTTAGCTACAGAAACTACTATAATTCCTGATTTAACTGCTATTTCTGCATTTCAAACAGAAAAAATGCACATTGATGTAACATTCCCAAATAGCGGATTTGTACTAGAACATAAGCTCAATGGTTGGAGTTATACATTTAATTCTCCAAGATCCTCATATACTGATTTAAACGTTGGAGCCAAACCATATTGGGCTAAGATTTATACTGACAAAGATTTTTCTACAAATTACAAGTCAGTATTTTCTTCAGGATATTCTAATGAGTATATTGATGATTATATTCCTCATCATATTCCTGTATTATCTCCTCTTGCTCTTGAATACGATAAAGTTGTAGAATACGAAAGAAATGGACCTTCCTTTTGGTGGAATCAGCCAATTACATTTAAACAATTTACTAATACAACGCTTTGGTCTCAGCTTGAATTTAATACAACAATTCCCGTATTATCTTCTATTTTTGAAACTGAAAAGTTCTATCAAATTATTACTTTCCCTCTAACTGCTGCTAGCGATATTATATTAACTAACAACTATGACGGAACTCCTGTAGATGTATACTACTATGCTCTTAGTAGCTATATGTGGTCAGTTTCTTCTGTCTCAGTTTCTGGAGCTCCTTCCCCTGAAATTAATACTATATTTGCTTCTCAGTATCCAATCTTAAATCTACCAAATAGATTTTATCCAACAATTGCAATTTTACCAACTCTTGAAAATGTATATTCTGCTGATGATGTAGGTGGCTATTTTACACCTCAAAACCTCGGAGCATCTCAGTTTGTTAATAAAAACTTTACAGTTAGCGTACTAAACTCTGCTCTTAGTGGAAACTTCATTATAGAGGATACAAACGTACACGTTGGTGGAAGAGGTTTGACCATGCAAGATCAACAAACAGTCTTTACATGGACTGAAAACAATCAATGGTTAAAGGAATCTCCAGTTACAGGAAAGCTTGCAGGGGCTGTCAAGAAAAATATATCAAAAACGCTTCAATCGTTTGTTCCTTATCAAAGTAATGAACTTGACAACTCCATTGGCTTAATAACTCCTCAAAGTAGAGTAACTCCTTGGGGTGGAACACTCCATGATGAATGGACTGACTTTAAAAACGAACCAAAGAGCTTTACTGGCGTAAGAAACTTATCAGCTTGGGCAGATTCTCAGATTCTAAAGCAAAACAAAAAAGTAGCTGATGCTTGGGTTAGTGATGTGTATGGAAATCAATACGCTCTGTTTAAAAATCTTTCAGGTGTTTCTCTATATGATAGAAAAAATGTACCAGGAGAAATTTGGACAAAAAATAATAATGGCTTAGTCCAGCCTGGTGTTGCTTCTCTCTCAAGTATATACAATTTTGTTGATTCTTCCTTTTATAATGAAATGACCAACAAAGTGTTGAGTCTTGATTGTTTCTTTGACACTCTGATGATAGAAACATCAAGCACTCTTATATTTGCAAAAATAGATTACGATTACGAAACAGGAACAATATCTTCTGTTTATGATAACGCTCGTGGATTCTTTGAGGCAGATAAAATTACTGGATTTAATTTTCCTCATTCGCATCTAAATGACACATTTAGATTTGAACAGACATGGTTCTCTGCTCAAAATAAACAAATCACAATTCTCTTTACAGAACTTGTTGATACTATCTTTATTCCTCGTTTATATACATTAGATATAGCAACACTAGATCTTGCAAGTGCTTTTCCTGTTTATAAAGAAGATAAAGATGCAGTTACTATAACACTTACTACAAGTCTATCTGGTATACTTCCATTTAAATCTCTAAACAAGGCTACATTAAGCTATAACAGTAATCTCAAAAAATATTTAGCTTCATACAGTGGTACAGACAAAAATAGTCAACCAGTTGTCATTAATTTCGTATTTAAAGATTGGGGAAATATAATAATCGAGCACATTGATGTGTATCGTGATAAAACAACCGAAAATAAAATTAAATTACCTCCTTTAATCTTAAAGCCAAACGAATCCTTAAATTATACAGTTTGTCAAAACAAACCATTTGCACTTCCAATCGATATTCTAAATTCTCCAAACAATATTGAAGTTTTAACTAAGTCTACATCTCTATCTTCAGTATCCTTTACAACTGCAAACAATTCAGTAAGTGCATTTGGTACAATTCCTGATGTTGGAACATATCAAATTGATTTTAAAGCATCTAATGTTATTGGTTCAACAAATTATTCTTTAACTCTTAGAGTAATGAATTGTGAAGTTACAAGTACACCGACATTGACAAATACTCCAACTTCAACACCGACATCTACGCTTACTATTACGCCAATTGTGACGACTTATACTCCGACAACGACTCCAACTGTGTTTATGCCAACACTTACACCAACAACATCTCCTTCAACTCCTTCTCCAACACCTACAACAACATCGACAAGTACTCCTACTGATACCCCAACTATATCTCAGACAAATACGTCAACAAATACAGACTCTCCAATTCCTACAGCTACGTTTGTTATAACTAATCCGCCTGTATCTACCACAACGCAAACCAAGACACCAACAGATACACCTACAGAAACAACAACTCAAACATCTACACCTACAGAAACACCTACACCTACTGATACAATCATTACGCTGACTCCGCTTGAGGATATAACTCAAACTCCAACCACTACACCAACGAATACTTTCACTCCTCTGGCATCAATTAACGTAATGTTCTCAGCTGTTGGAAATGCTGCATTCAAGATGTCACCATCTCCTGATAAGTTTGTTATAGCTGGAGGAACAGATTTAGTATCTTGGCTCAATACTGTTTATAATCCAGGATCTAAGAAGTGGAAGTATGTTCCAAGTCAGGTAAAATATCCATGTCCTGAACTTGCCTATATTGTTGCAATAGGAAGTAACGGTCAGATTGCTTATTATGATTCTCCTGGTACATTTGGATCAGCAGAACAAGGATATCCTTATTGTGATCCATTGAATTCATCATATAGTGGTTTCTCAAGTGCTTCTCTAAATCTACCAACAAGTACACCTGTTATTACTCCTACTACAACAGAAACATATTCTCCAACTATAACACCTACTGATAGTGTAACGCCTCCTCCAACTCCAACAACAACTAATACCGAAACTCAAGTTATACCTTGTGAGCATTCCTTTGATGCATTAACTGATAATAATGGAAATTATTTTGCAAGAATAGATTATACTATCACTGGATTTGAAGATAATGGAAGTCCAATACTATCTGCAACATATTCCCGTCCTGTTCTTGGTTCAACCAAGTTCTGTATACGCTACTTGTCTGAAAAGTCTAACAATAGTAAGTGCAATTATACATCTTCAAAATATCAGATAAAATCTGGTACTAATACAGTATTTGAATATGGACAAACTGGCTCATTAAGCATTTCAAATACATACGATAAACCACTAAGCTTCTTCTATCCTCCAGGTCCAACCGGTACTTGGACAACAATTCCAAACTCAGTAACCGATGAGTGGAATATGAAGTTGCAAGTATGGAAAGATTCTGATAACGATTCAATACCAGTTAAACGAGATGGATTATATTGGTCAGGAACAAGATATCAAACATCTACAATAACATCAATTACTGATCCAATCGAACAAATCAGTATTCAAGGTCCAGCAGAAGACTATTCAGCACCAATAGTCAAGGGTATAACAAATGCAATTTGTACTGAGTTGTTTATTGGTGGTGGTTCATTACCTAATGGCGGAGGAGAAGCATTCATTAGTCCGTTTACTATAAATGACGTATTGTTGGGAGCTACAGGAAGTATTGAGTTGATTAATATTGTTACTCAAACACCAACTTCAACACCTACAACTACTCCAACTGTTACTCCTACACCAACACATACAACTCCTACGCCAACGCGTACAACTCCATCCCCAACACCAACATCAACTTCAACATCAACAAGTACATCAACATTTACACCTACATTTATCACTGAGACTCCTACAACTACTCAGACTCGTACAACTACTCCAACACCTACAACTACTCAAACCAATTCGTCGACAACTACTCCAACACCTACAATCACGTGGACATATCCTCCAGCCACAGAGCCTCTTCCAGGTTCAACTCCTACACCAACATACACAACCCCTACACCAACATCAACATCTACATCAACATATACTCCTAGAACTCTTAACAATTTTAGTCCTCATATTCTAGTTAATAGTAGTCCTGCAAATAATATCAGTTATACAAATGGTATTGGTTTAACTGCATCAATTCCAGCCATCATTGAAGCTAAAACATCTCATTTACCTGATAATAATTTTCCAAACCTCTTCAATAGAACTATAACATTGAGTGGTCAACAATACACTATCTTTGCTAATTCGATGCACTGTAATGAACCATTCTATTTGTCAGCTACAAACATGTTTGAGTCTATCTATGTTGATTTAGCTCCTGACTTTACTCGTCCTCAACCGGTTCCTTATGATACTGTAATCTATATTGCCAATAGAAACGATGAATTGTATGGTTCAGGAACAAAACTCGATCCTTATAATAGCATAAACTTTGATGATGTAATGATGCATCTTTGTGGTAGACGCACAGGAGGTCAAGGTCCATCCTCAATGACTAATGTTTGTGTATACTTGAGCTCTGGTTCGTACACTACTTGTGGTACACATGGCGGAGTTCAATATGCATTCTATGAAAATCCAGCTTTAGGTTGGCATCCACTTAACAATTGGACATTATCTGGTGAAGGACCAACTACAACACTCTACTTGTCAGGTACATATAGAGTTAAGTTTTTTGATGGACTCGGAGCCGCGTATATTGGTACAGGATTTGATCAAGTTTCAGGCTTCTGTGCTAGTAACTTTATTATTGATGGAGTTACGAAATCTAATAGCATCAAAACAATAACTAACTTTGTTTATACTCATGCTGACACTTATCCTCTTACAGTAACAACACTTCAACCTCACGGATTATCTGCTGGTCCGGGTCCTTTATCAGGATATAATGGGGATGGAGTGTTTGTACAACTTCAATCATCCAGAGGAGACAAATTCTCAACAAGCAACTATAGTTGGAGAATTGGAAATACAGAATGGTGTAGTGATAAAGACTATCTTCTTGAGTGGGAAACAATGCAAGTAGTAGATGACTACACAGTTAAAGCCAAATTAAAAAGTGGTATTGGTGGAGATGGATATAGATGGTATCAAACAACTGGTCACTTTATTACATCAAACAATCAAGCATTTACTCCAGTTCAAGTTAGTCCTGGATTGCCACAAATGAGAATAGCAAATTGTGTGCCATTAACAATGCGCAGTTTTGGTCATACTATATATCAACAATTAACAGCATACGGAACTGCTGCAATATATGAAAACCTCGGTGTGTTAAATATATCTGTTATTGGTTTCAACAAATTTAGTAAAGACAATCTTATTAACAGATGTGTTGTTGCTACTATTCCTCATCCCGGAGAACCTAGAGCTCGTCACGGAACAGCATATGGATGGATAGGAAATAACCCAATATGGGGTGCTCCTAGATATACATTAACAGACTTTATTACAGCTGGTGGTAGTAATGCTTGGATTTCAGTAATAGTAACAAATAACCTTGCTCTTTCATCCTCACAAGCATTTGGTGGTTATGGAAATCTGAACACTTTGGTTGATAGTAATACTGCTTATAAGTGCGAATATGGTTGGTTTGATGATACGGGTATTAATGTTGGCACTTATGTAACTAATAATACGTTTTATACTGATAATTGGGGAATATTTATGGGAGCTCCAGTTTGGAGAAATGGTGTCTTTGCAAACAACTATATGTATGGTATGAGTCAAGATGGTAGTAAGGGCGGTAATGGAATTGATTTTAGAATTTACCCAGGGGATACAACTGGTGTTAGATCCTTTGCAAATACTTTAGTGTACGCAAATACTGCTACAAATTGGAAATATCCTGTTTATATAGATACAGATGGCGTAAGCACGTCTATTGTTCCATTATCCGCTAGAGTAACTTGTTTTAATAATATTACTTCTTAATTAAATTCTGTCTAGTTATGTCTAATACGAGTAATTTTGAACAGTTTAATACAGAAACAAAGCTTCTTTCTTCGGACTGGATCGTTGGTACTAATGTTGAACAGACAAACGAAGTAAGAATTCAAATAAAGGATTTGATTCATTTATTAGGAGGGTATTTTACTACTATTACAGACGTTTCTTCGTATGAAGCTCTTACAAAGAGTCGACGTCAAGTTAGACAGTATAGTGTCACTCCAACACCTACACTAACTGTTACATATACTCCTATTCCAGCTGCAAATTATTTTCCTTCTTTTGTAGTCGATAATTCTCATTATGCTTCACGTACAATTACGTTTGATATTAACGGAAATTTTGTATTCACTCATCAAAATCCAGTGTCTGCATGTCCTGGTTTCTTGAGAAAAGTAACAAGAGAACAAAGTACAGGTTTATTTGCAAACGGAGCATCTACTATCGATATTGAATATTCTGCTTACGTAGAACAAACAATTAATGAAATAGGAATGATAGAAAAGAACAACTGTTCTGGTTATTTTAATTGTAATTGTGTAACTGTTGGTTCTCAAATAAGCATTAGAACAATAGTAGTTGCTCATTTGAATGCATCCGGTACTGAATGGAGTGGTACTGTTACTCAAGTTAATGCAAATGGATCTGCTATAGTTACCCCTACAACTGCGTGGACTAGAAGTGTCTTATCTTTAAAAAATATTAGTGAAGTATTACCAAGTTTTGATTCAACAACTGGTTTAATAATTCTTATTGAAGGTAATAGATATCCTTTAAGTGTTCAATTAGCACTAATCGTATCAAACTTAAAACAAACAATCACTTTATCTGAAGCCTGTAATCCATTAGTTAATTCAACAACTCCAACACCAACACAAACGTATACTCCAACAATTGCTATACCAACAACTCGAGGATTTTCTCTCAGTTCTGACTCCTTAGTTGTTGCTCTATCATGTTTAACAACTAATACAAACTGTGTTTGTGTATCTTCATCTAGTGTTTTTGGAACAGCATATATACCAGATAATAGATATTATAAACTCACGTTCAGAGTACGAGGAGTATTTGAGACAACTCCTTTAAGTGCGTGGACAGATACTGGTACAATAATATCCGAACACGTGTTATATAAACCAACAGGATTCGTAGGTAATAATAACATTTACAGCTTGTTCATGGATAAGAATCAATATGTATTGAATTTTGGCTACTGGGGAGGACAATTATCAGCATTTGATTATACGTTTGATCTTGTTGCTAAGGGAAATTCTACGTATACTCTTTCAGCAGTTTCTTTTGATAAAGTTCAAACAAACAACACAGAAAGCTTAACTGCAACTAATGATAATCAAAATTATCCACTAACATTAACTCAACCGTTTAGTGGTCAGTTCATGCAACTGAATTTACTAAGTTCTGTAATTTTACCTGAGTTTGAAGTAACTCCAACACCTACTGTTACTAGAATACATTATCCAACACCAACGCCAACTACTACTAGTTACAATATCTATAATTTTACAAAATTATTATCTAAGTTTCCTTGTTTAACTGGCGTTTCTACAAATTGTCTATGCTCCCCATCTGTTCAAAATAGTGGAACTATCACAGGAGAAGATGGATTGTATGATGCTACGTTTAGAGTAAGAGGAAATGTCGAACTTTGTAATGACTATTTAAATCCAGGCACTAAAATTAATTCGTACGTATATAGTAATCCTTGTTGTTATTGGGGACCTTATAATACCTATCAATTGTATATCAATGAAGATGTATATGTGCTAAACTACGGTCAAAATACAACACCTCAAGTTTTAGATTATCAAATAACTCTTCCAATACGAATTAAAAACGGAGTAGCTACTTTTAAAATGTATGCTAATTCGACAGACACTACTGAAGGTTATACGAGTTTAACAGTTCCAGATGATGACTCTTCTCGTCCTATTTTAGTAGAACAACCATATCCAGGTCAATTCCTACAACTAGATTTACTTTTAATAAAAAAATTTGGTCTTAGGTAAATAAAATATTATGCCGTTCAACACTCCTACAGCAACAATTCAGCTTACGGCTACACCTTCTCCCTCTCCTGTGCCTACTACTACACAGGTGTGTTTGCCTCCTGCTGTTTTGTTTCAAGGACTCACAAATTGCAATTCTCATTTCCAATATCTTGGTTTTTATAATTGGAAAGATGTAGGACAGTTGCTCACTGATTACATGGACAAATACAGGTATTTTTCTCTCAATACTCCAGTGTATGGTCACGTTATAGCCAAAGCCCTAGGAGATGGCACATACTTGATTGTTGAATCTACTGGCGGATTTGAAACTGATTACCCTGTTGGCAAAGTAGGTCAAATGAATGACAAAGGAGTTGTTGGAGTTTTAGCTTCTAGAAATGATAGTTGCTGGTTATCCACATACTTGTCAGGAGCAACGATAGAAAACAACTCAACTTTCTATTATGAGACAACAGCTCGTCGGTATAAAATGTGGAACTACGATCCAACAACACCTAATATAGTAGTTCAAAGGCTTGGTGTTGAAGTAAGTGGTATACCCATAGAAGGATCAGTTGGTCAATGTGAAATAAATCCTCAAATAGCGACTATAACCAATCCATATGGTATTAATGCAAAATTTGCATTAACAGGATTTGTCGAAGATGACGTATTGATAGACGGAGTTGTTTTTGAAGATGGGGCATATCCATATTATGATATATATGGAGGAGGATGTAATGGTGTAAACGAACCTCATAGTTTTACCTATACTAACATTCTTAGTGCTAATCAAACCGTAAGAATTGGTTGTGCTGATAACGGTCACGGAAACGGTAAGCTACAAGCTATAGCTACTATTGAACAGTTATCTCTCTATAATGTAGGTTAATCAAATTTTGAGATGCTTTTCTGTAAGCACAACGAACTGATACCCTTTATTAACACTCCACTGCTCTGCTGCTTTCCATTTAGCTTGATTCTTAATATATTCTGCTTGTCTTCTTACTGAAGATTTTATATTTTTTGTCTTAACAGGAGGAAGAGTCTGAGCATGAGGCTTTATTTCAATAAGAAACTTTTTTAAGTTCCCTTCTTTGTCTCGCATTGTAATATTAAAGTCGACAAAATATCTTGAGACTCTTCCAGTAAGAGGATTTTGATAGGGAACAATAATAGACTCCGATCCCCAGGAAATAATGTTTGGGTTATGGTCAAACATCGTCATACATTTACATTCCCATGCAGAACGATAGTAGATTGGAAAAGTTCCTTTATACTTTTCTTTATTCTTTATATTAAAGATGCCTTGTCTGAACTTAGATGTTCTTTTTTTATTCACGTTCCATCAGTACCTTGAAAAGATCATCAAACGACATACCTTCTCT
>Ga0209188_1003589_pt1 | contig 10616 bp, 28 predicted proteins | sample C_130625_EF_Meta_FD_187307 | JGI IMG/M metagenome (GOLD analysis project Ga0209188, IMG submission 187307) | Freshwater microbial communities from Lake Croche, Canada to study carbon cycling - C_130625_EF_MetaG (SPAdes) (version 2) | ecosystem: Environmental > Aquatic > Freshwater > Lake...
AACATTTCTTCTACTTTGGCAGAATCTTCTTCATTACGAGCAATTTCAAAATCACCAATGGCATCTTCTGCCTTCACACGCCAAGCGTACATATCTAAACCCATCATTTACTCCTGTTCTAATTCACTCAAAGCGTCAATAATACACGAATCAGCACAACTCATTTGGCTTGCAATTTCGGCATTTGTTTTCAATGGAGACACTTGTAATCCATTTGACATAGGCATATCTGCCCAATGATATACATCAGCAAGCAACGCTTGTGCCTGTTTCAATTTGCTAATCAACTCTGAATTTGTCATTTCAATACCACTCCTGTGATGCCATATTTTTTAGATAGAAAATTCAAACACGCTTCTGCTGTTGGTCGTGCTGCTTCTTGTTTGCCGGCAACGACAGCAACCCACTTCTGACGGTCTTCCCGATAGAATACTGTACCATCTGGATGTACTGCCTTGCCTGTAGATTTTGGCACTGGTGACAATGTACCGACTGCCGCCTTTGCAGGTTTCTTTTTAACTGGTACAGGTTTGACTTTTTTGGTCTTACCATCTACCACCTTTTCGTTACCTTCATCGGTGCTCACAGTCACTACCTGACCTTTGAAATTAGGACCAGTCATAGGACCTATCCAAGGAAAGAATCCTACAGACTCAGGAGAGGGTTTATCCATGTTAGCGACTGCCTCTGCAAAGTCTGAACCACACAGCGACCAGGTGTCTGTACCTGCATTGTAATAACGATAATACTTGCCTTGCATACCACGGTCGACATAATACAATGCCGACTTGGTCGGTTTATCAGTGCTGAATTCCATAATTACTTCCTTTGTCTGTTTCAATCTGTATATTATACCACAATTGGTTAATTTGGCAACCTAATACTTTAGTATTCCATTGCTCCGGTCGTCTATTATAGATTCCATTTCGACCCCAAACACAGTCCCACAATGGGGGCAAATCCTTGTTTAGAATACCAAGTTTAAAATCTGCTGATAGTGTGTTTTCTTTCATACCACGCTCAGCTGAATATTGAACACCTCTTGCTTCATCTTGTGGTCATAGTACCGCACTGTGGTACCGATACCTTGATTGGTGCCCATTTGCTCTAGTGCATACGATAACGCATCATTTTGCAAAGCAAAGTCACCTACACGGCGTTCCTGAATTGCTTTCTTGCTGGTGTAGAAGCTGACACCATTACAGATTACACGGATTTTCTTCAATTTTTATCTACCTCAATCTTTTCAACAACTGATTTTGTCTTATTGACACCTGAATCCAATACCTTAGCAATACCTGAAAAACCAACGGTTGCTACGATAATACCAAAAATAACACCAAGAATAAAATTCATAATCAATCCAATAACACCATGTATTCAGCAGGAAAGTATTGGCGGAACCAACGCAAACCTTTTTCCATCATCTTATAATCACCAATCATTTCACAACCTTTGATTGTGTCATAAACGGCAATCGCTTCAGGTGTCAATACCACACCTTCACCAGAGAATGGATTTTTTACCAATGCTGGTTCAGCATCATATATCACACAATCAAACGGCAATTTTACCTTCATATTTTACCTCAATAATCATCATTACCAAAATTGGACGAAATGTCACGCTGTTCTAATTCCATAATCAATTCTTCATCGGTCATTGCACGATAACCTTTGAAACCTGAATCTAATATGGATCTCAATAATTCCACACCATAATCAGAATTCATCACGGTGTCAAAGTCATTATCAACCAATTCCTGAATTGCCATTTCACGGTCAAACATAAAAATCTCCTGTACAACCAACTGCATCAAAAACTAACTCACGCACCACAGTATCTAACGCTTCGGCAAATTCTGGATTATCTGCCAAGTTAACCAAACACTGATAAACCTCTAACCACGCCAAATCATTTGAAATGGCACCTTGCACAATACTATTCACAGCAGCATTACCTGCATCGGTGAACATACCATAATATTCACCGTTATGTTTTACCTGATTCATCTTACGCCTCATTAATGTGGTAAACAACCAAACCTAACTCATTAGCAATTTCATATGCCGTTTCCAAGTTAGGAGCTTCAATCAAATCACAACCATTCTCATGTTCAACAAAAAATTCACTCATACAGACTCCAAATCAATCATAATACCAAAATCAGCAATAACGTCACCGTCATCAACCAGCACGATATCCCGTGGTTCACCACCTGACCAAGGCAAATAGACTGGTTCATCTAATTTTACCTGATATTGTACCTGACCGCCATATTTGACCCGTGAATTTAACACCACGCCAGTGACTGGTCGGTCAATATAAACCGCCTTGATTGTGTTTCCGTCTTTATTCCATCCCATAATCTTACCTCTTAACAATCTGGATCAAAATCGTGCCATTCCTGCGCTTCGTCAGGTTGACCGTCATTTTCATTAATGAAAATATTTTCATTTAAGTGTGAAATATCGTCAATTTCAATATCCAGATTTTCAAAATCTACCTCAGGCAGATAAGATTCCAATACCTGCTCTGGCACACGCTTCAGCAATTCTTCCAAAGCAGTCAAATCATAACCACGCATATCTAACTCAATTTGAGTGATAACACGGTCAATCAACGGTTTTTGCATTTCCATAATTTACCCCTTAAACGTAAAAATCTTCCAACTCAGCAATACGCTCACGCACGAATTCCATATCTTCCGAATCGAATTCTGGATCCATACGTTCCAAGTCATATTCCAAATCCTCAATATGAGAATCAATGATTTCATTGACCATTATGCGGTAAGCAGTAGGATCGCATTTACGCACAATGTCGGAACGTGAAAATGTTAAGTTACCAATAACAATGTCACCGTCACAATCAATCATTTCATTAATCATCTCAAGAATGTCATTTCGCTGCATTTTTTACCTCTTAAACTAAAAACACTATTCTACCAGATTTTACCTGACTTGTCAACCTGTACACCTTAGTTCTCACTTACTTGCCTGGAGAACTAAAGTTTACCTGCTTACCTGATATATACTGCAAAAGTCTTAGCATCCTGAAGGACACAAGTACTTTGACTACCATGAACCCGAGGACCACGATATCTAAGTTTTACTTTTTGACCCATCGCCTTGTAATATGCCAAAACCTTTTCACGCATCGAAATCGGTACGCCTTTGAATAAGGAAGTATTACTGGGACTGCGATACAAAGTATACAGTACGTTGAAAGTTCTCACTTTTTCTTCAAATGTCATCATTTCGTATTACTCCAAACAACTCAATTCTGCTTGTAACTCTTCCGTACTCATCATAGGAAGAATCATAGTAACATAGGTCACAAACGCATCTGCATCTTTATAACCTTCGTTTACAATAGACTCAATAATGAGTGCTATAGTTTCGTTTTTCGTCATAATTCTACCTCAATCATTAAAAACACAATTATACCAGAATTTTACCTACTTGTCAACCTACTACCAAAGTACTCCAGTTTACCGATATGATACTTTAGTATCAATTATTGCTGAAAGTGACATATTACGAAAGTTCACAGATTGCAGAATATAACCTTGATTATATAATGCCAAAGTAATACGATCCGTAATCGTATCTAATACTTTTTGTTCAGTTTCCGTTCTATCTCTAAATGATACTTCCGTATTAACATTCATCAAGTCAGAGCAAGAAAAAGGTATTACATAGTAATTTTCTCTTAATTCGTGACGTTTGCTTAAGAAAATAGTATTCATTTTTGCTCCAAACTAGTATCAAAGATTTTATTATTGATAGAACCAAGTAACTCATAATTGTCATCTGAGTCATCATAAAGTTCTACTAAATTCAACTGGTCATAAATTAGTTCTAATTCCGCAGATGTTAGAACCAAAGTATGAATTTTGTTTTGTCCTTGTAATGCTTTCATTTATTTTCCTATCAAATAAAAATCCTATTATATACAAAAACCAGAAAATGGCAATATAAGTGTAAAGTATTCAAGCCGACCACTGGAGTACTATAGTATTAAGAGTTTACCTGATGTTACCTGAAAGTAGTAAATTGTGTGAAAAGTGTGAAAAAGTGTAAAAAAGTGTCATTTTTAGTTAATGAGTACTACCAGAGTATTACTATATCTGCTGTGGATAACTTTGTGATTAAACTGTGAATAATTTGAAGTTATCCACAGGTTGTGAATATGCTGTGGATAACTCGCATTGTATGTCGTAAGTATACTGTAACACTTCAGTCTTAGTCTCAAAGCAAAACGAATAATTTTGAATTACTTCCGGAGATTAACCGAAAAGTACTCAATCCCCTTCGTTAGTAGCGATAAAGTACTCAAAATCCCATATAATATCTTGTACTTCACCGGCGAATCCCAATTCACACAAAAGTTTACATTCCTGTATGAAGGGTTCATAATGTAAACCATTGTCGTACAGCATAGACTCCAATTCGTTTAAACGAATACTAATCTCTGACATCTTTCCCATTGTAATACTCCTGAATTAAAATTGTATTATATCAAAATCCACGCAAACTGGCAATATACTGAAAAAGTACTCCAGTCCCGTGCTAGAGTATTAAAGTATTACGCAGCCTCCACGTCCACCCCAGTCTGCTTTCGAATAGGGTCCATTATACAGAAACCAGAGAAAATGGCAATATACGAAAAAAGTTCTCAAGCATTTCGGTTGTAATAAAAAAGTTTACAGTTGCCAAAACCTGCAGGATCGGTTATACTTTGTCCATCAAATCGAAAAGGAAACAAAATGACGGAATTTGAAAGCAAGTGCTACGGTATGTCTGAAGCGGATATCCGTGAGCAGTATATGAACAGCATTACCGCCCGCTTCAGTGGGTTGGAAATGGTTGTAATGGGTATTTTATCGGACTGCCAGGAATTGCTTCCCGCTGGTAAATTGAACGGAATGCCTGTAACCATCCGCAAGCAATTGAATATTGCTAAATTCATTCTATCGGAAATGCTTGAAAACAAAAGTACTACAGACTCCGATTATTTGGATTCTGCTGCTCACCTTGACCAAGTAGAATAACCACACAGGCAACTGGAAGAAAAAAGTTTACAGTTGCCAAAACCACCAAAATCGACTATACTACGTCCATCAAATCGAAAAGGAAACAAAATGTCAAATTACACCTTCCCCTGTGCTTCAGTTAACGGCTTGACCACAAACCAAAAGCGTGCTGCTATTGCTGCTCTCCGTGCTTCGCTTATCGTTGATCGTGAGCAGGCCAAAGCAGGCAAAATCGCCGCTGCTGAAGCTAAACGTGCCGCAGCCACTGCAAAGCGTGAAGCCGCCATTGCTAAGGCACAAGCTCGCTTGGAGAAGCTGCTTGCTAAAAGCGTGGGTCCTGTGGGTTCCAAAGCAGTGAAAGCAAACAAGCGTCCTTCCAAGGGCGTGACCTTTGGTGCCGAAGCTAATGACCTTGCTGCTAAAATCAAGGCAGGCGTTTCCACAATATAACCAATCCCCCGAGGCGAGCGACCCCTCGGTTTTTAAAGGAATTGGTTCGGTTGTGAAACCATCCGGATGCTGTGAGGAACACAGCTCCAGCCGGTGAGGAACACCGGCGTCCGGATGTAAGGCAGAGGGATCGGATCCCCGAGGCCGCCAGTTGGAAAATTACTGGCAAATATTTGACCAAAAGGATGGAAGAAAAAAGTTGTATATTGCCATTTTCACCAGGAATGATATACTCCTTCCATCAAATCAAAAAAGGAAAGCAGAATGAATAAATTGTCCAAAACCTCAAAGCTCGATAATATTCTGAGCTGGTCTCTGCAAGCGTTGGAGACTTGTCCTGGAAGCTTGTCAGCTTCAGGTGTACTGGTTGACGCTTGTTCCGGTTGCTACGCTACCACCGGCTGCTACTCCTTTAAAGGCACAAAGGCAGTCCGTGCTGACAATAAAGCTGCATGGCAGGAAGCTGGCTGGGTTGACACCATGGTAAGCGCTCTCTCCAAACAGCGCTTCTTCCGTTGGTTTGACAGCGGCGATATGTACTCGCTTTCCCTTGCTGTTAAAATGTACGCTGTTATGGTAGCAACACCTAACACCAAGCACTGGTTACCAACCCGCATGTATAAATTCGCTAAATTTGAGTCCATACTGGCTCAAATGGAGGCTCTGCCGAATGTCATGGTTCGCCGTAGTAGCGATGCCGTAGATGGCACCTATACTGCTGGTGTGCATGGCAGTACCATTGTGCCTGCTGGTATGCCTCTGCCTGCTGGTGTGGTTGCTTGTACGGCACCCGATAATGGCGGCAAGTGCTCTGGCTGCCGTGCTTGTTATTCTAAGGATGTGCCGGTTGTGGCATATATTGCTCACGGCCGCAAAATGGCCAAGGTTATTAAATTACAGGCGGTTGCCGCATAATTTGACAGGACAGGTATGGCACTAAAAACCGTGCTGCTTTCGGACCGATTGAGCTTTGCTCTCGGTCCTTTTTTTTGGCTCATGGTGGGGCTGCTGTATTGGTAATAGGATGGGGATGGTGGTATGATGATATAATAAAAAGCCCCACCAGGTCAAACTCTTTTTTCCTATTTTTTATTTTCTGGGCCGGAACTCAAGGATTCAAAAATTTTTTCAGGAGCAAAAATCAAAATTTAGCAAATTCTCCATTCAATTCTAAATTTTTTTTTCCATAGGCTTCTACTGCTTCTTCTAAATTTATAAAAAGGCCAAGATAATAAGCTATGCCATTATGGTTAATAGTTGCTTTATATTTTTTTCTTGATTGAATCCAACGAACACCTTTATATCCTGTATTACTACCTGAACCTGCTTTATTTGCATTATTCTGTTGTATTGTGGCTTCTCTCAAGTTTTCTATTCTATTATTGAGTTTATTTCCATCTATATGGTCGATAATATCTGGCAGATAACCTTTATGATATAACCAAATTAATCTATGCAAGCGAAATGATTTGTTATTGATTGCAACACAATAATAACCTTTTCCATTTATGGATCCAGCATAATTACCATTTCTTTCACTTCGACTATAATGATTTTTCCATTTTAATTTACCCTCTATATCATCATAATCAAAAAGATATTTCACATATTCTTGATTCATACCAAAACTTTCTCTACCTCTACAGCCCAATGTACAACGCACCAGTCATCTATTGCGGACTGGTCGTGCATCAAAAAGGCTTTGTCCGCCTGTACCATCATCAGTACCCAATTGCGATACCATGATGATCCAAGGATTTGTTTCTCTGACCACGTTTCTTCTACATGTTGGCCACATTCACCTGGAAAAGATATTCTGTAATATTTCATTTTGCATCCTCCCACTTCCATCCTAACAGTTTCTCTGTGAACCAAATCTGTATTCTATGAGGTTTCTTATACATGGCAAATGATGTACGAAAAGCTCCTGGATATAATACCCAATGACCCACTGGTTTCGGCCAGTTGTTGGCTATTGAGAATGTTCCTCCAGATGAATACTGGCCTTCGTATTTGTATTGTGTTTCTTCATTCATTATTAATTCTCCAATAATGTAATTATATCAGACTCACAGAAAAATGTCAATAGTTGTTCTGTCCTGATATCGTTTTAGGTCACCACGTTTGTTGTACAGAGCAATCATATCCGATTTGAAATGGTCACCTCTTTTGTGCAGATGGTCAACATAATTCATTCTGTTCTGTGACCACTTTAGGTAATGATGGTCCATCTCGTTTTTTCGGAGTGCGGCAAGGAAAGGATAGGTAACTCTCATTTTTTCTTAGGTCCTTTTTTCTTTGAATAGGAAGTTAAAGGATTCGGAATCGCCAATACCACCGGGGAACGCAGTGATTTGGATATCGTCAAAGAAGTCATCTTCCACTTTATGCTTAGTGAATATCTTAAAGTCATAGTACTTGGAAAGAGATTGCATGATACCATTACCAGATTGTACTGAACATTTTGGTTGGTGTAAAAATAATGCTATCTTTGGTTTCATACGGGTACTAGATTATCCTTAAATATCTTCCAACAATGTTCCCAGCTCCACTTCATACTATACTCTTGTACCTTGTCCCTGTCAAGGCCTAAGCAGCGGTATACTGCTGTACTTAGGTCTTTGTCCATAAATCCAGTCTTGCCTTCTTCTATGACATCCATAGGACCTGCGGCAGGATATGCGGCCACAGGAGTACCACATGCCATGGCTTCAATCATAACAATACCAAAAGTCTCCCAGCGGGATGGGAATACAAAGGCTTCGGCATTAGCATAGTATTCTGCCAGTTGAATACCAGTTTTGAAACCAGTAAAGTGAACTTCTGGATATTTCTTCTTATAAGTCTCTAACATAGGCCCGTCACCGACCATAACTTTCAGATAACCAGGAAAGTCCATTTCTAAAAAATCTTCCAAATTCTTTTCTTTGCTGACACGGCTGACACAGACCAAATATTTACTGGTTGTTTCTACACGATGATTTGGATTGAAAATGTCACGGTCGACACCACTGGTCCATGGAATGACTGTACCATCAAAGCCATGGTATCTCAGGTCATTCACCATTGTTTCGGTCGTAGTGAGTACTTTACCAGAATGTTTATGAAACCAACGGACATAAGACCATGTGATAAATTCTGGAATACCAAGCAGTTTCTTTATTCCTTCGGGAAACTTAGTATGATAAGAGGTATTGTAAGTAAGATTCTTACGGTCACACCACACACGGCAAGCAAGCCCCACTGGACCTTCTGTTGCGATATGAATATGGTCCGGCTGTATCTCTTTAATCTTTCTACCGATTTTACGAACCCAAGAGAGTTTAACTTCCGGATAACGAGGAGCGTTAATATGGGGAAATCGAGAGGGGTCAAGATACACAATATTATAACCGTCAGCAACAGCCTGCGCTTCCAAATTCTTGTAAGTTGTAACGACACCATTTATTTGCTCCGGTAAATTATCAGTTACGATTAGAATTGTTTTTGACATAATCCCTCCACTTTAAAACTTTTAAACTTCAATTCATATTTCATTGTTGACAGAACCTGTTCACAGGTCTTTTGGTCCTGAAACATCAGTTCTATTCTTCCTGGTTGATCCTTTGGATTGTTCATGTGTACTGCTATCAATATCATCATCCACATCGTCACTCTCCTTGGTCCAAGTTACAATCTCCCAAGTACCATCATGGTGTTCAACCAATGCGGTACACGATTCTACCCAATCACCATCGTTCATGTATGTGACACCATCTATTTCTTTAATCTCGGCCTTATGAATATGACCACAGATAACTCCATCAAATCCACGTTTCTTACAGTAATCTGACAAATTCTTTTCAAACTGGAATATGAAGTCTACAGCTTTTTTAACACGCTGCTTAAGAAACAGGCTAAGGCTCCAGTACCCAAAACCCAGCTTATGACGAATCCAATTATATTTACTGTTGAGGCTAAGTATGATATCATATGCTTTGTCTCCTAACATTGAGAGCCATGGTGCTAGTCTTGTAATACCATCAAACAGGTCTCCGTGTGTGACCAGATAATGTTTACCATCTGCACCAACGTGTTCTGTTTGATTGACTACTTCTATCAGACCAAATCCAATGTTGTACTGAATGAATGGTCTGAGGAATTCATCGTGATTGCCGGCAACGTAGATGACTTTAGTTCCACGTTTGGCATGGCCTAGGACTCTGCGTACCACATTTGTATGTGATTGTTTCCAACGCCATTTGTTTTGTTTGATTCTCCACGCATCAATAATATCACCAACAAGATACAGTGTTTCGCAACTGTTATGTTTTAAGAAATTATTGAGTTTGTCAGCTTGACTGTCTTTAGTGCCAAGATGTACATCACTAACGAATATAGTTCTATATGTTTTTTGCATTTTGGAATATTAATTGTGGTGCCTCTATTATCTATAATAAACAAGACTTCGTAATATTCCTGTCACAATTTAGACTGGCGATCCTTGTGAACCTGAACCTAAGAAACATCCAACTTTAGAATCATATTGAATCAAAGACCAAGTTCCAGTTTCCTTGTTCTTGTATATTGATAGATAAGAAGAATTGTTTTCATCTTTACCAACCCATGCCATTGTTTCACCAAAATTCTGATTGATGAAAATCATAATATCTTCCACTGCGGCACATTTCAATGGTCTTGTGAGGTCAAATATTTGAATCTCTTGTTGAGCAAATGCCGATGTGGTGAATAACAAAAGTAATAGTAGTTTTTTCATTTAAAGAATTTATCCTTATAAAGTGTGATAATGTTTATATAATGTATAATAATATCTGAATCTTATAGGTTCATGGTCAGGATTCGGTAATTTTTCTCCGTAAATTCGTTTCATGTCCTCATAGATTGCTAAAACTTCTTCATCACTCATAGATACTGGACCAAATCTTCAGTTTTTCTTTCTTTGCAATTCTAGCAGCATTGATATTAGAATCAGAAACAATACACTTCTCTACCATAATATCAATCATCGCTAGAAGGTCACCAACTTCTTCTTCTAAGCTTTGCATATTGCTTTTATCGGTAACAGGATGTACTGAGTCAAATCCAAATCTAAAAATTTTAGAAATAGCCTGTGTAACCTCAGCACATT
>Ga0209188_1003590_pt1 | contig 10615 bp, 11 predicted proteins | sample C_130625_EF_Meta_FD_187307 | JGI IMG/M metagenome (GOLD analysis project Ga0209188, IMG submission 187307) | Freshwater microbial communities from Lake Croche, Canada to study carbon cycling - C_130625_EF_MetaG (SPAdes) (version 2) | ecosystem: Environmental > Aquatic > Freshwater > Lake...
CCCGTTACTCAATTAGTCAAAGTTACCGTATGGGTAAGCAGTGGTACTGCCGATGTTGCCATCAAGCTGCGTATAACGTGCCGTGAAAAGGAATCTACCAGAAAGTGTTGAACTGATTGTGTAAGTCAAACCAGTAGGCGTACCCGCTGTTGTTGTAACAGCAGAACCATCCAAGTTAACAATCTTAAATCCAGTAACAGTACCGGCACCGCCAGTAGCAGTAGCAACCAAATAACTTGTTGGATTTGCGTAGTTGGTAATTGAACCTGTGCCAGCGAATGTTCCAGATATTGTCAATGTTTGACCAACAGCCAAAGATGCATTTGATGTACAAGTAAATGTACCGATTGTGTCGGCAATTACAGCGCCAGCAACAGTTACTGTACCAACGCGTGTATCTAGAGAAGTGCCAACAATAGCAAGGGTAAATACAAGCTGTGATACTAGGTTGCTATTAGGGCTTGTACCTTGACCGCTTGCGGGTGGGTTGGTGATGTCACCGGTAGTGCCAAGCTGTTGGTTATAGAGTTGCGCTGTAGTAAATGTTGACAGCGATTGACGACCAGCAGCAGTAATAGAACCAGTTTGAAAATATTTTGCTGTACCTGCGGCGGCTGTATAGTTATTTGAAACATATACAGTAGCAGATGTAAGTGCAGCTGAGCCACCAGAAACGGCTACAGGGTTACCACAATCAACAAAAACGTCGTTTATGGTTGAACCATAAGGCAGATACATAACAGCACCACGATATATGTTGGTCGCAGAATCCGCAGGAATTGTTTGTGCCGTAGGTGGGTATGCCGTAGCAGAAGGTGTATACACCGTTGCTTGTGAATTTGGAATGCCGTTTGATCTAACAAACACGCCAGAGCCACCAGAATAACCAGAAGTGTTAGCGGTTGTGTTGAGAATGTCTAGGTATGCTGTTTGAACTGCTTCTGTGTAACCTACGTTACGAAGAGGCCCAAAACGATTGTCGCCCGCCAGAATAGGGCCTTCAAATGTACTACGTCCCATGATAAAAATCCTTATGCAAAAGAGCTTTTACCAATCGTTGCATCGTCTGCTGGGGCAGTGGCGGTAAAAGCAATCACCCAGATGTGTTCAATATACACCATTTAAACAATGTTAACAAGAGTTTAAACATTAAAAAAGGGGCCGAAGCCCCTTTTTCTTAGAATGAACCAGAGGAGCCAAAAACTCCCAATGGATCAGACCAACCGAAGCTGTAACGCTCACGGGCTTTGTAACGCACGTTACCGGTATCAAAGTCGCCGTCCATGCTGTTTTGCAGCGGTGTACGGACAAACATTTTCAAACCGTTAGGTACGTCTGTCGTCAAGAACCAAGCATTGGTATCTGTCAGATAGTGATTGATGGTGTAGCCATCAGGGATTGCGCCATTATTCTTGATGGCATTGAGGTCGTTGTTGTTAGTGCCGACACGGAGTTCGGTTTCCAACAGTCGCGTAGCGACAAACTGCAATGCAGGAGGAATAATCAGCTTCTTAGGCTTAGCGGCAATCAACAAACCACGCTCATCCGTCCAAGCTGCGATCTGAATAACGGCGGCTTCCAAAGAAGTCTCGTTCAAGTCGGCTTGAGTAGATGGAGTGTTGGCGTTAGTACCACCGTTGACCAAGGGGTGTGCAGTGCTAAACAGAGCAACGCCGTCACCACCAGCGTAAGCTGATGAGAAACCGTTGTTCAAAGTTGCAGCAGCTTTGATTTGCTTGGTGTAAGCCATAGCACGGGCCAGACCTTTGGTGTAACGAGCAGACAAGCTGTCATACAAGTTATCTTCAATCGCTTCTTCAGTGATTGCAAAACCCAAAGCAATGGTTTCGTGGTTATAGCGTGTTGTCCATGCCTCTTGCGCATTGTCATAAGCGATGGCAGAGCCTTCGTTCTTGACAGGAGCAGCAGAGAAACCTGAAAGTTTCGTTTCTTCTTCAAAAGCACGCTCAGAGGTTTCGATTTCATAAAGTTCTTTATGTTCTTCACCATAACGAGCGTACTCCATACCAAACAAAGCGTTCAGGCCGGGCAGAAGTTCTTTAAGTAATTGTGCGCGTGAAATAGCCATTTAAGTTACTCCTTAGACGTTAACCGCTTGGTTAGTATTGCTATAGTACTCATGAATACCAAAGTTGAATTTTACAATTGCTTCTTGGTAAATGGTGAAGACCATAGTGCTGTTTGCTGGGATAGTAATACCTGTAGAGGCAGTACCAGTTGGGGAGTTAACTGTCGCGGCTTGAGTGTTGATGGAAACTGTTTGTGAGCCAGTGCTGGTAACAGCAGATGAAACACGTGAGCCTGTACCAATCAATTGACCGTTAGAAGCCAAATAAGCAACGTCAGTACCTAAAGGCAATGCACGGCTTAAACTGGTACACACCAAGCTGGTTGTGCCGCCACCGGAAGCCAATGTTGCGGTAGCAACAATAGCTGTATCGGGAACAATGTCAACGATGCGGATTGGCAAAGTTGAAGTAGCGGCTGCTGTAGCAGCAACGATACCGTTGGAAGAGTTACCAGTGTTGACGTTACCAGCCAAGTTAGAACCTTCACAGTTCATACCGACATCAGAACGAGCAACTGAACCAATTGTTGTACCACCAGCGGCAGTAACAACAGCCACACGGAACAAAGTGTCAGGATCATCAGTCACGATAGCAACTGCGTCACCAGCCAAGGTGTTTGCGGGCCAGTATTGGGAAAACTGCTTTTGTTTGGTGATAGGGTTGGTAAACGTGCAGCCTAAGAACACACCAATCGTACCGTTACCAGCAGAGCCGGTAATGGCGCTACCGCCAGTAGTAACGATTGAACGTGTAATGAAACCACGCGATTGACCTACGATATCTCCGTAGAAAATATTGGTGCCAAAGTTGTACTGGATTGGAATGTTCCGTGTTGAACCAGCAAAAACTTGACCACCAATCAGATTGATGGGTTTAAACCCATATGGGGCATCGATGGTTGGATATGCCATTTAAGACTCCTTGAAATGTTTAAGAACCTGTTCCGAACGATACTTTTGTCGATCTTTCTGCAAATTTCGACATCCGTGGATCGTTATCTCTCATAAAGTTGTTGTCCACAGACTCCATCTGAGACTTGTTCAAATTAGCAAAGTGACTTTCACGTTGCTTCAAGAACTCAGTAGGAATCGCGCATAGAAGCAATCCACCCATTTCAATACTGCCTTTGAATCGGCCCTCTTGAACTGCGTGCATCATCATTTCTGGATAATCATCCGCTTTCACGGGTTCATAACCTTCACGGAAACTCGCCGAGATGTTTTTAGGGTCTGACGCACCCATCATGCTGACGCGAATCCAACGATGAGTAATACCGGGGCGAGGATCAGGGGACGGCAAGACATCTGGCGCTCTCCATGAGGTGGGTCGAGCCATTACTTGACGAGTTTCCAATGCGCGGGGCGAGCGGTTTTGCTTAGCTGCGCTTTGCTCATTTTGATCATTTACCTGTTCCATTACGCACTCCTTCTTAGATTTGCTACCTGTTTCGCATACTCTTCTATAGGCACATTAAGCCGACGCGCAATGGTGGCTTGAGATGCTGTTAGCTTGATGCGATTGGGGGGTGTGCTGCGTGAAGCCGGGGCTACTACAGCAGCGGGTTTGGCGCGGCGAGGAGGTTCCTCATCCGTATCTGACGACTTTTGAGAGGTGTCATCTTCCTCATGGCGCTGAGTATCGAAATGCTCAGGAAATCTTTTGCGCATCGTTTGATCGATGGTACGGAAATACTCTTCAGTACCCGCATAGTCGTCACCATATTCTCTTTTTAGTTTTCTGTCAAGCCCCATCGCAGCCATTGTCATTTCGTCGTCTGCGCCGAACCAGTCAGAATTCTTCTCTACCCACTTCTGGGTGCGAGGAGACATATTGGGTTTTGCCTCTTGCACAGGGGGCCTATACGTTTCAGGCTCATCGATTGGGCGCATCTGTTCTGCCCGGTCGATCTTGAGAGCTGCCTTGGTGATTGCCATTTGCGCATCTGCAACACCGTCTGAGTCCCCTGACTCGTAAGCTTCCTTGTATTGTTTCTTGGCGGCTTCCAGCTCCATCTGGGCTGAAGATTTGTTTTGCTCAATGAAAACTTCGCTGCCGGACTTGAGCTGTCCTTTTAAACGCTTGTTTTCCTCATACACCTGAGTAGCAAACTCTTCTGCCGCAAGACGCTCCCGCTCAGCCTTTTCTTTGGCTCTGCGTTCGTCGTGGTAGCCACGCTTTAATTTACCGACCCGCTCCTGTACATCTTTGCTGTACTGGGAAAGCTCTTCATCTTCTGGGTCGTTGATTGGGCCTGCGCTTTTGCGGCCTCGGTCTTGTTCAGGGGTATCGTCTTCAATATCCACCTGTAACTTTTCCTCCTTTTCAGGAGCGTCGTCTTCTGCCACTGGGAATTTAAATTCCGATTCGTATGTTGCCATGATTACTCCTTATGCACGCGAAATGCCGCGAGGGTCTTCCACAACCGCTTCAACAGAGTCATCATTGATGATCCTGAATTCACGACCATGAATCTTCAGGCGAGTGCCTGAATTGGGGCGGACGATGACGAAGTCACCGACTTTGCAACGAGGCCCGCCGGGGAATCTCGTCTTATCTTGGTAGGCTTCTGGGCCAATCTTTACAACAAACAAGACAGGCGACAAAAGCTCCTCGTAGTGGATTGATTGGTTCGACTTAACGATGCCAATCTCACTGTCCGCATACTCCTCCATTGCTTCTGGTACGACCGTCAGCAACATAAACCCAGAAGGGTCTGGCAATTGCCTTGCTTTTTCTTCAGAGGTTTTGTTTAAAACCCCCGAAAGATCAATAGCTGCAACATCAAATTCACTCATCGGAATACTCCATTTTTTTCGCAAGGTCGCTTATAAACCCGTCTGCGTAGCCTAGACCTCGAATTACCCCGCAGATGTGCCGATAATCGGCATGATCGGTTACTCTCCCACTTGCTAAGTACTCAACCTGCTCTTGGCGGATTTTTCCTAGCTCAGTTCGCACGTGCTGTAAGACACGGTTTGCATCCATACTTACCCTTTCTTAGGTTTGTTTGGAGGTTGTTGCGCAGATTTCTGCGCGGCTTGCACCGCCATTTGAGTGCGGTGTTTTGCGACATCAACGCCAAGTCTGGCTCCGTCGAGTTCCATTTGTTTGTTTAAACGATCTTTGTTTGACGCTGCGGTAGCGGCAACCTGCATGGCTGCAATTTCTTTTTGCGCGGCGATACGGGCTTCTTCGATGCGGATTTGATCTGCTTTTGCGGCAGCATCCATCGTTTGTTTTTGTTGTTTCAACTGCAAATCTTGTTGCTTTAGTTGCAGTTCTTGCATCTGCATTTGCACAATAGGATCTTGCATTTGCTGTTGAGCCTGCTTTTGCTGTGCCTCTTGGTTGTTTTGTGTAAACAGTTGTTTGGCTGCGTCTGCTGCCATGATGGCAAGGTGGTCTGCCATTTCTGACGGTACTTGTTTGGTTTTTTCCTCATCAGGCAATGGAATACCCATGCGTTTCTCAATCTCCAAGCGGTATTGGAATCCCACATGTTCATTCACATGCGCCAGCATTGCGGCCTGCATAATCTGAGCTTGAGGGTTTTGGGCAATGATTTGGGCAATCTTGGGGTCTTGCATCGCCATCATGTGGACTTGGATGTGAGCCTCATGGTTTTGCTCAATAAATGCCTTGACCGGCTTGCCGTTTAGGATGTTTTGGTTTTCCTGAACTGGATCGGTTGGGGTTTGGTCATCTTCGGTTTTGACCAGCTTATTGGCGTTCTTAACCCCTAGAACCTCAATCATCTGGCGGTGCAGCATAGCCATGTCGTACAACTGAGGTGCGCCTTGGGCTAACTGAAGGACTGCCTGATACTGAACAATCTTCTGCGCCATTGTCGAGGCGTTTGGATCGCTGACGGGGATAACGTCAGTGGTTTCGTAGTCAGACTTACGAGCGGCACGGCTACCTTCTTCTGGTTCGTAGTCATAGTCTTCTGGGGTGTAGTCGGCAATGATTACCTTCAGAAGCTTGAACTCTTGCTTCATTGAGAAGTGCATACGTGACTGGACTGCTCCCATGACCTTCAAGGTACGTTCCAGAATTGCTAAGGTAGTACCGACCGGAGCCTGCGCAGACATATCAGAGACATTCATGTCTCCGCCGTTGGCAAATGCACGGCCTTCTTCTACGATGTTTTGGAATAAAGCAAACAGAACCTGACTGGGTTCTTTGTAAGGAAGAGGAAGAATGTTGTCTCGGATTGATCCGGACGGCACATCTACATCTCGGAACTCTCCGGGCTGGATCGGTGTGTCGTCACCCTTGATGCGAAGACCGCGAGACTTGAGGCCCCCGGGTAGGTTTGAGAGTGTTCCCGCATCCACAAGCTGACGGATGAGCATCGTTGCGCTTTTTGCATATCCCCCGATAAGGTGGATAAGACCATAACCATAGAAGCCATCACCGGGGATGTATTGGTAGTGGACAAAGTGTTGTCGCTTGATGTGAAGTGAATCGCCGTCATACCAATTTCTCCTAATTGCAAGAATTTCGCCAGATGATTTTTCGACTGTAATTACGTAAGGCAGGGCAATGCCTGTCTTCTCGCCTTTTTTGTTTGTGTGTTCAAAGCCGGGCAGGTCAATATCGACATGCATTTCCAAAATACGGTAGCGGTCGTCCTGAATAGCAGAGATACCGTTCTCTTCAGATTTCTGCTTTTCTACGTCATCAAGCTCATATCCGGGTTCGCCAAGGTCAACATCTAAGTAAAAACCCGCCTCTTGGAGCTTTAAAACTTCATTTTCTGTCTTGCGCATTACGTGGGTAACACGTTCGGAAGACTCAATATCTCTTGCGCCGTAAGGCACTACAAGGTCTTCTGCGGGTATAAACACCGCCATTTGACGGCCTTTGGATGGGTCGTAGTAAACTTTCTTGAAGGCGGAGCCGGTAATTGGTAAAGACCACAGAAGCTTTTCATGCTCAGGGCGGTACTCCGTCATTATCTCCGTCAACTGATAGTTCATATCTTCTTGAACTCTTTCTGCGGCCTCTTCAGTCTCTGGGGTTTCTTTGCCAATAATTTTGGTCTTGACCGGCCCCATTGCAGGGAATGTCTCGGTAATGCCTTCAGACTGGAATCTAACCACAGATTCCGTCAGCATTGGATGGAACACACCGCAGGCTCCTTGCCAAGGTTCGGTACGCTCTTCATACTTCAAACCCAACAATTTCAAACCATCTACATAGGTTCTGATCCAATCTCTGCGGTCGCGGGTATCTTTATCAAAATCTTCTATTAAATCTAAGCCAAGCTGCTTTAGGGCTGATTCATCCATGAACTCAGCTAGGTTGGCATCAAATGTTTCTGCGGTGTCAGGTTCCATGTGTATATGAAGCCCACCAATACCAACATCTACAGACTCCGGATCTTCAATTTCAATCTCAATGGGAGCGCCCATCTCTTCTTCTAAACCCATAGGGGCTGCGTACAAACCTTTATCCATAGAACTTGTTGCCATGATCAATCCTTAAACTGTGTAATACCGCTCTGTTCTGCGGCCTTTGAAGTACCTGACTTCCTCTTGTTCATCTGAGTCGATTTGAATGAACCCGCCCCGGCGGAAACGAAGCAATGCCTGACTAGATGAGTCAACAAGGTCATCGTTGTCGCCGTTAGGAAAGGCTGCGAGTTCTTCCATCAACTCGTCAGCCCAGCGGGTATCTGGACACCAGACCAAGCCAGATGAAAACAGGTCTGATATCGCGTTTACACGCGCTATCTTATCGCTTCCTTTGCTTGGTGTGTACTCCTCAAGAGGGATTCCCATCTGACGAAGCTCATAGATAAGCGGCGCACCCGCCGCTTTCTTCTCAACAATTAATGTGTCTGGGTTCCATTCTTTCCACGTATCAAAGGCACGTTTCTTCAGCTCTGGAAACTCCATTCGTTGTTTAAACGAGTCAAGGACAATGATGTTTGGCTTCAAGTTACCCATAGAGTCAGGGTGTTGGAAGATTCCCCATGTGGTACAGGCTGAATAGTCAGCGCGGTTGTTCTTCTCAAAGGCTGTATCCCAGCTTTGAATCAAATAATCGCATGGAGGAGGTGTATCTCCTTCCCAAATCCGCCACATATCCCGCTTAATAATGGCTGATTCATTGCCGGTAGGGTTCTGTTGGTACTGCGCTTCCCATTTAGCGGTTGGAAGTTCGGCTTTTAAGGCTTCAAGCTCAACTTTTGACCAAAATCCGGGCCATAAAGGGGTTCCAGAAGGCAATATTGCAGGAAACTCTATGACTTCCCAGTCATCTACACCGCCTTTTTCAGAGTTTTTAAGGATTTGACCTGTCAAATCTCTCTTAGCCCAACGGGTCATCACAATAATGATGGCTCCTCCGGGCTGTAAACGCTGGCGCGGGCCAGATGTGTACCACTCATATACCCCATCAAAGACTGCGGGGTTGTTTTGCCTAGCTTCCTGCTCCGAATGAGGGTCATCAATGATCAGAATATCTGCACCCTTACCGGTAACTGCACCACCAACACCAATAGCGAAGTAATCTCCGCCTTTGTCGGTGTTCCACCGACCTGCTGCCTTGGAATCAGAGGACAGTTTGGTGTCAAAGACCTTAGCGTAGGCTTCAGATTGAACAAGGTTGCGGACTTTACGTCCAAAACCCACCGCAAGTTCTGCGGTGTGAGCGGTCTGAATGATCTTCTTCTGCGGGTATTTACCTAGAAACCATGACGGAAGCAAATAAGAAGCAAACTCAGACTTGGTATGCCGTGGAGGCATATTGATAATCAATCTCTTTAGAGTTCCGTTGGCAACCCTCTCAAAAGCACTAGCCATGATGGAGTGGTGTTTACCCGAAATAAATCCGGGCCACATCTGCGTGACAAAATACAGAAAACTCTCCCTGCATCTCTCTACCCTGTCCATCTCCAACAACTGAAATACCTTAGCCCGATCATCTGGAGGCAATGTATTGGCTATCCCCAGATAGCTAATAATCTCTTCACGGGTTAAATGACTCATAAAGCTGATATCTCTCTAACCGAACGATCCACCACCTTAATGGAATGAAATTTATGCGGTTTGATAGACACATACCCATCAGTCTGCAATCTATGAACAATCCGGTGGATATTAGCTTTTGACTTCATCTTCAATCCCTTAGCGATAACTTCATATGACGGAGCTATCCCATGAATACGAATGTATGCTTTGATGAAATCTAGGACAAGTTGTCTGCGCGGTGTCATAGTCAGGTTAGTGTTTAAACAAACAAAGTTTAAACGCATATGCGAACGTTCGCAAGTCTTTTTGAAAAATATATATACCCCCGTGGTGTAGGTTTGGCGAAAGAAAGGGGAGGTGTTTGGGAGAAGATATTTGCAAGAGTGGAATAGAGTGTAAGTGCGGGAGGGGGAGGTAAGCGTGCCATATGGGGGGTTGGGGTACGGCAGGGTCAGCCCACACGCCGTTTACACGCCACTGCCCACCGATACCAGTTGTCCTGCGATGACCGTTGCTCTGCGTCATGCGTGTACACACACTGCACACTACGTTTACACACTAGGCATTGCCTTACTCGCTTTCACAAGCTTGAGGTGCGCTCCCAGTTCCCGTTTGAGTTGCTCTGCCGTCACCACTTCACCTTTGTCTGCGTCTGCCTGTGTAAACAACCCTGATGCTTTACCTAGTAATTCCAGTGCTTTTAATTTCGTTCCCTCTTGTTTTGCCTGTTTACTATGTGCAACCAACTGTCGCATTACATACCTCTTAGTACTCGCCATGTCCTCCGCCAGATGCTCTGCTGTTTCCTCCAGTGCATCTGCAATCAATGCTTGTATCCTTGCATCCCTGCTTAACTTGTATGCGCTTGTGGTAATGGTGTTGTCATTACCTGTTTGCTGTGGGTAAGCTTCCCTGTATGCCGCCTTGTACGTTAACCCTCTGATAAGCCCTTGGGCGAACATCATCTGCGCTGATGTCAATGGCTTAGGTCTGTCCCCTCTGTCACTACCTACAGGTCTACCGTCTGTTGTCCTTAGCGCTGGTGCATCTGCGTGAGCGGCCAACCGTTCCGCTTCGCTCAAGTCACCGTCCGACTCATCCTTATCAATTTGATTAAGATCATCATCCTGATTGGCTATCTCCAACGCACGCAAGTAATCGTCCTTTGTCACCTTATCCATGACCAAATCCCCTATGTTGGTAAACACTAACATAACCAATCCAAACCTGTACGTTTAAACAGCACTGTTCGCATTATCAGTGCTTTGCACAGCCATGTCAACTTATCCACATATCCACAACTTGTTAATGTGCATAACCCTGTGGATACTGTGCATAACTCCCTGACCACTGTGCATAAGTAGTTATCCACACTGGTCTAGACCTTATCCACATGGGTCTAGGAAGCGTTTAAAGCACCCTAGAAGCGATTTTAATTTTTACCCTCACCTACCCCTTACCTTTTGATTTTCCCCGCCTTGTAGCCCGTTTTAAGCGTTTTAGAATACTTTCGTTATTTGCCCTATTTTCTGTAACCTTATGTAT
>Ga0209188_1003591_pt1 | contig 10615 bp, 6 predicted proteins | sample C_130625_EF_Meta_FD_187307 | JGI IMG/M metagenome (GOLD analysis project Ga0209188, IMG submission 187307) | Freshwater microbial communities from Lake Croche, Canada to study carbon cycling - C_130625_EF_MetaG (SPAdes) (version 2) | ecosystem: Environmental > Aquatic > Freshwater > Lake | place...
ACATCAGCAATGTAGATTGAACGTCCGTGCGTACCCACAACTAACTCATTTTCACGTGGATGAACAATTAAATCATGCACGGGCGTGGCAGGCATTTCACCCGACATACGCATGAAAGATTTTCCTTTATTCAAAGAAATGTACAAACTGTGGTCCGTTCCGACGTAAAGTAAATTTGGATTTTTAGGGTCTTCTTTCACCACATTCACGGCTTCAGTTGGAAGGTCTTCACCTAATTTCTGCCACGTTTGTCCGTAGTCATCCGAACGATACACGTAAGCCGCAAAATGGTCGTCTCTATATCCATTCAAGGAAACATAAACCGTTCCTTCGTTGTGATTAGAAGCATTCACTCGACTCACCCAAAGATTTTGGGGCAAACCGTCCGAAATTTTCGTCCACGTGTAGCCACCATCTTTTGAAACATGGATTAATCCATCATCCGTTCCCACGTATAAAAGCCCGAATTTCAAAGGCGATTCGTCAATGGTAGCAATTGTTCCAAAAGGCACATCCCCTTCTTTTCCACCTTTTGTCAAATCGCCCGAAAGAGCCTTCCATGTTTCGCCTTTATCCAAACTTCTGAAAAAACGATTTCCGCCAAAATACAGCACATCTTGATTATGTTTTGACAGTAAAATTGGGCTTTGCCAGTTGAATCGATTTTTAACTTCGCCAATTTCTTGGGGCATTTGGAGGAATTTCTGTGAGCCGTTTGCCGTATTTACTCTAAAATAATTTCCGAATTGAAAACCCGTATAAACCGTCTGATTATCACGAGTATCTACGGCAATTTGCATGCCATCACCGCCCATAATACGTTTAAAAGGATATGTTCCACTGTCATACCAATCGTAATCTGGTTTATTCGTTGAAGGGCCAAACCAAACGCCATTATCTTGCAAACCAGCGTAAACATTATACGGTTTGGCCATATCAATTTGTACGGCATACAACTGTCCGACGGCGGGCGTATTAGCTTTAAACCACGTTTTCCCATCGTCGTAGGTGATGTTAATTCCACCGTCATTTCCCAAGATTTGATGTTTTGAATTCGTAGGATTTATCCAAACAATATGGTGGTCGGCGTGGACATTATCCGCATTCATCGATTGGAAAGTTTTACCTCCATCGGCTGATTTTATGATTTGAAATCCAGGAATTACGATTTTATCGGCATTATCGGGTGCCACGAAAACCGTTCCGAAATAATAGCCATACGTATTAAAAACCCAATCTAAATAGTCTTTGTGCGTACGTTTCCAAGTTTTTCCTGCGTCATCCGAGCGATAAACTTCCGCTCCCGTGATGGGCGTATCAAATAAATCATCGTTGGCATTTTCTGTAAATTTCACAATGTCCAACACTTGAAATTTGCCCGCTTTCACCTCCGCTTTTAAGGATTTGGCGGTGTATTTTTCGGGAAAGCGTTTCTCGTCTAAATATTCCGTTAATTTACTGTCCTCCAAAGCCAAAAACTGTTCGTTTGTCATGGTTCTCAACTGCTTGGCGTTCAGTGTATTATCAACTTTTTTCTTCCCATCATCCGGGCGATTTTTTTGATTATCCAAAACGGCATACACAATAGTTGGATTTTGTGGAGAAATACCCACACCAACCCGACCGTTGCCTTCGCCTTGTGGAAAACCAGAGCCTTCGCCCGTGATATTTTGCCAAGTTTCGCCTTCATCGGTTGATTTGTAAATTCCCGTAGTTTTGCCAGATTCCACAAAATTCCACGATTTACGTTCTTTGTGCCACAAGCCCGCATACAAAACACTGGGATTGCTTGGGTCGATGGATAAATCTACGCCTCCCGTATTTTCGTCCACAAAAAGTGTCTGTTTCCACGTCTTTCCACCATCGGAAGTTTTAAATAATCCTCGTTCTTTGTTGGGAGTATAAAGTTTGCCCAAAGCCGCTACCCAAACCGTATTTGGGTCAGTTGGATGCAAAATTACCTTGCCGATGTGCTGCGTTTCACCCAAACCTTTGTGTTGCCAAGTTTTGCCTCCATCTTCACTTTTGTACATGCCCACACCGGCGTAAGACGAGCGAGAAGAATTGGCTTCACCTGTGCCAATCCAGATGGTTTTGCCTTTGGTTTTCCAATCGACCGCAATATCTCCAATCGTCATAACTGCCTCATCATCAAAAAGTGGCGAGAAGCTAATGCCATTGTTTTCAGTTTTCCAAAGTCCACCCGAAGCATACGCTACGAAAAATTCAGTAGGGTTTTGATTATTGACATCCACATCAACCACCCGTCCCGACATCACGGTTGGACCAATCGAACGAAACTTTACATTATTCACTAATGATTTCATTTCCAAAACTTTACGTTGATCAAAAGCCTTCATTCGCTCGCTGGCGGTAGTACTTTGTAAAGGTTGTGAAGTTGAGATATTAGGTTGTTGGAGGTTCTTTTTCTTTTGGGCGTTTACTGAGAAAGTCAGTGTTAGTGCTAAAAGTAGTAAATATTGGTTTTTCATTTTTTGGGGTTTTAGGTTGATGATATTGTAAAGATAATTGGATTGTGGATTAGTTGTAAAAAAAATCCCCATGAAAAGAATTCATAGGGATTTTTGAAGTTTGGAATAACTATAAATCTCTTTCTAATTCAGCTCTGATGTCGTCAATTTCGTCCAAAGAGAGTTCTGTCATATCCGCAATCACTTGATTATTATAACCTTTTATAATGCCATTTTTTGCTATTTCAATGGCTTTTGCATTCCCAATCTTGGCAATCACAACCATGGAAGCCTCTTTATTTTTAGATTTTGTTCTTTCTTCGGGCGTTAGGTTTTCAAAACTAATTAAGTCCACCGCTCGCTTAATTCCTTGATTATTTTTATTGACGATTGGTCTCTCAGGGCTGTGGATTGACTGATAAATTAAATCTAACCAGTCTCGCATTTTTGCTGGGGTATCTTTATCGGGGTGATTTGGGTTTAGACAAACGAACTGATGCCCATAAATGTCTATTTCTTCTCCTTTCAAATTTCTTGGATTAAGATTTATCATCAAGACTTCATCTTTTATCGGCTTCCCATTTTTTTGATTAATGCTATACGGAGCTGTCAGAACTACGATCATATACACCGTTTGCTCTATTCCGTATTCTTTACTACGCTTTTGTTGCTCGGAAATCACCATTAAAAAGTAGTGTAGGAATCTGTCAAAATTATGGTCATATTCAACTTTTTGTATTTCAATGACGATTCTTTTATCGACAGTTTCAGCGAAAATATCAAGTTCAAAGTCAATGTATCCAATTTTGGGCAAAAATTTCTTTTCTGTTTCAATAGTGCCAATTTCCACATCTAAATCTAAAATATCCTTTACAAACTGTGTAAATACAATTTTATCAGTAAAGGCTTTCTTGAATATTACTTCATTATCTAAGTTACCAAGCATTTTTATGATTGTTTGTTTGGGTAAATTTACAAATATTATTACACTATTTTAAAGATATTTATTCACTCCTCAAACAAAGCTTCCATTTTCAAACTACTCTGAATTAAATTGGTTGCATAGTCATTATTCACAATGCCATAGGTAGTAATCATCGTTAAAAATAATGTTTTATTGGCATTCGTTTTTTGAAGAAATGCTTGTCGTTTATAGTTTAATTCCTCTGCATATTTTTTGGTGATTAGATACGCTTTATTGGAAAATTTAATTTCGCAGATATTAATACATTTGTCGGCTCTGTCGATGAGTAAATCAATTTGAAAACCTTTTTCTTCTGATTTAGAAATATATCTCCAAGCAGAATGTTCCGTATAGATTGCTCCAATTCCTAAGGCTTTTTTGATACTTCTGATATGTTTTTGGCAAATATTTTCAAAAGCAAAATCGCTCCAACTTTTCCAAGAGGCTGTTGTAGATTTTAGCAGCCAAGTTCCGTCTCCGTAGTCTTTGCTTGGTTCAATAAATTTTAGATAAAATAACGAATATTCATCGCTGAGTTTATAGATTACGTCTTTAGAATTTCTTTCGTATGGAATATAATTTGTGATAAATCCTGATTCTAATAATTCATCTAATAATTTAGTCGCACTTCCCCCAGAAGATAAATTGCAGGCTTCAATAATTTGTGTACGGGTAAGTCCTTCATTTTTATTGGCTAAACTTCTCATAACGGCAATATGTCTTTCGGGTTTATCAAAAAGGGCAGGATATAAATACTGAAATTCATTTCTTAAAATACCATCTTTTGAAAAACACATTCTATCAATATTTTGGTCGAAACTTTGTCCTTTGCGAATGTCAAGTAAATAATGTGGAATTCCTCCCATTACTATAAAAATTTGCAGGATTTGGTATTTGTCAAGATTAACCAATTGACTTTTTAAATACGACTCAGTTTCTTTTAAGCTAAAAGGCTGTAGTCTTATGCGTTGTGTGATACGGTTATGCAAACCTCCCCGATTGCCCATGATATTTTGAATCATCCATGAAGCCGCCGAACCACAAATAACCACAATGATATTATCTCTTCTGGATGCCCAACTATTCCAAAAGTGGTCAAAAGCCGATAAAAAACCTGATTTACGGGAATCTAACCATGGGAATTCATCAATAAAAATTACTTGTTTTTCGTTTGAAACAGAGGATTCTAAGTATAATTTCAATAATTAAAATGCTTGAATCCAATTGTCGGGCACACCTACCGGAATAGGAGATTTGGAGAAATTTGTTAAAGTAATCGCAAAATTTTCAAGTTGCTCTCTGAACGAACCATCCAGAACCCCTGTAAGTTCAAACGTGAGATTTTCTGCAAAGAATGTTCTAATCAAGAATGTTTTACCAACCCTTCTTCTGCCATAAATAGCCAATAATTCAGCTTGTTTTGATACTAAAAGTTGATTCAAAATATTTTTTTCTGATGCTCTTCCAACTATTTCCATGGCTCTAAATTTTTATAAGTCGCCTAAACTATATTTTTTACCCCACTATTGGCGACTTATAAAAATTATATCCAGCCAAAACTTCAATAAAATTATCTTTTCAAATAATTATACCCAGATTTTAATGAATAAATTTTACTTTTGAGGTAAATCTAAATACATTCATCAATTCTCTAAATGCAATATTTTTTAATTTTCTTAGCCTTCCTTTGCGGAGCCGTTTTCCCAACGCAGGCGGGGCTAAATGCCAAAATGGCTAAATTTGTGGGGCATCCCGTTTTAGCCGCTTTTTTCTCTTTTCTTACGGGTTTGATTGGTCTAATCATTTATGCTGCCATTACTCGAATTCCCCTAAATTTAATGAGTCAATGTCGAAATGCTCCGTGGTATGTTTGGTTTGCCGGACTTTTGGGGGCTTTTTACGTGAGTATGGTCATTGTGCTCATGCCAAGATTGGGCGTTGCCTTAACCTTCGGATTGATTGTGGCGGGACAAATGTCGATATCCATTTTGTTTGATCATTACGGAATTTTGGATGCTCCCGTACGTGAAATTTCTTTAGGAAGAATCATTGGAGCTTTATTTTTAGTCGTTGGCGTAGTGTTGGTCCGTAAATTCTAAAACTGAATCGTATTATAGCACACGAATACCGCATCTATTGCGCAATATAGATTTTTAATTATCCAATTTCTATTTTAGCTAAAAAATCCCATTAAATATCTGTGTCATCAGCGTTTCAATCACATATACATTTATGACGAAAATGAAATTTTGCCCACAGTGCGGCAAACCGCTTGAATTAAAATTCAGAGACGACCGTGAACGTCTGCAATGCACTGACCAAAGTGCTGATTGTGGCTACGTTTTTTGGAATAATCCTACGCCCGTAGTTGCGGCGATTGTCGAACACGAGGGCGATATTATTTTGGCTCGCAATGCCGCTTGGCCCGAAGGCTGGTATGCGCTCATCACAGGTTTTTTGGAAGCTGGCGAAACACCCGAAGAAGGCATTTTGCGGGAAGTGAAAGAAGAATTAAACCTTGAGGGTGAAATCATGGAATTTGTGGGCTTATACGAATTTCACCGCATGAACCAACTCATTATTGCCTATCATGTTCGGGCAAGTGGTGAAATAAAACTCAGTGAAGAATTAATTGATTATAAACGTCAGAAAGACCACGAAATCCGTCCCTGGGCATCAGGAACAGGGAAAGCAGTACAAGCATGGCAAGCGAAAAGAGGGATTTTTAATGAGGTGATTACTTTTAAATAGTTGTGAATGAGTGAATTGTAAATTAAAAATAGCATCTTGACATTCACCTTTCACTAAATCACAACTCACAATTAACTCATTAACTCATAATTTATTTTCAAAACACATTGCTTCAATCAACTTCACATTGCCCGTAGTTAAGCGCATTTTTTCGTCAAAAATATTCATTTTCAATAACCATTCTTCAAATTCTGGGGCGGGTCTTTTCCCCAGTAAGTGCCTGATATACAGCGCATCATGAAAAGAAGTACTTTGATAATGCAACATCACATCATCTGCCCCTGGCACACCCATGATGAAGTTGCAACCTGCGGTGCCTAAAAGGGTTAATAAGGTATCCATATCGTCTTGGTCGGCTTCGGCGTGGTTGGTGTAACACACGTCCACGCCCATGGGAAGCCCCAATAATTTACCGCAAAAATGGTCTTCCAAACCCGCCCGAATAATTTGTTTGCCATCGTATAAATATTCAGGTCCAATAAATCCAACGACCGTATTGACCAAAAGGGGATTAAAATGTCTTGCCACCGCATAGGCACGAGTTTCGCAAGTTTGTTGGTCGAGTCCGTGGTGAGCATTTGCCGAGAGCGAACTTCCTTGACCCGTTTCAAAATACATTAAGTTATTGCCAACCGTTCCTCGGTTGAGTGAAAGCCCCGCTTCGTAACCTTCCTTCAAAATATTCAAATTAATGCCGAAAGATGTATTGGTTGCCTCCGTTCCGCCAATGGATTGAAAAACTAAATCTACGGGTGCGTTCCGTTCAATGGCTTTTATGGTGGTGGTGATATGGCTCAGAATGCAAGATTGCATCGGAATTTCAAATTTTTGTCGAACAGCATCAAGCATTTCCAAAAGTCGAATCACCGTTGGAACATTGTCTGTAGCGGGATTTATGCCAATAACCGCATCACCATTTCCGTAAAATAGTCCATCAATCATGCTGGCAGCAATGCCTCTAAAATCGTCGGTCGGATGATTGGGTTGTAGGCGAGTGGAGAAACGTCCTCTTAAGCCAATCGTTGTTCTAAATTTCGTGATTACTTCACATTTTGACGCAACGGTTATCAAATCCTGCACACGCATAATTTTACTTACCGCCGCCACCATTTCGGGCGTTAGTCCTTTTTGTAAATTGGTAAGCGTTTGATTGTCAGTGGTTTCTTGCAAAAGATAATCCCTAAAATCTCCTACGGTCAGGTGACTCACAGATGTGAATGCGTGTGTATCGTGCGAGTCGATGATGAGGCGAGTTACTTCGTCTTTTTCGTAAGGAATTAAATGCTCCGTTAAGAAAGTTTTTAAAGGAATTTCCGCCAAAGCCATTTGTGCCGCCACTCTTTCTTGGGCAGATTGTGCTGCAACGCCAGCCAATTCATCACCCGACCGCCTCGGCGTCGCCTTTGCCATTAAGATTTTGAGATTGAGGAAATTGTAGGTTATATTTCTGATGGTTTGTTGATACATTTTCTTAAAAGAATTTTTGTCAAAAATAAGTTACTTTAATTTTACCCAACAATAGTAGGAGAAAAACCGGCAAAATTAGTTTTATTTGCAGTAAACTTACGACTAACGCAGTGAAAACACCTTTTGCCCTCATATTATTTTTTGCTTTATTACTCAAAATGGGCGGCTTTTATGCCATTCTGAGCTATGAAAAGTATGAAATTAGAGAAAAAGTAGCGCAAAAACTGATTAAATCGTTAAAAAAATCTGAACTAATTTGTATTGCCGCTAATGCTAAAAATTTACCCAGAATGAGGTGGGAACATCTTGGCAAAGAATTTGAATTTGAAGGTAGTTTATACGATGTTGCCTTTTTTGAAACCATTTCGGGCATAAATTATTATTATTGTTTAAAGGATAATGAAGAAACTAAATTAGCACTCAAATTCAATCAGCTCATTAATAACCAAACGGATGATATGCCAATTGGCGACAATGCCAAGCTTATTTTATATTTACTAGCACAACCCTTGTTTGCGCAACCAAACCCCTCATTTCATTTCAGTTACCTTCCCGGTAAAAAACCTTTTATTGTTATCCCTTCACTTATTTTTTATGCTTCAGACTTTGTTTCTAAATTGGAACAACCTCCGCAATTTCCTTAGATATACTATTTATTGGCATTTTTAATTTCGAGGCGTAGGTGATACGCCCCTAAATTTTGTTGGTTTCCAAAATCTGCCAGCTATTAATTCTATATTTTAAAGGTTTCACGAAAGGCATTTTGATAGATTGTAATTGCCTTCCATTATTAAAATTGAATCATGAATAAAATATTTATAATTTCCATTTTTGTGTTTATGTCGGGGCTTTCATTTGCTCAAACAACTAGCAAAGAACTTGAAGAAGTGATCGTAAAAGAAAAGCGTAAAACTGCCAAAGAAAGAGGTGAATTTAAACGCCATGCGCAGTCGGTTGAAGCGTTAACCGAAGAAGAAATGAATCGTAATAATCCCGCTTTTATTGAGCAAAGTTTAGGCACTATGGCGGGTGTTCAAGTAGATAAACGTACGCAATTAGGCGGACAAAGACTGGTCATTCGGGGATATGGCAATGACCAAAAATTTAATAACTGGGGCATTAAAGCCTATTATAATGGCGTGCCTATTACCACGGCTGAAGGCGTGACTGTTTTAGATGATATTGATTTTGCCAACGTAAATAATATCGAAGTAGTAAAAGGTCCAGCCGCCACGATGTACGGCGGAGGTGTTGGAGGTGTGGCTCGTTTTTATATGAAATCATCCGAAGATAAAGGCGTTTCTTTAACCGAGAAATTATCTTTTGGCTCGTTTGGATTGTTCCAATCGAACACTCGTTTAGACATCGTAAATGATAGTTCGGCCATTGCCTTAAGTTACGGGCATTTGTCTTCGGATGGATACCGTCCGAGAGGCAGTAGTCTCAAGAATTTCTTGACATTTTTTGGCGAATTCAAATTGAATAGTAAACAATCGCTCACGGCGTATATGAGTCATAATTATTCACTTGAAGGTGTTACAGGGCAAGTTTCCTACGCTGATTATTTCGCAGGAATTGATAATGGAAATTCGGCTTATGCCAAGAAAAATGCCCGAAATGAGTTTGTAACGACTCGTTTTAGTCTCACGCACAACTATAATTTCAGTAAAAATTTCAGCAACAGAACGACAGTATTTTACTTTGCGCAAGACCTAAAAAATGTTTCGGCAGGAGCGGATGGAAATAGCGAAAGTCCAAGTTTTGGCCTTCGTTCAACGTTTGATTGGAAGAGGAATTTTACCGAAAATGTGACTAATAATTTTACGCTGGGCACAGAAATTCAACAATCTCGTGCTTTGGCTACAAGTTTTCGTTTTGTCGGAACTGACGACGCAAATCCATTAAAAGTACAGGACATTTCAAAAGGTTCCTATTTCAAAACACTGACGAATCAGTACGCTTATTTTTTCCATAATAGAACTACTTTTGAAGCCCTCGATTTATCGTTAATTGTGGGTTTGAGTGCCAATCAGATTGATTATACTCGTTTAGATTTATTGGCAAGCACAGGTTTATTGACAACGGCGAGTTATGGCAAAGATTTATCGTTCAGTAAAAGTTTTGAAACCTCTTTCAATCCGCACATTGCTTTGCAGAAAAATTTCAAGCAACAAATTTTCAATTTGAGTTATAGCGAAGGATATAATGCGCCAACGGCTTCGACTTCTTTCATTGGAACAATCAATAAAGCCAATGATAATTTATTGCCAGAAAAAGCCAGAATGATTGATTTGGGTATTCAAGGCTTGTTATTCAAGAGTAAATTGGATTATCAAGTATCCCTCTTCAACATTGATATTACCAATAAACTTACCCAACTTTCGGGCGTAAATCCTGCGGGAGGTACTTATTCCTATTTTGCCAATACGGGAAATCAGACCAATCAGGGCTTAGAATTGAGTTTGGGATATTTGATGGTGGGCGGTGCGAAATCGTTTATCAAGAAAGTTGAGCCATTTTTGAATTATTCAAATTATCATTTCAAATACAGCGATTTCAAAACCTTATACAAAGGCAGTGTCGTTGATTATACTAACAATCAAATAGTTGGGGTTCCTAAAACAAAATATACCTTGGGCTTAGACATCGTAACCAACATGGGGCTTTATTTAAACAATACTTACAACGTAATGGGCGATGTTTTTACTGATTTTGCTAATACGAACAACGTGAAAGGATTTGCTTTATTAAACAGTAAAATTGGCTACAAAATCTCCGGTAAAAAGATGGATTTTGACGTCTATTTTGCGGGAAATAACCTGACTAACCAAATCAATTATACTTTCTTATTTTTGGGAAATAACATCAACGACTCAGATGCGGGCAGTAATTATCCAGCGGGTGTTGCGACGGACGTAAACCCAGGACCGAGCAACGCTTATTATTTTGGTGGCGTAAATGT
>Ga0209188_1003594_pt1 | contig 10613 bp, 9 predicted proteins | sample C_130625_EF_Meta_FD_187307 | JGI IMG/M metagenome (GOLD analysis project Ga0209188, IMG submission 187307) | Freshwater microbial communities from Lake Croche, Canada to study carbon cycling - C_130625_EF_MetaG (SPAdes) (version 2) | ecosystem: Environmental > Aquatic > Freshwater > Lake | place...
CCAAGCCAACATGGCGAACGCAATATCTTTACGCCACAACCACACTAAACCAATCACAGAAAAGCAAATAATGACGCTATGCCCAAAAGCGTAGTTGGTAAATAGCCAAGGTGGCAGGGTTTCTAGTGGCGGTTTGCCGAAATGCCAAGTGCCGCTCAGCATGTTGAACAACATAAACGCGCCGAATGAGATCAAATCAGGTGCGGCACCAAACAGAATGGCAATCCAAGCATGGCGCTTGTGACCAAATAATCCATACCCCCAAAGTGCGTGGCTAAAGGTATCCATTTGTCTATTGGTAGAGTTGGTGGTGGTGAATGTATTTCATCACACTGCGCGGCATGAAATTGCTGACATCAGTTTTTGATGCAATGTGCTGGCGAATTTGTGTAGATGAAATGTTAAAAGCCGCAATTTCTTGTATTAATATTTTTCCGTTAGCAGAGTTTTTAAGGCTGTTTGCATCCTTGGTTTGATGCGCTTCAAGCAGCAACTCAACTTCAGTATTCCAGTTTAATTTTTCAGAATGCGGCCGTTTGACTACAACAAAATGGCAGTGGTTGAGCAGATCTTTCCAGCGATGCCAGGTGTTCAGCCTAGCAAAAGCATCTGAACCTATCAGCCAGCAAATGCTCACCTTATCACCAAGTTCTTTACGTAATGCAATAAGACTGTCGATGGTGTAAGAAGGGCCAGCACGCTCAAGTTCGCGGGTATCAATCTGAAATTTTGGATGGTCAACAATAGCGAGTTTTACCATCTCGGCGCGATGTTCAGCGCTGACGTTTGGCATATCTTTTAATGCTGGAATGGCGGCAGGCATGAAGCGTATTGCCTCAAAAGCAAGCGTTTGTTGTAAGCATTCAGAAAGGTGCAGGTGGCCGTTATGGATGGGATTAAACGTACCGCCTAAAATACCTATCATGAATGATATTTAAGCGCGAACATGCCCATCACCCAATACGATGTATTTGAGTGAGGTTAAGCCATCAAGTCCAACAGGGCCGCGGGCGTGGAGCTTATCCGTTGAAATGCCGATTTCTGCGCCCAATCCATATTCAAAGCCATCTGCAAAGCGGGTGGATGCGTTTACCATGACACTGCTTGAGTCTACCTCACGCAAGAAACGGCGAGCTTTGTTGTAGTTTTCAGTCACGATGGCTTCGGTATGCTGTGATGAATGCTGATTGATATGCGCAATCGCTTCATCTAAATCAGCCACTACCTTACAGGAAATAATCGCGTCTAAATATTCCGTATAGTGGTCTTCTTCGGTCGCTTTCTTTGCGGCTGGAACCAAAGCACAAGTTTCTGCACAACCTCGTATTTCAATGCCTTTGCTAATCAACATTTCAGCAATTTTTGGCAACATGTCTTTGGCTACGCTACGTGCAATCAAAAGTGATTCTGTGGTGTTGCAGGTCCCAAGTCGCTGCGTTTTTGAGTTCTCAACAATTCGAATCGCCTTATCAAAATCTGCTTCCTCATCCACATACACGTGGCAATTGCCCTCCAAGTGCTTAATCACAGGAATTCGTGCATCGTTCAATATGCGCTCAATCAGGCCTTTGCCACCACGAGGCACAATCACATCCACAAATTCTTTCATTGTGATGAGTTCGCCAACCGCAGCGCGGTCTGTGGTCTCGACGACTTGCACAGCTGCTTTTGGTAAGCCTGCAGCAGCTAAACCTTCATGCACTAATTTCGCTAAGGCTTGGTTGCAATGAATGGCCTCTGAGCCGCCACGCAGAATGGTGGCATTGCCTGATTTAATGCATAAGCCAGCGGCATCCACTGTTACATTTGGACGCGCTTCGTAAATAATGCCAATTACCCCAAGCGGTACACGCATTTTGCCGATTTGGATGCCAGATGGGCGGTATTTCATATCGCTAATTTCACCAATTGGATCAGCAAGGCTGGCAATTTGTTGCAAGCCTTCAGCCATGGTGGCGATTGATTTTTCAGTGATGGTGAGGCGGTCTAACATCGCCGCTTCCATGCCTGCAGCTTTTGCCGCAGCTAGGTCTTGTTGGTTGGCGGCAAGTAGGGCATCTTTTTCACGCAAAATCGATTTAGCGATGGTGGTGAGCGCTAAGTTTTTAGTATTGGTTTCAGCTTTTGCCATGGCGCGTGAAGCGTTGCGCGCTTCTACCCCAACATTGTGCATATACGATTTAATGTCCATCTGTTCCCAATCTTCCTTTAGCGGCTTCTGGCTCTTGTGCCAATTCTTGCCAAACCAAAACATAATCTCGAAATCTCTAGCCAAGCATCGCCTTGCATCATGCCTTTTGCTGTTTTATCAATATCAGCAAGCTTCAATAATGCCGCTTGTAATTGTTTTAAGCTTAATCGCCCGACCGCTTGCTTGGCAAGCGCTTGTTTTGGACCAAACACTTTGGCCTGAACCAAGGCGCTATTTAAGTTTTCTCCGCGCGCTTCGGCCTGTTTAATTTTCACTAATGGCGTAATCGCCCAAATCAGTGGGTTCATCACAGCAACAGGCTGTGCGCCTTCATCTTTCAGGCAATCTAAAATCCGCACGGTGCGATCTACATCTCCAGATAACACAGCCTCCCCAAGTTGCACTGCGTCAAAGCGCGAAACATTGAGCACGGCTGCACGGACATCATCCCCAGCAATTGCGCCAGCAGGGTAGAGCAAGCCTAGTTTTTGTATCTCTTGATGCGCGGCAAGTAAATTGCCCTCTACTTGGTTCGCCATGAAAATTAAAGTTTCCGCATCGGTACTTTGCTTTTGCAATGCCAAACGGTTAGCAATCCATTGTGGCAATTGTGCAGGCCCAACTTCACGCAGTTCAATAAATACGCTATTTTGTTGCAGCGCTGTGTACCAAGCGCTTTTTGCATCGCGCCAATCAATGGCTGGCAGAATAACCACGGTGACAGTATCAGGTAAAGCTTCTGCCGCTATGGCTTGAAGCGCTTTGCTACCCTCAAGGCCAGGTTTGCCTGTGGGGATATGAATTTCAAGTAAACGTTGGCTCGCGAACAATGACATGGCCTGGCCATACTCAGCGATTTGTGCCCAATTAAAATAACGGTCAGAAGTTAAACTGGTGCGTTCATCAAAGCCTAGTTCACGGGCTTTGGCACGAATGGCATCTAAACATTCACGTTGAGATAAAGGCTCATCTCCTGTGAGCACATAGAGCGGCTTAAGGCCGTTGCTGAGGTGTTGGGATAGTTGTTGTGGCGCCAAATTCATATTGGAACGATGCAGGCAGTTTGCCTATTTCACAGCCTTGGATTTAGGTTTTTGGGCAACTAAGCGACGCATGAGTTCTCTTGTAGCATCGCGGCGCATATCTTCATAAAGCATGGCTTCTTCGTATGATTTCGCCAGCAACTCTGTATCTAAATATGAAAAATCACGACGACTTTCTATCATTTGCTCTGGACCCCAAAGTTCTTCTGACGCGTCACGCACGCGAAATTTTATGCGGTAGAACAATTCAAACTCACGCACAGAACCGGTGCCGCCCAATGACAGAATGCGTTTTTCGATACCGTCGCTCATTAAATCCAACATTATTTCAGCCTCTTCAGGCTCTTTGACGATAATCACACCATTGGTTTTAAGTGAGCTAATTAAGTCTTTAGAAATGCTAACTGAGCCTTTCATATAGAGCTTGCTGAACGCTAAATCAGCTGCGCCGCGTAAATGAAAACCGCATGCGGCAACAACAAAGGCCAGCATTAGGATGGTTAAATAGCGAGCAACATAGCGATTCATCATTACCCCACAACAATATTGACGAGTTTATTTGGCACTACAATGATTTTACGCACAGTCGAACCATCCTCTAGAAATTTTTGCACAAAAGGCTGAGCAACTGCATGCTGTTCAATAGCCTCTTTTGCCATGGTTTTAGCAACGATAATACTTCCGCGCAATTTGCCATTCACTTGCACTACTAGCTCAACTTCATCTTGTACCATTGCAGATTGGTCAGCACTCGGCCATGTGGCATCCTCAATCACTATGTCTTGACGCAACTCAGTCCACAAGGCTTGGCAAATATGCGGCACGATAGGTGAGAGGAGTAAAGTGACATTCTCTAGCACTTCCTGGCGTACGCTGCGTGTAACCACATCATCGCCATCTACTTTGCCATAAGCATTCATCAGCTCCATCACTGCGGCGATAGCGGTATTGAAAGTTTGGCGTCGGCCGTAGTCGTCAGTAATTTTCTCAATGGTTTGATGTAATTGGCTGCGCAGAGTTTTGAGTTCAGCACTCAACTCGCCAGCCTTGTAAGTTTCAACTGCGCCAGTTTCTAAATGCGTTGCCACAAACGTCCACAAGCGACGCAAGAAACGATGTGCGCCTTCTACCCCACTATCTGCCCACTCTAAGCTTTGCTCAGGTGGGGCAGCAAACATCATAAATAAACGTGCAGTATCTGCGCCGTAAGTGTCGATAAGTGCTTGAGGGTCAACAGTGTTGCCTTTAGATTTGCTCATCTTAGTGCCTTCTTTTAGCACCATGCCTTGCGTGAGCAAGTTTGTGAATGGCTCGTCATTTTTGAGTAAGCCAACATCACGCATTAATTTATTAAAGAAGCGGGCATAAAGTAAATGCAAAATCGCGTGTTCAATGCCGCCAATGTATTGGTCAACAGGCAACCAATAGTTTGCGCGTTCATCCACCATGCCGGTGTGGCAATCAAAACTTGCGTAGCGTGCGAAATACCACGAAGACTCAAAAAAAGTATCCATGGTGTCAGTTTCGCGTGTGGCTTTGCCACCGCAAGTTGGGCAAGTGGTTTCGTAGAAGTTAGGGTCTTTTTTAATAGGTGAGCCTACGCCATCCATCACCACGTCTTCTGGCAAGCGAACAGGGAGTTGATCGGCAGGCACAGGCACTTCGCCACAGCTAGCGCAATGCACAATAGGGATAGGACAGCCCCAATAGCGTTGGCGTGAAACACCCCAGTCGCGTAAACGGTATTGCGTGCGACGTTTGCCTAAGTTCTTTGCGCTGAGTGCTTCGGCGATTTTGCTGGAAGCACTATCAAAATCTAGGCCATCAAATGCACCAGAGTTAAATATTACGCCATGCTCTGTGAAGGCTTCAGTCATATGCAAATCAAGCTCGGCATTTTGTGGCTTAATTACAGCTTTCATTGGCAAGCTGTATTTGTTCGCAAACTCAAAATCGCGCTCATCATGGGCTGGAACAGCCATCACCGCGCCTTCGCCATAGCTAATGAGCACATAATTAGCCACCCAAACTGGCAATTGTTCGCCAGTCAGTGGGTGTTGAACAAATAAGCCTGTTGCCATGCCTTTTTTCTCGGCAGTCGCAATATCAGCTTCAGCCACGCTTCCCATTTTGCACTCTTGAATAAAGGCTTGGAGTGTAGGGTTGTTTTCTGCCGCTTGTGTCGCTAAAGCATGCTCTGCGGCAACGGCTACATAAGTTGCCCCCATGAGTGTGTCTGGACGGGTTGTATAGACCCTCAGATTGCCTTCACCGCCAACAATAGGAAACTCGACTTCACAGCCGTAGCTTTTACCTATCCAATTGCGTTGCATGGTTTTAACTTGTTCAGGCCAGCCCTCAAGTTTGTCGAGGTCAGCTAACAACTCATCGGCATACGCCGTGATTTTCATAAAGTATTGAGGAATGTCGCGTTTTTCAACCACTGCGCCAGAGCGCCAGCCTTTGCCATCAATCACTTGCTCATTCGCAAGCACGGTTTGGTCAACAGGATCCCAGTTGACCGTAGCTGTTTTTTTGTAGATGAGACCTTTTTTGAAAAGCTCAGTAAATAGCCATTGTTCCCAGCGGTAATACTCAGGCGTACAAGTGGCAATTTCTCTATCCCATGAAATGCCAAGGCCTAAAGACTTGAGTTGCTCTTTCATGTGCTCGATATTGCTATATGTCCAACCAGCAGGCGCCACATTGTTTTTGATTGCTGCATTCTCAGCAGGCAAGCCAAATGCATCCCAGCCCATTGGTTGCATCACATTAAAGCCACGCATGCGGTGGAAGCGGCTCAGCACATCACCAATCGTGTAGTTGCGCACATGACCCATGTGCAAACGACCACTTGGATAAGGGAACATCGACAAGCAATAATACTTAGGCTTATCCCTCTTTTCAGTCGCCTTAAAAGTTTGATTGGTTTCCCAATATTGCTGGGCGCGTTCTTCGATTTCTTTAAATGGATACTGCTGTTGCATGGCAAATATTTTTGTGTGGATAAATAATCTTGAATTATACCTTGAAGCCAAAGGGATGTGCGGAAGCTTCAGTGAATTGCTATGGTGTTGCAGGCAATAAAAAAGCCATCGCGAAGATGGCTTTTTGCGGTGCTATTTTGCTGACATCTAAATTGCTACACGTTGAATCTAAAGTGCATCACATCGCCATCTTGCACGATATATTCTTTACCCTCTAAGCGCATTTTTCCGGCTTCTTTTGCGCCTTGTTCACCTTTGTGGGCAACGTATTCGTTAAAGGCAATCACTTCGGCGCGGATAAAGCCACGCTCAAAGTCGGTATGAATCACGCCTGCTGCTTGTGGTGCGGTTGAGCCTTTGCGAACTGTCCAAGCACGTACTTCTTTAACGCCTGCGGTGAAGTAGGTTTCTAAGCCGAGTAGAGCATATGCTGCACGTACTACCCGGTCTAAGCCTGGCTCTGTTAAGCCTAGCTCTTCTAAAAACAAAGCTTTGTCTTCGTCTTCTAGGTCTGAAATTTCTGCTTCAATCTTTGCGCAAATGCTCACCACTGGGGAGCCTTCTTTTTTGCCTAATTCAACGATTGAATCAAGGAGTGGGTTGTTGCTAAAGCCTTTTTCATCAACGTTAGCGATGTACATCACTGGTTTAACCGTAATGAGGCAAAGTGGCTTGAGTAGGTGCAACTCATCAGCATCTAAGCCTAGAGTGCGCACAGCTTTGCCTTCGTCCAAGCCTTTTTGTACTTTGACTAACACGGCGCAGAGCGCAATCGCTTCTTTGTCGCCTGATTTTGCTTTTTTGCTTTCGCGTTGAACCGTTTTATCAACTGTTTCCATGTCGGCAAGTGCTAGCTCGGTGTTGATGGTTTCAACATCTGAAAGGGGGTCAACTTTGTTGGCAACGTGCACCACGTTAGCATCGTTAAAACAACGCACGACGTGAGCAATCGCATCGGTTTCGCGGATATTGGCTAAGAACTTGTTACCTAGGCCTTCACCTTTTGAAGCGCCGGCTACCAAGCCTGCAATGTCAACAAACTCAACAATCGCAGGTTGTACTTTTTGCGGATTGACGATATCAATCAATGGCTTCATCCGTGGATCAGGCACTTCAACGATACCGACGTTAGGCTCAATCGTGCAGAAAGGGTAGTTTTCTGCCGCGATCCCTGCTTTGGTGATGGCATTGAAGAGCGTTGATTTACCTACGTTTGGTAGGCCGACAATTCCGCATTTCATAATTTTTCCTGTTAAGTAAATTCGTAACTAATTTTTAGTGTGCAATTTTAACATTGCTGATTCAAATTCGCCTTTTAATAGCAAAGGAACCAGCGAGGTACTTTGATCTATGTTCTCTTCTATCGCGCGCATTTCATCGCGGCTAGGGTCGTGCAATACAAAATTTGCCACAGCATTTTTATCGCCCGGATGACCAATGCCTAAACGTAAGCGCCAAAAATCAGGGGTGCCTAGCTGTGCAGCAATATCTTTCAGGCCGTTATGACCGCCATGCCCGCCACCTTTTTTGAGTTTAACTGTGCCTGGAGGTAGATCTAATTCGTCATGCACTACTAAAACAGAGTCGGGCGCAATCTTGTAAAACTTAGCCAGCGCAGCTACCGCGAGTCCACTAGCATTCATAAAAGTGGTTGGCTTGAGTAACCATGCTTCATCATTGCTGGATTTTAAGTTGCCAGCATGACCAAAAAACTTGGCCTCAAGGTTGAGCTTGCTTCCTGTTTCGGCGCAGATTTGATCGACCCACCAAAAGCCAGCATTGTGGCGAGTAGATTCATATTGGGCGCCCGGATTGCCTAGTCCAACGATTAGTTTGATTTGACTCATAGCCTATTGTCGCTTATTCAGCCTAAAATAATTTCAAAGCCTGAAAATAATAACGCGCGTTCCGGAAAACCGAAACGCGCGTTTTAGAGGGAAATAACATCAGCGATTAAGCTGCTGGAGTTGCTTCCGCTGTATCATCAGCCGCCGCAGCCGCACCACCGCGAGTTTTCGCGATACTTGCAACAGCCACGTCAGCGCCGTGTGCTAATTGAACGAACTCAACACCCTTAGGCAATTTGATTTCTGACAAGTGAACTGAATGACCCATCGCCAAGTTTGCCAAATCAACTTCAATAAACTCTGGCAAGTCTTTTGCTAGGCAGCTTACGTCAGCTTCTGTCGCGATGTGAGCAACGATGCCGCCGCCCACTTTTACGCCTGGAGCGATTTCACCGTTGATAAAGTGCAATGGCACTTTAACGTGGATTTTTTCTGTTGCACTAACACGTTGAAAGTCGATGTGTTGAATTGTGTTGCGTACCGGATGCATTTGGTAGTCACGTAACAATACAGACTCTTTTTTACCATCTAAGTTAAGCGTCAAGATAGAAGCGTGGAATGCTTCATGGCGGAATTCCATGAACAATGCTTTCGTATCAAATTCAATGCTTACTGCGTCTTTGCCCGCACCATAAACCACACCTGGTACTTTAGCTGAACGGCGAAGACGGCGGCTCGCACCCGTACCTTTCGCTTCACGTGTTACTGCTGAAATTTCAATAGCCATTTTACTACTCCTAAATTTAACCAAAATAAGCTTCTGGTTTTTCAAAAACTGTTGTCCGCGACCAGACAACAGGGGGTGATGCACTTGTTACCAAGTGCATCGAAACTCTAATTAATCTTCAAATAATGAGCTGACAGAGTCTTCATTGCTAATACGGCGAATGGTTTCAGCCATTAATTCGCCTACGCTTAATTGGCGTACTTTCTTACATGAAGCCGCTTCTTCGCGCAGAGGAATTGTATCTGTGACGACCAATTCATCAAGCTCTGAGGCCTTGATTCGCTCAATTGCCGTGCCTGAAAGAACAGGGTGGGTACAATAAGCAACAACTTTAATCGCGCCCTTTTTCTTGAGCGCTGATGCAGCTTCGCATAAGGTATTTGCTGTGTCGACCATGTCATCCATAATCACGCATGTGCGACCTGCAACATCACCAATGATGTTCATCACTTTAGCCACATTTGCTTTGGGACGACGTTTGTCAATAATAGCCAAATCAGAGCCCATTTGCTTAGCAAGGGCACGTGCACGAACCACGCCGCCAACGTCTGGTGATACGACGACTAAATTCGTATGGTGTTGCTTGGTAAGGTCGTCAAGCAACACAGGTGAAGCATAGATATTATCAACCGGAATCTCAAAAAAGCCTTGGATTTGATCTGAGTGCAAATCCATGGTCAATAAACGGTTAACGCCAACGCTGGTTAGCATATTGGCCACCACTTTTGCAGTAATTGCAACGCGGGCTGAACGTGGACGGCGATCTTGACGTGAATAGCCAAAGTAAGGAATTGCGGCAGTGATGCGACCTGCAGATGCGCGGCGAAGTGCGTCTACCATGACCATCACTTCCATTAGGGTGTCATTGGTCGGGGCGCAAGTTGATTGCAATACGAACACGTCTTTGCCTCGGACGTTATCTTGCAATTCAACCATGACTTCGCCATCGCTGAAACGGTCAACGGTTGCACGACCTAACTCCATGCCCAAGTGTTTCGCCACTTTTTTGGCAAGTTTAGGGTTGGCCGTGCCTGTAAACACCATCATGTCGCCTCTGGCCACAGTGGATTCCTTTTAAGCTATTAAAACAAAAAAAGCGTGTAATGCTACACGCTCCATATTGCAATACTGGCTGGGGAAGAAGGATTCGAACCTTCGCATGCCGGAATCAAAATCCGGTGCCTTAACCAGCTTGGCGACTCCCCATTTGATCTTTATCTACTATTTTACCTAAAGTGCAGGAACCAAATTATACAGCGGATGCTGTGATAATCCGAGTGCTGCTACACAAAATATTTCAGTATTCGCAATCTCTTTTGGTTGGTTTTTTACGATGTTGTTTGCATCAGCTGAATTTTCAACTGTTACAAAAACGGACGCGCCAGATCCACTCATTCGCGCCTGTGAAAATTGATTTAACCAATTAAGACAAGCATTTACGGCTGGGTATTTCTGACAAACCACGGCTTCGAGATCGTTGTGAAACTTTTGGTCTTCACGTTCAAACACTAGGCTTTGTTTCTCCTGACCAATTTGCTTTAGATTCAGCATCTCGGAAAAGGCCGCTATTGTCGTGGGAAACGTGTTTCTTGTCAATTCCTCAGTGCTAAAAATTTCAGGCGTAGAAACGTGGACTTTAGGGGTGACGATCACAAAACTCGCCTCTGGCAAGTTAATTGCCTGCATTTGTTCACCGATACCCTCAACCCAAGCGTTTTCTCCAAAAATAAAGAAAGGCACATCGGCGCCAAGTCTAAGGCCTAAAGCCATCAAAGCTTTTCTGGTTAAGCCTAAGCCCCAAAGGTGGTTGAGTGCGAT
>Ga0209188_1003597_pt1 | contig 10603 bp, 10 predicted proteins | sample C_130625_EF_Meta_FD_187307 | JGI IMG/M metagenome (GOLD analysis project Ga0209188, IMG submission 187307) | Freshwater microbial communities from Lake Croche, Canada to study carbon cycling - C_130625_EF_MetaG (SPAdes) (version 2) | ecosystem: Environmental > Aquatic > Freshwater > Lake...
AACGGTGTAGTTGACCAGCCTTACATTGATCAAGTAGCCGTCGGGCGTTGCAAGAATCGAGGGGGACGACCCGCGCATGCGGTGCTCTTTGTCGCACACCGTAAGGGTGTGTTCGCACGCCAGCCTCACGCTGCGCCCCTTGAGATGCGGCACGTAAAATTTGTAGTTGCCGAATTGCGCGTACAGGTTCAGGGGGCACGAAAACAAGGATTTGTACACGGGAAATACCATGGACGTGTCTTTGGCGTAAAAGGCCAAAAGCGAGTACTCGTAATCCAACGCATACTCGTAAACGTTTTTGTGCACAAACAGCGCGTCGGACGGAACAGGGGTGCCTTTGACCATGTGGTAAAAGCCGCGCGCTACCGCGTGCTGGTTCTGCTCGCGAAAATGTTTGACCAGTTCGTAAATGCTCTCAATGCGCGTAGGGCGAAACGTCCACGCCTTTACACTGGCCTCTACGAATTTCTCGTACTGGTTCAACTCGCGGTACGCAATACCCTGCTTGTACATGCTGTAGTAAATTTCCTCGTCCCAGCCACCGAGATCGATGCGCTTCTGGTACAGGGCCGCGGCGACGTCAAACTTCCGCGTATCCATGTAGGTGTTGGCCAAGTAGAAATAATACCGTCCATTGGTGGGCTCGTCTTGAATTCCTTGCAGGAGCAACCGAATGTCGCGTTCCGCCTTGTCGCCCTTGGCGCCGCCGTCCCCAATGTCGTTGATCCGCAGCAACGAAAAGTCAATGACGCGTGCCCCCGCCCGCGTGTTGATGTATTCGTGCGTTACGCCCGAATAATTTTCAGCAAACGACGAGCGCACGATGCGCGTGTTGCAGTACTGAAACGCGTCGTTGCCCTGCTGCAGCCGAAAGCAGTCGGCCGTTTCCAACACGGCTTTAGTAAAGGCGGGGTCAATCACCAGCTGCATGTCGGCGTCGAGTAGCAAGACAAAGTCGGCCATCGTCACCGCGTCGTGGAGCGCCGACGTTCGGCTCACGCCAAAGTTTACGAACGGCTTGTCGACAATTTTCCCAGGGATACCCGTTTTTTCCGAAAAGGCTTGAATGAGCTCCACCGTGTTGTCCGTGGACCCCGTATCGTGGATACAGAAGCAGTCGATGATGGGCTGCACGGTCGCCAAAAGACGCTCAATGATGCGCGCCTCATTTTTCACAATCATGTTCAAACAGAGAGTTGGCATGGATATTCTTGCCGACAGCGTTTTCAAATACTTTTTTTTGGGACTTAAATGTCTGCCCCCATCCCCATACTAATGGAATTGTCCTTACCGCACATGATCCTGGGGTACTTCATGTGCAATTTGTCGCCGCATTACGCATTCATGTTTCTGTTTGATTTGATCGGCTATAAATATTTTGTCATTTACCCCGACCGCGAATTGCTCACCCGTCTCGAACGAAGTCTAGCTCACTTGAGTGTGCTCAAATCCTCGTCGATCCAGCACGTAAACGGGCGTGATTTTCATAACGGTATCTTTCTTGGACTGAAGTGTTGCGCCGTATTGGACAACCGCAAAACGGATGGCGTGGTTCATTTGCTGACGTCGTCGGCCATTTACGCGTCCCTCATGAAAGAAGAAACCACTAAATTTGTAGCCGAGCCCGTGGTGGTTCAAAAAGAAACAACACAGTACGTCACGGTCTACAAACGGCGAGGCATGTACAAAAACTTTTACTATCTGCCTTCACGGCTTGACTTGAGCCACATTCACCCGATGGGACAGCAAGTCGCCGTCGTGGAAAACATTTTAAGCGAGTACGCGCAGCGCGGGCGAGCCACGGTGTTTCTGCACGGCCGCCCTTGCACTGGAAAAAGTACGGTCGGCTACCTCGTGGCCAAGCAGCTTCGAGGCCGCTACTGCCACTCGTTCAACCCGAGTGATCCAGGCGACTCGATCCACGAATTATTCAATGCCTGCGAAGTGGATTCGAGTAGCCCCCTCGTCGTGGTGTTGGAAGAAGTCGATTGCATTTTGCACGCCATCATGCAGGGCACCTTACGCCTCAACGCTGACATTCCGACGCAAGTGCATTCCAAAGCTACTTGGACCGCTTTTTTAGACGACATGGTGTTCATGAAGCACGTCGTGCTCATCCTTACCAGCAACACGTCTAAAGAGACGCTCGATGCGCAAGATTCCGCTTTGCTACGCAGTGGACGGGTCCACGCCACGTTTTGTATGAACGAGCCCTTGCACGCGCCTTAAAGCGGCGTCTACGGCGCGTGCCGCCCCATGGCATCCAGCTACGCAGTTTTCGACTTACCGATCCAAGTCCGTTGCTCAAGCGCGATTTGACGGATTTAATGCCCGAATACACGGAGTACACCACAGGGTGCGAAAATTCTTGCAAAAGGAGGTCCATGTTGGGTAAAAGAAGTTGGGTAACTATGGGCGCTTTCCGATCGGCGATCAAAAATTGCAAATACCCCTTGAGGGATTCATACATGTTCGTGGTTTTCATGCTGGTCGTTAAATAACGGTCAATGTCGTTCAGCAGTGCTTCTTTTCCGACTTGATCCAAAAACGTGAGTATGTTGTCGACGAGTTCCGCAACCCGCGACGTTCGTGTGGGAGTCGTAAGTTTAAACGAGCGGTAGAATTTGGTTTTTGCATCGTCGCACGTTCCTTCTGGAACATAGGTACTGAAAAACATAATGACCAGTTTTATGAGGGCGGCAGAGTTTGGGTACAGCAGCGCGTCCATCTCCATTTCACTCTTCGCCGTTGACGTGCGTGCCTTGTACCTGTTGCACTTGTCAATCACAAATCCATGAATTTTTCGCTCAAACGCAAATGGGTCCCCTTTGGTTTCAAGGGTTCCAGGAACTGCTTGGGCAGCTATCTTTTCGGCATCGGCAAGGGCCGTAAGATTTTCGCTGAACGCGCGCTGAGCAACTTCTTTGATTGTCGAAACCAGAAAATCAAACAATTTATAGGTCCGTACGAGAGGTCCTACGGGAGCGGCTTGGCCTGGGGGAATTTCGGGCGTATCGTAGACAAATACAACATGCAGTAGCGCGCGCAGAGCCGCATTCCCGTTTAAGCTTGCATCCATTTTCATTTTCCATTCGTTTGTAGGGTTATCCCCGTCTCCTAAAAAAAAAGAATGGAGTTCGGGACTCGAGGTAAGCGCTCGAAACACCGACGGCAGCAGCTTGATGGTCTCCATAGAGTAAGAAGAGGCATTTTTTTGCCTTACGTACATTATGGATTTGGAAGACGTTCAGTCAGAGAGTAACGGGTTATCGGAAGTGTTCACGGATCAAAAGCGCGAAAACACCTGTGCGTACCACTCTGCTGCCAAGGTCATTGTGCAAAACGTATTCCAGTTTTTTTATCCTTCCAAAATCGACGCGGACACGTACGAGCGAAATCAATTCAACCAGTTTGTCGATTTCGACATTTATAACACAGGGATAGACCGTTTGACACCTGAATTGTAACTAGTCCTGGTACGCGGAAACGGTAAATGCTATCTTATTGGTTTCATACCCCTTTCTAAGCCACTGCACGTACTGGCGCGTTGGTCTCCCAGGAAGCGGCACTGTCATGACATAAACCACGGCGCGTCGTTTTCGACCATGCACTTGAATGTACACAGTTTTGCGAGTGTAGACGTGCGGCACTTCTTCGTACATGTCTAGCACTCGCAGGTCCGCGGGCGTCACCTCCCATACGACGCCTAGCATTCCCTCTTCGGACGGCTCAATGTTGGCGTACTTGTGCAAAACAAGCCTGTAGCCGTTCAACCACCCCACGCCAACCTTCACGGCGTCGGGCAACCGTTTTTTCATTTCGGCATCGTTCGTATTATGACCGTACGCAAAGTACAGCATGCTTTCACTCAATATTTTCTGGCAAAAACATAGCTCGCCACGCCACCGTTCTGTCGCGGTAGGGTGTGCGCGCTAACTCCAAACGGGTTTGGCCATGCATGGAATTCAATTCGTCAAGCTTTGTTAAGAAAAATTTCGACATTTCGAACTCGTAAGGCGGCGGCGGCAGTGTCAAACGGCACGTCAAATCCGAGGCAATGACCAGTCGCTCAGGGTCGGCATGACTTACCGTCAACGACTGCAGTCGTACATTTCGATACATGCCGCACAGCAAATAAAGCAGCTGAACGTCTCCCCTCGATACCACGTCCCCGAGGACGGCCACTAACGTACCCCCCAATCGTTGGTGCCGTGTAAGTTGCAGGGTGTCGTAGAGTGGCAAATCGCTGAAAACAAGGGTTGCGTCCTCGGTCACTTCGCCGTGCGGACGAACAAGTGCAATCGCCCGCCGACTTGCATCGGTTGCGTGAAATATTCGTGCCGTTTTTAGATCAATTGAATTCATAATTTCTACGAACCGCAATACGGGTAGCGGAACGGACAGTGCATGAAACGGGTTGCTCGCCGTATGCTCGCGCAAGTAGGATACCGTGGACGGATTCATCATGTCTTCGTTCGTCCCGCCCTGATTCATGGACGGAGGCAGCCGTACCGACGGAAGCATCTTCTGGCAATAAGCATGCCTCGTTTAAATAAAAAAAAGTTTTCTCGCTCTTGGATTATGGATTCTGGTCGAATGATGATCGCGCACGCAGCTATCATTGGCGTCGTGGCCTATTTGCTCATGGTTTACGCGCTGCGCCAAAAAGCGCAAGTGGCGGAAAATCGCAGTATTTTATTGGCGGCTCTTGTGCTGGCGTACATGATGTTGTTTGGGCATAAGTTACCCACTTCAATCAATAAGAATTTATTGTAGAGACATCAAAGTATGAAATTCTTCAATTCGTCCTACGAGTTAGACCAGGCAGATGCAAAAGCACTGCGTCAGGTATGTAACCGACCAGGGTGCTGCGATGACCCCGACAAAAGGGAACTCGATTCCATTCTGACAGTCAAATCAAAGCCGTTTTTTTATTCGAGTAAACGGGGCGCGTTGAGTCGAATCAAAGGTGCAACCAGAAAACGGTTGCTTAGCCTGTGCGCTAATCCGCTCTTTGGGGACACCAACAACGCTTCTGAAATCGCGCGCGCGAAAGCGATTCAGGACATGTGCAAACGTGGGTGCTGTAGTAAAAAAGACATGGATCTTGTAAATCAGTTGGCCAACGAACTCCCGCAAACATTTTGGTCGTACAACGAACGGCTTACGGAGATTGAAAACAGTCCTACTTACAAATCATGCGGCTCTCGGCCCGCCCAAGTTGCATCGTTTTTTTCCATGTTCTCGAAACCTAAAGCAGTCGTGGATTCTTCCAAAATTTCGGTGGACTTGTGGAATAAAATACAGGCACAGTTTCTGGATCCCACGGCGTATTTGAACGCTCTAGCTAGCACCCCCAAAAATCAATTGCGGAATGTAAATGTGCCTGCAAATACCCGCTTCTGGGCTAGTGCATCGTCGTGGCCCGAATACGCTCGTTATGACCCCTTTAAGGATTACAACGATACGACGTCGAAATGCACGCGCGAAGAGTGCCTTCAAATACCAGTACCGATGGGCTATAATCTTGTAAAAACCAAGCCTCGATATCGGGGCAACAAACAATTGCCCGTAAAATGGCGTCTTTTGAGTGACGCAGAAAAGGCGAGTGAAATAGCACTCGCACAAAAGGCGAGTCAAGCAGAGGCAGAACAAACAAAACGGCGGGAAGAGCGACAGGCGAGGGAGGACGAGGCTGAAAACAGTCTCAATCGTACGTTGCAGCGCAGGCTCGCCAAAGCCACCACAGAAGAAGAGCGAAAACAAGCGTATGCCGATCACCATTATGCAACCCATTTGTTTGGTGGACGAACGAAAAAAAAGAAACTGCGCAAGCGAATGTATTAGAGTTTCATGGCGCCTGCCCTTTCGACTTTAAATCCCGATTCGATCGAGATGTCGACGTACGCGGTTTTTCGAAACACAAAATAGCGATTCAGGAACGAGAGGCGCTGCTCTTTGTCGTCCAGGGGCGGATTTTTTGATTGGTACGCGCCGTAAAGTTCGTCAAAGCCACCAATCTCTTCTGTCACGAACCCGCACCTGTTCATCAGTTGCTCGAAATACCCAAAGTGCACAAGGTACTCGCGATTTTGGTTGAACGTACTTTGCGATACATCGATGGCATACCCCAAGCTCGACTCGTCTCCCGTAAACTCGGACGACTCGTACTGTTTGACGATCGTTACGTCGCCAAGCGCCAGCATTCCTCCGCGCTCCACGTCCTTCAAGGCGTCGAACACGGCTTCTCCATTCCATGTCGTGCCCACAAAGCGGCCGCCCGTAACAATGCTTTCCGCTACGTTGCGCACGAATTGTAAGAGGGACGTCTGCGACTCAAATACGTAGTGCACCGCAAACATCATGGCAGCAACTTGAAACGGCGTGCGGTAATGCATGCTTACGTTGGCGTACATTTCGACGTCCTTTTTCGACCCCTGACCAAGCACGGCGCGCGTCACCAATCGGTCCTCGGCGCCCGCACACGCCTCGCCCGTTTTTACGGGTTTAGTCGTGTTGGCTACCACAAAGATGCAGTACAGCGACGAGTTGACCCGCGTCGACGTGAGGTACCTCACGCACGCGCCGTCACGTTTGTTATGGATGTTGTCGAACGACAAGTCCAGGCCAAAGACAAACTGCAGGCGCAGTTCACGCCACGTGTGCAAGTCGCCCGCCACGCCGACTGCAAAATCGATGAGGTTATCGCCCGCCTTGCACGCCTTTTTGAGGACCTCGCGTTTCACGTGCCGATGAAACAGGCGAATGGCCTTCATGGCCGTTTTGTTGCCTACGTAGTACTCACGGTTGTCCAGCGCTTCTTCGCCCGTAATCATGCCTCGCGTAATGGGTCGCTGGATCGTCTGCCAGTTGTTGTGCGCCGTCGCAAAGGCGTTGGGCAGTTCCTTGTCCCAACGCACGCGCTGCGGAATCCATCGAAAGTAGGGTGGCTTTTGCACGTCGTAGCGACACTCCAGAACCATGCCCGCGTCAATCGGATCTCCCTCTTCCGTGCGCATGGACGGCACCGTTGTCAAGTAGGACGTCGGGTCTTCCTCCGTCATGAACAACCGCAACCCGCGCTTGGAGCGCGGGCACGGCGTGTCCTGCATCAAAATGGCTTTGAAGGGGTCGTCCCAATTTTGAGCCGACCCTGTAATGCGGAGTTCCAGCATGTCGTTTTTGGGCAGCACCTTGAAATCAATCGTGTTTTGCTCCAGCGGTTTCCACTTGAAATTCATGTCCCACGTATTCGTGCCTCGCGCCAACACTTTTTGGCTGTCCGTAAGCCCGACCCCAAAGTCCGCGGGCGTAAAGATAAGGCCATCCGTATGGTAGGGCACGGATGCACCCAAACAGGCGCGACACGCCTCAAAGATCGACGGTGCTGAAAAGAACGATTTGACCGTGATTCGATATTTGAATACGGGTACAAGCAGCTCTACCGCGCGATCCAGGGGCTCTTTGCGCGACGCAAACTTGAGGAGTCGAATGTCCTTGCCATTGATAAAGTATGCATCAAACGTAGCGTACAAATTGAGCGTTTTGCCGTCGCTGTCCGTTTCTACGAACTCGCCGTCCAGGAGCGTCTGCTTGAGAGGCTCGCACACGCATCCCGTAAACTCAATCCCGAGTTTGGACGTGACGAAATACACTTTGCCCGTAGGGCCAACATAGAGCATCTTGCGAAGGCCGTCTGCCTTGTCGGTCACTACATAATTCGAATGAATGCTGTAGGGGTTGTCTTCGGCGGCCAGTTCGTCGTCTTCTGCCTGCACCTTGGTTGCCGTGCGCGTGCGCGTCAAGTTGGTGTGCTGCAGGGTCACCGTATTGGGCCCGATAAACCGTTGACTCGGCGGTTTTGATGCGTCCGCCCCTACGAGCTTTGTGTACGACGCCACCACGGCAACAATTTCGTCGGCGGCAATCGGAAAGGGGGTCGCTTGCAGGCCTCCCACAATAAGAGTGGCGGCCTTCGCCAGCTGAGACTTGAGGCTTGGGGACCGCTGCAAGGCCTCGACTTCGACTTCGCACGTGTCGGGCATGGAAAACACGTCTGACGTGCTGAAGCGCGTCCCCGAGACCTCGGACGACTTGACAATACTAAGGTCGACGGCAATGTCGGGGTAGACCTCGTGCGTCATTCGTAAGCGATGCAGAAATCGAAACCGTTTTTGTTCCGAGGGCCACGCACGCCGCAACTCCCCGTCGGCTTCTTCCGTTAGCGTCGCTTCCGTGCTGAGCGACGTTTTGATGCCGAACCCCGCGTTCATGTGATGCTTGACCCGTTTCTTCTGGACAAACTTGGCCGAGCCCAGTGAATCGGTTTCGCAGTACGCTTGAATGTTCAACAGCCCGTCAAGTTCGGCCCGCACGTTGTCGCCTACAGCTACTCGGAGAAGCTTGTTGCTTGCCACTTGCTTGAAACCCGCCCCTGCCAAAACACGCACCACCGTGTTGTACTGAAACCTCGAAATGGGTTCTCCAAACGCGGTGACGCGCAATTCCAATTCATGTAGAATGCCCGTCGTATCCGACGAATCGAGGTACGCTTTCACGACCGCGTCCATTATGTTATCATGGAGCGAGGATTTAAACTCTTACACCTTCAATTTTTGCAACGCGCCCAACAATGGCTGCATACATTGCCGCGCGGGTCCCGTGCGGCACCCCCAGGGACGTAGCCAGGGCTTGAAGGTCTGCCAGCGAGTAGTGCGACAACGCGTACAGAGGCTTGGTAGGCGTCGCCTCGTACGTGTGAAGCAGTTTGAGGCGTTCTACAGTGATGCCGCGCAACGCGTACCGCGGCGCACCGCACCTGTAGTGATAGTCTCGGTGAATAACCGCAACGTCGATGTGGTAGAGCGCGCAGAGGGCCGTAAAGGTGAGCGGTGACAGATGCTCTTGTACAAGGTTGCGCTCCAAAGCGAGGATTTGAGGGGACTTGAGTTTTAGTTGCTTGTACACGTTGCTGCTGCGCAACGAGTCCAGCGCGGTCCATTTAAACGTTCGATCGTCCAGCGCAAACACGCGCAGTCGAAACAACCCCTGCAAAAGAGGGTCCATATGAAGGTAGGTACCAAAAATACGTTTATGCAATTTTTACCGCGCTAAACTTTAAATACGTTAAATCGTTTAAGAATTTAAGGTCCGCAGTTGGTCCTTGTATGGAGACGTTATATGCAACGGTTATTGTTTGCGATGTAGAGAGGGTTACTACGTCCGACGCGCTAAGAAATGCTAATTTGTTAACCCCAGGATTAGGGTTATACGGAATCATTGCACCAATGGACACTTGGCCGTAAGCGCAATTTGTCGTCGAGGCTGAGGTCGACACTAGACTGCTTGCAACAACCTGACTTACATTCGTAGTGCCATTATTATACATTGCCAGCGAATAACTTACAATATACGTACCCGAAGTTAGTACCAACGACAATGGTGATGCGGTCCAACCAATGCCTACCAGTGTTACCGATGAATCCGAACCTTCCGTAAATGTAGATCGGGTTACCGTTAGCGATGCTCCTCCTCCTGATCCCGCTGGACCCGTGGGCCCAGTCATGCCACCTGTCGGCCCAGTGGGCCCCGTTGAAATGCTGATGGGTCCAGTGGGACCCGTCCAAGCCATTCCTGTAGGTCCAGTCGCCCCTGACGCGCCTGTAGATGCCCCCCCTGTAGGGCCTGTGGATGCCGCTCCCGTAGGGCCTGTGGATGCCGCTCCCGTAGGACCTGTGGATGCCGCCCCTGTAGGACCTGTGGATGCCACCCCTGTAGGGCCTGTGGATGCCACCCCTGTAGGACCTGTGGATGCCACCCCTGTAGGACCTGTGGATGCCACCCCTGTAGGGCCTGTCGTGCCCGTGGGGCCTGTCGTAATGCTAATCGGTCCCATAGGGCCTGTGGATGCCGCCCCCGTAGGACCTGTCGTACCCGTAGGGCCTGTCGTAATGCTAATCGGTCCCGTAGGGCCTGTACCCCCTGTCGATCCAGAGATTCCCCTTGGACCAGTCGGCCCACTGCACCCAGTTGCCCCCGTGTTGTCTGCCGTTCCTGGGATTCCCCGAGGCCCTGTAACTCCTGTTGATCCCGTATTGCCCGTTGCTCCCGTGTTGTCTGCCGTTCCTGGGATTCCCTGAGGCCCAGTTACTCCAGTTGGTCCCGTTTCACCTGTCGCCCCCGTGCTATTCGCAACACCTGGTATGCCCTGAGGCCCAGTTACTCCAGTTGGTCCTGTAGTACCAGATGCGCCTGTCGTTCCTGTCGGTCCTGTCCAAGCCGCTCCCGTTGGTCCAGTCGCTCCTGACGCGCCTGTAACTCCCGTCGGACCCGTTGATGCCGCTCCCGTAGGCCCAGTCGCTCCTGACGCGCCTGTAATTCCCGTCGGACCCGTCAATGCCGCTGCCGTAGGCCCAGTCGCTCCTGACGGGCCCGTGAATGCCGCTCCCGTAGGTCCAGTCCCTCCTGACGGACCCGTGAATGCCGCTCCCGTTGGTCCAGTCGCTCCTGACGGGCCCGTTGATGCAGCTCCCGTGGGCCCAGTCGCTCCTGACGGGCCCGTTGATGCAGCTCCCGTGGGCCCAGTCGCTCCTGCCGGGCCCGT